>Ga0116204_1001544_pt1 | contig 12831 bp, 7 predicted proteins | sample LakKivwa52mmetaG_FD_94481 | JGI IMG/M metagenome (GOLD analysis project Ga0116204, IMG submission 94481) | Anoxic lake water microbial communities from Lake Kivu, Rwanda to study Microbial Dark Matter (Phase II) - Lake Kivu water 52m metaG | ecosystem: Environmental > Aquatic > Freshwater > Lake ...
CTCAGTGATCAAATTTGATGAGGCTGGGATGAGATTTGAATATATGGTGATAAAACAACCCATCCCGAATACCCCTGTAGTAGGCAGGAAATTCCATTTTGAAGTTATCAGTGAGGGTTTGAACTAAAAACCGTAAAAAAAAAATACATGATTTCGATTTCCTCTAATTGATTTCGCTTGACGCAAAGTAGCTTTTGGAAACTCTGCCCAAAACTGCTAAATTATTAGTAAAGGATAGACTTATGTGTTATGATGTAATCATCGTAGGTGCTGGACCTGCCGGGCTCAGTGCTGCCGTTTATGGAGCTCGTGGAGGTTTGAAAACCGCTATTTTTGAGATGGGCTTAGTTGGTGGGCAGATCAACGTTACCAGCGAAGTAGAAAATTATCCTGGATTTGAAGAGACCATCTCTGGGGTGGAGCTTACAGACAAAATGCGTCAACAAGCGGAGCGTTTTGGAGCAGAATTTCATGATGAGGAGATTACCGCAGTAGGAATGGAAGGTTTGTGCAAGGTAATCGAAACTCCCTCCGGAAGATATCGAGCCAAGGCGCTGATCATTTGTACTGGTGCACATCCCCGGCTTTTAAACGTCCCCGGCGAAGAAGCTCTCACCGGACGTGGCGTATCTTATTGTGCCACCTGTGATGGTGCTTTGTACCGTGATAAAGTAGTCGCTGTAGTAGGTGGTGGTGACTCTGCTGTAGAAGAAGCATTGTTTTTAACCAGATTTGCCAAGAAAGTTTACATCATTCATAGACGCAACGAATTACGCGCACAGCATATCATCCAGGAACGAGCCAAAGAATGCAGCAAAATTGAATTTATCTGGGATACCGTGATCCAAGAAATCCGTGGTGAAAAGCGAGTAAGTGAGCTTGAACTCTACAATCGCAATACCGAAAAAATCAGCACTTTGCCTGTGGATGGCGTATTTATTTATGTAGGCATTTTGCCCAACAATGCTCTCATTGAATCTCGCTTAACCCTTGATAGTGGTGGGTTTGTGCTCACTGATGACAGTATGCATACCAATATTCCGGGAGTTTATGCTGCTGGTGATATTCGGGCTAAACTTTTGCGCCAAGTTGTTACTGCTACCAGTGATGGAGCCATTGCCGCATGGTCTGCCGAAAAGTGGATATTAGAACATACCGGCTCTTTTCTCAATGAGGTCTAAATGCTGAATAGTAAAGATATCCGCCAACAATTTATCGAGTTTTTTCTCAGTAAGGGGCATCACTTTGTCCCTTCTGCTCCAGTAGTACCAGTGGATGACAATACTTTGCTCTTTACCAATGCGGGCATGAATCAATTCAAAGGGATTTTCTTGGGCCTCAAGGAGCCGGAGTTTCCCCGTGCTGTCAATAGCCAAAAGTGCATCCGAGCTGGTGGTAAACACAATGATTTGGAAGAAGTGGGCAAAGATGGCTATCATCACACCTTCTTTGAAATGCTGGGCAATTGGTCCTTTGGCGATTATTACAAAAAAGAAGCAATCACTTGGGCTTGGGAGCTTTTGACAGAAGTTTGGAAGCTTCCCAAAGAGCTTTTACATGCCACAGTTCATGAGAGCGACAATGAAGCATACAATCTTTGGAAGGAGCTTACCGATATCGATCCCTCGCATATTTCCTATCATGGTGATAAGGATAATTTTTGGGAGATGGGGGAGACCGGTCCCTGTGGTCCCTGCTCAGAGCTGAATCTCGATCGTGGTTTGGCTTTTTGCGATAAGCAGCATGACCCCAATCACAAGTGTTTGGTAAATGGTGATTGCCAGCGTTATATTGAGCTGTGGAATCTTGTTTTCATTCAATACTTTAGAGATGAAAGCGGTAGATTGCAAGCTCTCAAATCCAAGTATGTGGATACTGGAGCTGGCTTGGAACGTATCTGCCAAGTTTTACAGGAAAAAAAATCAAACTATGAAACGGATCTCTTTGTTCCGCTGCTCGATAAAATAGCAGAGCTGAGTGGAACTCCCTATTCCGAAGAAGGTGGGCTTTCCCACAGGGTGATTGCAGATCATATTCGGACGCTGTGCTTTGCCTTGGCTGATGGAGGTTTTCCATCCAATGAAGGTAGGGGCTATGTTCTGAGAAGGATTTTACGCAGAGCAGCCAGACATGGGAGACTTTTGGGCTTTAAAGAACCCTTTATGTGGCTTTTGGTGGATACCTTCATTGAAGTAATGGGTGGGCACTATTTGGAACTTACAGGCAAGAGCGCATATATTCAAATGGTAATCAAAGCCGAGGAAGATAGATTTAATCAAACCTTGGACAAGGGTTTGGAGATCTTTGAAGAGATCGTTTCCAATCTTGAGAACAGGCAAATCTCCGGAGCTGATGCGTTTATGTTATATGATACCTATGGCTTTCCTCTTGATCTCACAGAACTACTTGCCACAGAAAGAGATATCGCAATAGACTTAAAGGGATTTGAACAGCAAATGAAAGCCCAAAAAGACCGGGCTCGCAAAGCTGCGAAATTCAATCTCGATTTGGATAATCAAGAATGGACGGAGCTACATCCCAGCCAAGCAACACAATATGTTGGTTATGAGCATTACTCCTGCGAAGCAAGGATCCTTCGCTATATTCTGGGCGAGGATGGAAATATCAGCATCCAGCTTGACAAAACCCCTTTCTATGCTGAATCTGGTGGGCAAACCTCAGATACCGGAGTAATTAGGGGCGAAGGTTTGGAAGTGGAAATTCATGAAGTAAAAAAGATAGAAGACCACTTTGTCCATATCGGGATGATTCAAAGAGGACACATCAGTAGCGATATAGTATATGCCGAAATCGATATCTTAAGGCGCAATTCAATAGCCAAGAACCACAGCGCTACCCATCTCTTACACAAGGCTTTACGAGATGTATTGGGTGACCATGTCCAACAAAAAGGGTCTCTGGTAAGTCCGGATTATTTGCGCTTTGATTTTACACATTTTCAAGCGCTAACACCAGAGCAGCTACGACAAGTTGAGATCGAAGTTAACCAACAAATCCGTCTTAACCGATCGGTCTTGATCAGCGAAAGCACTTTGGACGAAGCCCGCAGTGAAGGTGTGATAGCTCTCTTTGGAGAAAAATATGCAGATAAAGTAAGAGTTGTAAACATAGATGGCTATTCCAAAGAGCTCTGTGGAGGCATCCATGTACACAGTAGTGGTGAAATCGGGCTCTTTAAGATTAGCTCAGAATCTTCTTCTGCTGCTGGCATCAGACGCATAGAAGCTATTACCGGTAAGGCTGTAGAAGATTATATCTATGAACTGGAAGAATTCAAATCCGGGATGGGAAAGCTCTTAAATTGTAGCTTGAAACAGATCCCCGCAAAACTTGAGACCCTGCAACACAACCTCATCGAAGCAGAGAAAGAGCTCTATCAGTTGCGTCAAAAAGAACTGCAATCCGGCATTAGCAGATACATTGAAACCGCAGCAAGCCATGGTGATGTAAAACTTATCAATACCATCGTAAAAGTTAGCGGGGCAGAGGATTTGCGGCTCTTGGGAGACCAACTGCGGGAAAAAACTGATTCTACTATTTCAATATTGTACAATGTCAATGACGACAAGATATCCATCTTGTGCGTACTATCCAAAAACCTAAGCCAGACTTATCATGCCGGAAAAATTGTGGGTAAGATTGCTGAACTCTTTGGTGGCAAAGGTGGAGGCAGACCGGAAAGTGCTATGGCTGGAGCAAAAGTTCCTTCAGACCTTGAAGCCCTCATCCGTCAGGTGCCACAACTGATCTTTGCATAGATGAAAATTCTCGTCATCAGACTCAGCTCTTTGGGGGATATCGTAATTAGTGAGGCGGTTTTTGCTGCTCTCAGATTACGTTATCCCCAAGCTGAAATCTGGATGCTCTGTAAAGAGCAGTTTATTCCAATAGCTGAGGCTTTTGAAGCTTGTGATCAAATTGTCGCATACCGAAAAGAGCTGTCCTTTCACAAAAGCTTGAGAAAGCATCGCTTTGATCTGGTGATAGATATCCATGCCAAGCTTTCCACGTTTATCCTACGTTGTTTTCTCAAAGCAGATCGAGTATTAGTCTATCAAAAGCAGCACTTCAAACGCAGGCTTAAGGTGGCTGGGCTCTATCGAAGGACTTTACCACCGGTTCTAGATCTCTATTTGGCTCCACTACGCAAAGCAGGAATCATCACAACAGATGTATCTTTACCAAAGCTCATTACAACTAATCCTCTTCCCCAAAGCTTCGTTGCGATTAAAGAGGAAAATCTTGGAAAGAAGCTGATTTTACTCTTTGCCGGAGCAGCGCACTTTACAAAGATGTATCCGATCGAGCAGTGGGTGGAGCTGATTGACAATGCTCCAGAAAACTGGCACTTCATCCTCTGTGGAAGTAGGGAAGAACACAAAATATGTGCAGAGATAGATCGCAAAACAGAAAAGAAGTGTGATGATATGAGCGGAAAGTGGAATCTGGAGGCTATCTTGGCAGTGATCAAAGCCTGTGATCTCGTCTTGAGCAATGATAGCGGACCCATGCATATTGCGGCTGCTTTTGCCAAGGCTCAGGTTGCGATCTTTTGCTCAACACATCCGGATCTGGGCTTTGCACCACAAAATCCCAATGCCATTGTTTTGTGTGCAAATCTGGATTGCCAGCCATGTTCTTTGCATGGCTTGGAAAAGTGCCCTCAGGGTCACTATCTCTGTATGAAAGAGCTCTCTGCTCAGATGGTTTTGGCAGAGATGAGAAAGCTGCTTTAGACTACTCCAGCCTGGATCAAATCGTGCATGTGAAGCATGCCTACAGGTTTACCGTCTTCATTTACTACTGGTAGCATGGTTATCTTTTTTTCTTCCATGATATTAAGCGCATTAACTGCCAGTTCATTGGGGTTGGTATGCTTTGGATTTTCCGTCATACAGGCTGCGGCATGATAATCAAAAAGGCTACGATTTTTGCTTTGCAATTGCCTTCGCAGGTCTCCATCTGTGATCATCCCTACTAGAAGTCCATTATGATCTATCACAGTAGTACAGCCCAGTTTTTTTGAGCTAATCTCCAAAATCACGGCTGCCATTTCTGTATCATCATACACGATGGGGAGTTCCGTGCCCTGATGCATCAAATCCGCCACTCTTAAAAGCAGCTTTTTTCCAATGGCACCACCTGGATGAAAACGGGCAAAATCCTCTTCCCTAAAGTTTTTGTGACGTAGCAATGCTACAGCCAAGGCATCACCCATTGCCAAAGCAACTGTAGTACTTACCGTTGGTACCAAACCAAAAGGCTCATAATCCTTGGGAACTGTGCAATCCAAAACGCAATCAGCATGTTGGGCAAGTTGGGAATTGACATTTCCGGTAATGGCGATCAAGGGGATGTGTAAGAACTTGATAAAAGGGATAATGGAAAGCAGCTCTTGAGTATTGCCACTATTGGAAACAGCGATTACTACATCTTCGCCATTGAGCATTCCCAAATCTCCATGAATACCTTCAGCGGCATGTAAAAAGATCGACGTAGTACCTGTGCTGGCAAGGGTGGCAGAGATCTTTCTAGCGATGATCCCTGCCTTGCCAATACCGGTCAAAACTATCTTTCCAGTGCATGCAGATAGTAGCGCAAATGCCTTTTGCACTTGGTCTTCCGAAACCTGTTCTGCAACCTGTTTGAGGGCATCGGCAGCCAAGAGTAATTCACTTACGATCAATTCTTTCAATTTTCTTACATCTCCGCTCTAAACTTGCGAACAGCCTCGTCAAAGCTCATGGAACCGAGGTCTCCAAGAGTGTGTCTGCGCAGGGAGACATTTCCCTCCTCGGCTTCCTTTTTTCCCACAATGCACATATAGGGGATTTTCTTTAGTTCGGTCTCTCGGATCTTGTAGCCGATCTTCTCACTTCTAAGGTCGATTTCCGAGCGGATACCCAATAGTTTGAATTTTTCGTGGACTTTTTTGGCATAATCTATCTGGGCATCAGTGATGGGCAGGATCATCATCTGTGTGGGGCATAGCCACAGTGGCAGATTTCCGGCATGGTATTCCAAGAGAGTGCCAAAGAAGCGCTCGATAGACCCCAAAACTGCTCTGTGGATTACGAAGGGACGGTGCTGGGCATTGTCTGACCCCACATAAGTCATGTCAAAGCGAGTGGGTAGGTTAAAGTCAAACTGGATGGTAGTGCATTGCCACTGTCTGCCCAAGGCGTCTTTGATTTTGATATCGATCTTGGGTCCGTAAAACGCTCCACCACCATGGTCTACATCATATTCAAGTCCAAGCTTTTCCATGGCATGACGCAAGCTCTCGGTCGCCATATCCCAATCGGACTTATCACCAACTGATTTCTCAGGCTGTGTGCTCAGGAATATCTTAAATTCTTGAAATCCAAAATGTCTGAGCATACCCATAGCAAAAACTACGAGTTTTTCTACTTCTTCATTGAGCTGGTCTGGGGTGCAGATTATATGTGCATCGTCTTGAGTAAATCCTCTTACTCTCATCAAGCCGTGCAAAACGCCGGAGCGTTCATAACGATAGACAGTTCCCAGCTCCGCCAAACGGATTGGCAACTCCCGGTAGCTATGCAAATTTGCATTGTAGATACTGATATGGAAAGGACAATTCATCGGTTTGATATAGTAATCCTGTCCCTCAACGTCCATACCAGAATACATGCTTTCTTTGTAAAAACCCAGGTGTCCACTGGTTTCCCAAAGATTTGATCTGCCTACATGGGGAGTGTAAACCAATTTGTAGTCATGCTTCAAGTGCTCTTCTTTCCAATACTGCTCTACCAAATGACGGATCATTGCTCCATTGGGATGCCACAATACCAAGCCAGGACCTACTTCGTCATTGATGGAAAAGAGATCAAGGTCTTTGGCAATTTTGCGATGATCACGATTCTTTGCCTCTTCCAAGAAGAGCAGGTATTCATTTAACTCTTTATTGGAAGGGAAGCTGATGCCATAGATACGCTTGAGCATTTTATTCTTTTCATCACCGCGCCAATATGCTCCGGAACTACGCAAGAGCTTGATAGCTTTGATTTTGCCCGTGGAACTGAGGTGTGGACCTCTACAAAGATCGACAAAATCACCTTGTTGATAGGTTGAGATGACTTCATTATCGGAGATTTCGGAGAGCAATTCGAGCTTGTAATCCTCTTTCATATCGCCAAACATCTTTATCGCATCGGCTTTGCTCACTACTTTTCTACTGTAGGGTAAATCTGCTTTGATCAGCTCTTTCATGCGGTTTTCAATGGCGACTAAATCATCATCGGAAAAGGATGTGTCTTTGTCAAAGTCATAGTAAAAACCATTGTCAATGGCAGGACCAATCGTTACCTTGACCTCTGGGAAAAGTTGCTTGACAGCTTGAGCCATCAAATGTGAAGTACTGTGCCAATACACTTCCTTTCCCATATCTGAGGCAAAAGTATGTAGCAGCACTTTGCTATCCTCGCTGATGACTTCATTCATATCAACTGCTTTGCCATTTACTTCTGCACAAATGGCAGCATCTGCAAGCCGGGGGCTGATGCTCTTGGCAATATCATATACACTTACCGCTTGCTCATAATCACGGATGGAACCATCCGGCAGGCTAATCTTGATCGACATATCTATCTCCATAATTTACATTCTTTTACTAAGTAAAGGACATGAAAAAGGATGGCTATTTTTTGTCAAGTGCCCTCCTTGAATCTGCTATGATTGTTCACGATGTGATTATTGGTAGATATCAGGTTTTGAACAGCAGATATCTACCTACCAACTTCTATGCATCTTGTATAGCAGGTTGGGGGGAGTATGTCAATAGATGAGCATATTGGATTATCACTCGCAACTCCTCATCAAAGACTATACTTGATATACAACCCATAACACTTTGTGCATCAAGCAGAAACCAGATGCACGGATGCAATCCCACAGATGAGGCTGTGTACTAGAATATCTGCATCCGGTATGGAAACAACAATCCCCAGATGGCTCTGGGGATTGTTTTTTTATGAAGTCTCGCTCCCAAGCGGGAGTAACTATTTGTTGTCTTTAATAGCTGCAATAGCTGCAGCAACCCTGGCGATGGGTACCCTGTAGGGAGAACAGCTAACGTAGTTCATGCCCACGATGTGACAGAATTCAACGGAATTTGGTTCGCCACCGTGTTCTCCACAAATACCTACTTTGAGGTTGCTACGGGCTTGTCTTCCTAATTGGGTTGCCATTTTGACGAGCTGTCCCACGCCTTCTCTATCCAGAATCTGGAAAGGATCATTCTTGAGGATGTTCTTTTGCAGATAGACAGGGAGAAACTTTCCGGAGTCATCCCGTGAATAGCCAAAGGTCATTTGAGTAAGGTCGTTTGTGCCAAAGGAGAAGAACTCTGCGATATCGGCTATCTTATCTGCAATCAGAGCAGCGCGGGGAATTTCGATCATGGTACCAACGAGGTATTCGATACTGGTATTGCGCTCAGTGAAGACTTTTTCGGCAGTGTTGCGGATTATTTCTTCTTGGAGTTTAAACTCAGCTGCGGTACCAATGAGCGGAACCATGATTTCGGGAATGGCGTTAAATCCCTTTGCTTTGGCATCAAGTGCAGCTTCGATGATAGCTCTGGCTTGCATCTCGGTAATTTCCGGATAGGTATTGCCCAAGCGGCAACCACGATGACCCAACATGGGATTAAACTCGTGCAAGGATTCAACTCTGGCTTGTACTACGGAGGGTTCAATCCCCATTTCTTTGGCAAGCTCTTCCTGGTTCTTTTCCTCATGAGGAACAAACTCGTGCAAAGGCGGATCCAAGAGTCTGATCGTAACAGGGAAGCCATCCATAGCGATGAAGATGCCTTCGAAATCTGCTCTTTGGATAGGCAAGAGTTTATCCAAGGCTTTTCTACGTCCAGCTTCGTCGTCGGCAAGGATCATTTCACGCATCGCTTTGATTCTATCACCTTCAAAAAACATGTGTTCTGTACGGCAGAGTCCGATACCCTCTGCACCAAAGTTGCGGGCAACACTGGCATCATGGGGTGTATCTGCATTGGTACGAACTTTCATGCGGGTATATTTGGCTGCCAAATCCATAATGGCACCAAAATCGCCACTTAGTTCTGGATCTTGTGTGTCCAACTTTCCTTCATAAACTTGACCGGTACTACCGTTTAGGGAAATCCAATCACCTTGTTTGAAGAGGACACCGTCCACGGTCATGGTTCTAGCTTTGTAATCGATCTGAAGAGAACCTGCTCCGGAGACACAGCATTTTCCCATGCCTCTGGCTACAACTGCTGCATGTGAAGTCATCCCTCCACGAGCGGTGAGAATACCTTTGGCTACGTTCATGCCTCGTAAATCTTCGGGAGAAGTTTCAATTCGCACCAAGATTACTTTTTTCTTGTCCGCAACCCAAGCCTCAGCTTCATCGGCAAAGAAGACGATCTGGCCTGTGGCAGCTCCGGGAGAAGCAGGCAAGCCCTTGGCAATTGTTTTGGCTTTGCCGAGAGCTTCTTTGGTAAAAACAGGGTGTAAAAGCTCATCTAGTTTGTTGGGTTCCATGCGCAAGAGAACTTCTTCTTCACTTATCTTGCCTTCACGTAGCAAGTCCATGGCGATTTTGACCATGGCAAAACCGGTGCGCTTGCCATTTCTGGTTTGAAGCATCCAGAGCTTGCCGTCTTGGATGGTAAACTCTATGTCCTGCATATCATTGGCATGCTCTTCCAATCTCTTTTGAATGGCTAATAGCTCTAAGTAAACACTTGGCATGGTTTCTTCGAGAGAGGGGAAATTGGCTTTGCGGTCGGCTTCGGAAACTCCCGCTAGGATAGCCCATCTTTGGGAGCCGATGAGTGTGATCTGTTGGGGAGTACGGATACCTGCAACTACGTCTTCGCCTTGGGCATTGATAAGGTATTCACCGTTAAAAAGAGCTTCACCATTGGCAGCATCGCGGGTGAAGGCTACTCCGGTGGCGCTGGTATAACCCATGTTGCCAAAAACCATTGCCTGTACATTGACTGCGGTGCCCCATTCTTCGGGGATATTGTTAAGCGCTCTATAATAAGCGGCTCTATCGTTATTCCAGCTATTGAAAACGGCAAAAACTGCACCCCAGAGCTGTTCCCAAGGATCGGAGGGGAAGTCGTGTCCGGTATTGTCTTTGACGGCTTTCTTAAATCTGGCAACAAGGTCTTTGAGGTCTTCGGTACTGAGATCAAGATCGTTTTCAATACCCTTTTCTTTTTTTACAGTGTGAATAATCACTTCAAAGGGGTCTTCTTCCTCTTTACTGGTGGGTTTGAGCCCCAAAACAACGTCTCCATACATCTGTACGAAACGGCGGTAAGAATCCCAAGCAAAGCGCTCATTACCGGTTTTGTTGATGAGCCCCAAAACAGCGTCGTCATTCATACCGAGATTCAAAATTGTGTCCATCATGCCGGGCATGGAAGCTCTGGCTCCGGAACGCACAGAGAGCAACAGGGGATTTTCGTTTGAACCGAATTGCATTCCCATGATATCTTCCAAGTACTTTACGGCATTCCTAGCTTCTTCTGTTAAAAGCTCGCGCACCTTATTCATTCCGAGCTTGTTATACTCGGTACAAACGTCTGTAGTAATGGTAAAACCCGGAGGTACTGGGAGTCCAATAAGGTTCATCTCGGCAAGGTTTGCACCCTTTCCACCGAGCAGGTTTTTCATGTCTGCTTTACCTTCGGCACTTCCATTACCGAATAGGTAAATTCTCTTTGTATTAGTCATTTATCCTCCATGATTGTCTATCAAGATAATACTATGAAAGTGCAATATCTCAGAAATGCTCAATTTGTCAAGTAGGAAATAGGAAGCCAAATACTTGAAAGAAATTCAGATACGAAAATGGTGCTGAAGGGGGGACTCGAACCCCCATGAGCGTTCTGCTCACTAGTCCCTGAAACTAGCGTGTATACCAATTTCACCACTCCAGCACGGTGAATGACCAAACAAAATGGGTCGGGAATTTTGTCAAGCACTTTCGAGGCGGATAGTCCTAGGCAGCATCAAAAATCCGTGAAACGCAAAAAGAGCCTTATTGCTAAGGCTCTTTTATGATACTTTTGTGGCTTAGTACTTCTTGAGAGGATCAAGCCAACCAAAGAGATTGACCGGTAGCTGTCCCAGCGCATGATTTATCCCGACCTTGAGCATAACGCCACCCAAATTGATATCATCTGCTCCCAAGAGAGTTGTTTCGCTGCCTCCACTTGTATAGGTAGTGCTAAATGGAGGAGTGCTTGCCTTGAAATCAAATCCGACATTGATTAGCCAATTTGGGGCAAGCATATAGGCATAGTCAAGTCCCAACTTTAAACCTACAGAATTTGTGGCAATCTGCGAGTCGACCGAATTCAAATCTGCGTAATCAATTACAAATCTGTCATAACCAAGCTTAAGTCCGAGTGCGAGAGCATTTCTGCCCATCCACGCTTTCTTCGTTAAACCAGTATAACCAGAAACAGTATAAATGGAAGCTCCACTATAGCCATCTTTGTATTCAACAGCAGGTATGCCATAGGCAAGCTCCAAATCATAAAAAAGCTGATTGATGCCAATGATAGGAGCGATGTTGTATGCAAAACCAATTCCAAGTTCAAATGCGGCGGTTGCCTCTTCGCTAAAGACATCGTTTGAGGCTTCGACTGGGATGCTAAGTCCCATGCGAGGTCCCATAAATACAGAAAGATCGATACCTAGCCGGGGATTTTCGAGCAGGACGGCGCCTTCCATGATGCCACTACCATAGTAAGGCTTGGCTATGGAGCGTTGGTTGCGGTTTTCCTCGCTACGGTTATCTGCGGTTTTGATGATCCTGGCATATCCCAGAGTCTTTTTCTTGATCTCACCGGCAGCATCTTCAAAGAGGTCCACGACAAAGAAGCCATCATCCATGTGGACGCCTTCACGTTTGCCAAGTTCGGCACTAAACTTGCCACCAGGCAGCCTTTCTACAATCTGTGCAGAGAGGGAGAATTCGGGAATTTCTTTCATTTTTACACCCAAGTTTTTCATCCATGCTTGCAGTGCATCAAACTGGGCATATTCTTGAGGTGACGTTTTAAAGACTTTGTTGCCAAGTGGGAACTCCCGATAATCATTTGGCTTTGATGAATCCGCAGAACCGATACCCATGGAGGTAGCGGATTGGCGCAAAACCAATGATGCCTTCCCATCGGAAGCAATATGAACACGATACCAAAGGATCCCACCCTCCACAGTGTAAGTGTAGATGTTATTCTCATAACTGCGGTTTATTTTTGTGATGTAAGGCAGATAAATGTAGGCGGAATTCATGAGCTTGATGATCATGTCTTCGGTAAGTCCATACTCTCTTCCTTTGACTTTGGCGAGCTGGATTTTGGCAGATTCACTTTCCAAGTCTCCACTTCTGGCTCTTTGAATATCAGGATCGGAAAGCAGCTTCTTGATTTCGAGTCCAACGGTTTCTTCCATTACTTTTCCCAAGGATGTGGCATTGATATTGGAAAGGGCATTGGCTCGATTGCGAAATTCGGTTGTGCTGGATTCTGGTAAGACGTTATAATCAAATCTGGGGACCTTGATGTACAGATCGATCATCCTATTGTAGAAATCGAAATTAAAGTCTCCCATCTGCCGGGCAGAACCGCTTAACCAAACCGATTCCACTGAGGTGACAGACTTTCTCTGATACTGCCCTTGCTGAGCACATAGCATAGCAGCAAAGATCATGATACAGCACAAGATAAACAGCTTCTTGAGCATGAGTTCCTCCTTGTCATAATACTGAGATTCATAGTACCTA
>Ga0116204_1001546_pt1 | contig 12797 bp, 9 predicted proteins | sample LakKivwa52mmetaG_FD_94481 | JGI IMG/M metagenome (GOLD analysis project Ga0116204, IMG submission 94481) | Anoxic lake water microbial communities from Lake Kivu, Rwanda to study Microbial Dark Matter (Phase II) - Lake Kivu water 52m metaG | ecosystem: Environmental > Aquatic > Freshwater > Lake ...
GCCTGCTCCAGAGAACCAGGCTGCCCATAATCCCTCACCTCAAAACCAAAATGAGAATCAGGGCACAGGAAAACGGGATAAATCAGATACAGACATCAAAATATCTGGTTCTACCAAGCCCAACTCTTATTGGGGCGGCCAAATAGTCGATACAGAGGCTTAAAATTGGTTGCACCTAAATTTGTGACTCCCCAACAGAAATCTGAACGGATCAGAAAAATTACTGATGCCGTTTTATCTTTGCCTGTTTTGCCCACAGTCACTTCAAAAATACTTCAAGTAGTCGACCATCCGCGGGCTAATGCGGGTATGCTCGCTGATTTGGTGAGTCGCGACCAGGTTCTTACTGCTAAGGTATTAAAAATGGCAAATTCCAGTTATTATGGTTTTTCCCGAGAGATTGGTACTGTAAGGCAGGCTGTGGTTCTTCTAGGTTTCAATGTATTGCGCGACCTTGCTTTGAGTTCATCGGTCTTCAATCTCTTTCGTGGGGTGCAATCGGGTAACCTGTTCAATATTAGTGAATTCTGGAAGCACAGTATGGCCGTGGGTTTAGCCAGTCGTTACCTATCTGAAAAATTTGTTCAAAGTGATCCTTCCTTTTCTTTCACAGCGGGGTTGTTACACGATTTAGGAAAAATTGTATTTCATCAATACCTTCCCGTAGAATATGCCCATGTGATGACTAGAGTACATAACCAGAGGGAAGATCTGTGCCTTGTGGAAGTGGATGTATTGGGAGCATCACATGATCAAGTGGGGGGCTGGTTGGCACGCCGCTGGAAATTACCCGAAGAACTGGAAATAGTACTAGCTCAACATCATGAACCTCATAAAGCATCCAGAGCAAGGGTTACCTCTGCCTTGGTACAACTCGCGGATTATTTAACCTGTGTCAATAAAATTGGCGAAAATGGAAGAAAGAGTTTGCCACCTCTAGGAGAAGAAAGTTGGGAATGGCTAGCTGTTCATTTGTCACTGGAGCCCGAGGGGAAAGAAGATCAGCTCCGTGCGCTGGCCCAAGAGGTTTTAAACGATTATGAATCTCGTGCTAGCGAATTTTTTTCTGTGATGGGCGCCTAAGTAGGGCTTGCTGAACAAGGGAAAACCTCAATGTTTATAAGGGTAAGAAAGGCTTTTCCCTTGTACCCAGTCCAAGGGTTTTTCCTTAAAAGCAACAGGATGCTGAAAAAAAACTTGGACATGTGGTCAGCCTAATTAGCGGGGGGCTGGTATTTGCGAGTGAAGCGTTATGTGCCTGATCGTAAGTGAAGGCACTAGCAAAGGAGCAAATAGGAGGGGGGACGCAGATCCGCCCCTCCTATTCGTGATAAAAAATTAGGGTCTGCTAAAATTTGGGTTGTTTAGCAGACCCTAAGTAGGTGACTAGTAAACTGATTTAGGTTTTAAGATCCTTTGGATTGGAGGGATGCCATGGGTAAAAATGTTTACCCTTCTGTCCCCGAATGATGAACGGTGTTTTTTGCCATTCATTTAATACTTGCGCAGAAAAGGGGAGGGCCGCTGGCCCAGTAGGTGTGTGTGCATACCAAGAACCGCTTGACATGCAATCTAAGGCGGCATCTAACTCGGGATGAGCAATATGCAGGTCAGGATTGTTAAAATGGGTCTTCTGGTCAAGTTCCTGCTTTAGGTAGTTAAGGACCCGGCACAACTTAAAAAGGGTATATATATCAATTCTTTTAAAATCAGGTGTTTCAAGGTCCATTGCTGTCAGGCGTGCTGATAAAAAGGAGTCCTTATTTTTTGAGGCTAAAGTGATGCCTTGGTGACCGGTTAAAGCGTTTTTTTTATGTATAGGTGAGCCAGGTGTATAGTAAAAAGGTGAGGCGCCAATAAGACAAGGTTGGGCTGCTAATAACTTGAGGGTCGCTACCATTTCCAAAAGAGTCTGTCCGGGCATTCCCAAAATTACATAAACCGTCAGACTTAAACCTAATTGGTGCGCCTCTTCCATAACTTCAAAAAATTTCTTGAGGGTATGGGGGCGGTCAGAAAAATGTAAAACGGTCTGATCAGAGCTAACAAGGGATAAATTTAGACTTGAAAACCCGGCGTTCTTCATGAGGGATAGAACTTCAAAATCCAGAGATTGATAACTTATTCCGTTCATTGCTGAAAAGGTAAGGGGTAATTTTAAAGCTATGATTCCTTGCAGCAGCTCTACAAAAAATTTTTTTGAAAAAGTCAAATTATCATCTTCAAAGTCAAAATGATGTATTCCTTGCTTGTATCGGTGTTGTATTTCCAAAAGTACATCTTGGGGCTGCCGAGTTTGATAACGAAATCCAAATACAGCATGTATAGAGCAAAAGGAACAACGGTGCGGACAAGATCTACTGGTAATGAGAAAAGTCATTGGTTTATTGTTAAAGTGGTAATCTTCAAGACACAGGCCAGTAAAAGCAGGGATGAGTTGCAGCTCCCTGGGTGAGGGGCCTATGTCTATAACATCCGGTCCCAGTTCGGAGTAGATAGGCAGGCCCGATTCATAAAAACTTTTTTTAAGATTTTTTAGATCTACTTTCACTTTTTGCCTGGGCTCGTGGTCTTTAAGAGCGGGGTACCTTTCGAAAAGTTTACTCAGGAATTCACTCAGTAAAGTTTCGGCTTCTCCAGGCAGAACAAAATCACAAGGTGAATTCTTTGTGTTCGGGTGTAACTTGTTCTTATCCCTATGTATAGGTGATTCAGGTGATCTCAAAAGGGAATGGGGGTGTAAAGTTGCATGATTGCCCCCCATGACTAAGGGTACATCTGGAAAGACATCTTTACAAAGGCTGGCTAAGTCTAGGGATTGTTTATAATAGGGTGTAAAAAGGCAGGAGACTCCAATAAGTATAGGGTTTTGCTTTAAGAGAAAGGCTTGTATTTCTTCCTGGCTCTTGCCAAAACGGTAGTATTCATGAAAAAGTTTAGTAGCACTTTTATCTTTTTTACCATAAAAAGGTCTTAAGTATCCAAATTCCTTTGGCCAAGGTAGAGTGCGTCTTTTTCCACCAGCAAGGCAATCAAAAAGGGTCACTTCCATTTCTGGAAAGCGGGTCTTAATACTGGCGGCCAGGTAGGCCAGTCCAATGGGCTGAATACGACAGTCAGTGGTGTAAAAATCTTCTATCCAGGGCTGCAGTAAGAGGACTTGAGGCATAGGCTTATTGGGAGTGTAAATTTAAACTTTTTGCTTAGTCTTGAGGATCAGTGAGTTAAGTCTTTGTGGTGTAGGGTTTATGAGTAGTTTGTGCGTTTTAAATATAGCCCCAGAATTAAAAAAGCTTTCATTGCTTTTTCTTTTCCTGTCATCAAGATGGATATCCCATTTAGGCAGTTTTTGAGGGCCTAATCACTTAGAATTCGCATGATACCAAAGAACCTTATTTTGATACCGGTAAGTTTGAAAGGACAATTCTTAGAGTTAAGGTATATACCGCCTCAAAAAGGTAAATCTGCCTCAATGGAAGCAGGAAAGTAAGGTTTCTTTATTACTCATAAGTCTTTTTAGAATTATAGATGTCATATTGCAGACAGTGTTGTATTATTGAGCAGTGACAGAATCTTTGCACACTGATTTTTGGAGCTTGGCTTACCAGACTTTGAGTACTGTTTCCTCGCCAGCACAGCTGCGTGGACAGATGGTAAAGCTCTATTGCCAATGCTTGGGTCATAAAAAATTCATTCTTTTTAGTATCACCCCAAATAACCATGAACTGACTGCTTATCCAGAAAGCCCAGAAACTTTTGCTTCAATGGGGCTTGACATTCAATACAAGCACATAAGATCGAGTCTTGAAAGTAGTTTGCTCGATTTTACTAAAACTGAATCTTATGTTTTACTTCCCCTTTTTCTTCGCAATGAAGCTATCGGAGGACTTCTACTTTCCCGGTTAGAGCCAAAAACTCAAAACTCCCTTATTCTCCTAAATAAAATTTTTTCCAACTTCATAGATAAACTTGAACTCCAGAAGAGTAATGCACTTTTAGCTGAAAAGTTGGATAAGGCCCAATTACAGCTTGAGACAATTAAAAAGATTGCCCAAGCAGTAACACATGTCGGTGATATCCGACAATTACTCTCCTTGGTGCTTAAAACAGCACTTGACCTTGTGCAGGGAGGGCGGGGTTTTATCATGCTCCAAAATGAACAGACAGGTCAAATGGAAGTGCGAGTTGCTAGTGGTTTGCCCAATCCTTTGGCAGCAGAACTGATAAATACAGGAAAATTGGTTATGGCCCCTCTACCCCAAAATGAGGGTATTCAAGGACGGGTTCTGCAATCGGGGAAGGCTGTACTTCTACAAAGACAACAGGGAGAATTTGAAGAGATTTTAGGCATGGATAGAGGCGCGAATTCAATTATGTGCGTTCCTTTAATGGTAAAAAGTAAGGCTTTTGGTGTTCTATACATTGGCAACGAAACTCATTTGGATCCCTTTACACAAAATGAGCTTGATGTACTTACCATCTTATCAGCATATGTTTCCTCTGCTGTGGATCAGGCGCGTTTGTATACATTGGCTACAACAGATGAACTGACCGGATTATATACACGTCGGTTTTTTACAGCTAAGCTCGCGGAGGAGTCCAGGCGAGCTGAGCGGTATAAACGCAGTTTAACCCTTCTAATTATTGATATTGATCATTTCAAAAATGTTAATGATACTTTCGGACACGAAACTGGAGATCATGTGCTTAAATCAGTGGCTCTGACGCTACGCACACTCCTCAGGCAGAATATTGATACAGCTGTAAGAATGGGTGGTGAAGAATTTGCCGTACTTTTGCCAGAAACTCCTCTGCAGGGTGGGTATACAGTGGCAGAAAGGATACGGTCGCAAGTGGAGGCACACAAGTATAGTTTCCGCAATGAGGTTTACCAGGTAACAATCAGTATAGGTTTAACCGCCTACCCAGAAAACCAGACTAAAATAGAGGAACTCTTAAATTTGGCAGACCAAGCCCTTTATCAAGCAAAGGCAGAAGGACGAAACAAGGTTGTTTCTTTTCCCCTGCTTAGAGACTAGTGATGGCACTAGGGTGCCTGTGTTTCAATTCCGCCAGCGCTTCTGGTGAGCTGGGATAGCTGAATCCTTTTTCTGTAAATCACTCTGCCTTGGATATGGGCTTTTTTGTGTTAATATCCCTAACAGGCTCTTTTTATAGCTCTATTGACTATCCTAAATTCCGAATCCCCTCTAATATTGCTGTGGCAAATAAAATTGGCGTGTTGTGGTAAAGCAATCTAACAAAAAAGCCTATTTTTCGGGTTGAATATTGAATTTTTTGCATTGTATACGCCATATCTAATTGCCGGAATAATAGTAATGGGTTCCTCATCCCAAGCGTGCTATAATTAGAGTTGAAAAGTTAAACACAATGAAATTAGACTCCCCAGCGATCCTTTCTTTTTACAGCTGCCTACGGGCCTGCCAGCATAGGGAGGAGCGTCTGCAAATCCTTGCACAGACTCTTAGGGGTGTTATAGGAACCCTTCAGGTGGAAATCTATATCTATAATTCCACCGAAGGGTGTTGGGCCTCCATAGGGAAAAACGACAATTCTCCCTCCTTTGCTAAAATCAGTGAATGGGAAATTTTATATTTTAATATTAATTCAAATGAAAAATGGTTAAATCATAATACGCAGACCGCTTTTGTGCTGCGTACCGGAAATGAACTCAATGGCCTGATTATTCTAAATACCCAGATTCCTTTGCCTGGAGAAAAAGAATGTATTGAATACTTGTGCTTATGTTATTCTGACCAAAATAGCTTGGGCGAATTCCGGGAAAATAATGTTTTGCTAGCAACCCAATTGGGTCGTGCAAGTCATAACCTCTCTCTCATCCTTTCTTTGTCGGAGGCGGTAAGCCAGGCGCAGGATCTGAATCACCTGCTTTCAATAATTCTTAATCTCGCTTCTGCGGCGGTAAATGCCGACCGCGGGTTTATTTTGATTAAAAATGACCGGCAGACGGGACTTGAAGTTCTTGCCGCCAAAGGACTGACCCAAGAAGAAAAACTGCGCCAGGGAAGTATTATCTCGGTAGTTGGGACCTACCATCAACACCTTTTAGGTACAAAAAAACCTGTAATCTTATCTGGATTTCGTTTATTTGAAGAAAACTTATCTGGAATCGAAGGGAATTCTTCCTCAATAATGGGAGTGCCTTTGGTTATCAAAGAAAACCCTTTGGGCCTTATCTATTTATCCAAAAAGGTGGGGGAGACATGTTTTGCAGATGAAGACAAAGCAGTGGCAACTATTTTATCCTCATATGCTGCCAATGTAGTGGACCAGGCAAAACTTTATACACTTTCTGTTACGGATGAATTGACCAGTCTTTATACCCGCCGCTATTTTATCCAGAGAATGGGTGAAGAGACTCGCAGAGCAGAACGCTATAACCGATGTTTGTCTTTGGCACTTATTGATATAGACTTCTTTAAAAAAATTAATGATACCTATGGTCATTTAGCGGGTGACTTTGTTCTTCGCTCCTTGGCCTTACATATAAAAAAATTAATTCGAAAAGATATAGATATGGCCATTCGTTATGGGGGTGAAGAATTTGTGCTTGTGATGCCTGAAACACCAATTTTAGGTGCAAAAGTGGCTGCCGAAAGGATATTAAAAGAAATTCAGTATTTAGAAATTAATTTTGAGAATATATCTATACCAGTAACTGTGAGTATGGGTGTATCATCATTTCCTGAAAACAATAAACCTATCCAGGAATTGTTAAAACAGGCAGATGAAGCCCTCTATATAAGCAAATCACAGGGCCGCAACAGAATAACTCTATTTCCAGAATGTTAGTTTAAACTTAGGGTCTGCTGAATAACCTAAGTTTTAGCAGCAGACCCTAATTCTTTATATGAAGGAGGAGGGTGGTACTGCGTTCCCCCTCCTATTCCCTTAATTTTTGTTTGGCTGAACACAAGTCCAAAGTTTTATTAATCATCCTGTTGCTTTTAAGGAAAAAACCTTGGACTGGGTACAAGGGAAAATCCAATCTTACTCCTATGAATATTGGGGATTCCCTTGTTTAGCAGTCCCTACTTAGGAATTGTAAGCGTTTTCTCCATGTAAACTTATATCAAGACCGCGAGATTCTTCCTCTGTCGCCACGCGAAACCCAAGAGTTTTATCAAGAACCCAGACAAGAATTGAGGTCACAATAATCGAGTAGAGAGCAGTGACTGCAACACTTTTTGCTTGAATGATGAACTGGGTGAGCCCAGGAGTGCCATCAGGGTTTCCTGTAAAAAGCAGGGAATTGAAACCTACAGAGGCAAAAATGCCACAACCCAGGGCTCCCATAGCACCTCCCACACCATGTATTCCAAAGGCATCCAGAGAATCATCGTAGCCAAGCTTATGTTTTAAGGAAATTGCAAAATAACATACTACACTTGTGAGAAATCCTAACATAATTGCTGAACCGGGTTGTACACTTCCAGCCGCAGGGGTTACTGCCACTAAACCAGCCACAATTCCTGATACTGCACCAAGAGTACTTGCTTTTCCTAGGTGAATTTTTTCTGCTAGAAGCCATCCTAATAGACCCCCACCTGGAGCAACCAAGGTGTTGACAAAGGCTAAGGAGGCAGAAGCACCTGCGGTTAAAGCTGAACCTGCATTGAAACCAAACCAGCCAAACCATAAAATACCAGCACCAAGTACAGTATAGGCCAAATTATGAGGTAACATGGGTTGATTGGGAAAACCATTTCTTTTTCCGAGAATCAAACAAGATACCAGACCCGCTACACCTGAGATAATGTGGACAACAGTACCTCCGGCAAAGTCAATGGCACCCTCAGTAAAAAGCCAGCCTTTTTCTGCCCAAACCCAGTGACATACAGGGTCGTAAACAAAGGTGCCCCAAAGAAGGATGAAAATAATATAGGTGCTGAATTTCACTCTTTCAGCAAAGGCACCTGCAATTAAGGCAGGGGTGATACAGGCAAAAGTTGCCTGGAAAGCGAACCATAGGTAGCCGGGTATTGTACCTCTGACTGTTTCGGGGCCCATACCTCTCAGGAAAACCTGACTGAAATCTCCAATAAAAGCATTACCTTCTCCAAATGCTAAGGAGTAACCCAGGACAAACCAGTGCAGGGTCATTACTCCAAGAGCAGTGAGTGAATGCATGAGGGTGGCTAAAATGTTTTTAGAGCGGACCATGCCTCCATAAAAAAAAGCTAATCCGGGTACCATAAAAAGCACTAAGGCAGTGGAAATAAGAAGCCAAGCAGTGTCACCAGAATTGGTAGCTTCTCCAGCAAAGGATAGGCTAGAAAGGCCAAAAAGAATAAATGCAGAGCGAGTTATTATTTTTTTCATAGTGCTTCTTCTCCCCTTTCGCCAGTGCGTATGCGCACAACATCTTCAATGGGGAGAATAAAAATTTTGCCATCCCCAATTTTCCCGGATTTGCAAATTGGTTCAATCGCTTCGATGATTTGCTCAACATCAGAATCTTTGCAGACTATATTCATCTGAACCTTAGGAACAAAATCTATCTGATATTCACTACCTCTATAGATTTCAGAATGACCTTTTTGGCGACCGAAGCCTTTGACTTCCATTACCGTCATGCCTGCAACATAGGGAGAAACTGCCTTATGCACAGCCTCTAGTAAGTGAGGACGAATGATAGCTTCAATTTTTTTCATTTTAATCCTTAAGTTTAAAAGGGGGCAAAATATAACCACACTTGTTTGTATAAAACAAGTTACAGTTTACCTATAGGTTGAAAAAAAGGGATTTTTGAGATTTTAAGAGCATTTTCCTTTATTACCCTGATGTTCAAAATCGCTAGCGAATTTGAACATCGGTCGGCGGTTCCCGCTGATGCACTTGTCGCTTCGCGACTTCTTACATCAGCGGTTATATCCCATCGCTAGACATGCTTCGCATGTGTCGCGACGGTACATAGCCGGCGACCGGTATGCAGGAAAAGTTAAAGAAATCTTTATTCAACACTACAAAATATAAGGGTTGATGAATAAATTTATGGTATATTGTATTGGATGGACAACTATTTTTTAAACACAGTTTCCAGGTTGTAATTTGCAGTCAATATTCCACTACACCCAGTACCGATTATACCTAAGTGACTATTATACTTGGGCTAAAAAAAATTTACCTGGTTTTTCCCATAGGGCATTCTTAGCTAAAGCGGGAATGTCAGGACCAAACTATCTCAAAAAGGTTATGGAAGGTCACCATAATCTTACCCCTGAAAGCACATCTAAATTTATTCAGGCCTTGGCGCTTCCGGATCGAGAGGCTGAATATTTCCGCGCTTTGGTAAACTTTAATCAGGCCAAAACCCTAGCAGACAAAGATCTCCATTTCGAAAGATTAATTAAGCTAAAAGCGGTAGGTGCTACAGCTAGGCTTGAACAAAGTCAGTACCGCTATTACAAGGATTGGTGGGTTGTTGCCCTGAGAGAGTTGTTAGCCTTTTACCCTTATCATGAAAAACCAGAACAAATTCATCAATATTTAGTCCCTCCTATAACTCCCAAGCAGGCTGAAAGCGCAATAAATCTCTTATTGGAATTGGGCCTTGTACAAAAAAATTTAGAGGGTCGACTTTGTCAAACAACTCAGGGTGTTTCCACAGACCCGCATTTGCGTAGTTTACTTCTTGAAAAATTTCACCGTAGCACAGCTCAGTTAGCCCTGGAGGCCTTAGATACCTTTTCACCTGAGGATATCAGACTATCCTCAGTCACAATGAGTATAGATCAGGATACCTTTCATAAAATAATTCTTAAAATCCGCGAGTTTCGGAAGGAAGTTTTGAATCTTGCTCTTCAAGTTCCCACTCCCGATCGGGTGATGCATTTAAATATGCAGTTATTTCCTATGTCGCGTATTAAACCGCGGCAAGTTCGCAAGAAACGCAAGATTGAAACACCCAAACCTAAGCAGGGGTTATAAAATGCCTTTTTTAAGGGGTATCTTAATACGATTTTTTAGCACGCTGTCTCAAAATCAAAGCGTCTATTTTCTAGCTCTTGCCTTTGTTTTCCAGGGTTGTTTTCCAGGAAGTGGATCAGATAACGAAACCAAACCTGAACTAATAAGTGTTAAATATAGTCCAGGTCTTGATACTAGCTTATTTCAATCCGGAGACGCCTTACTCGCTTTCAAAGTTCCTGCAGGCAAAAAAATTCTAGCCTATAACATCTTAGAAGAATCTTTCTCAGATAAGCCACCCGTTAGCGATTCCCTCATAAACTTTGTAAAGGCAAATAATACCAACCTGGGATTAAATCCAGTAAATATGCAACTTGACTCCAACCGCTATCTCTCCATCCTTTCCAAGGATAAAGAGGTGGTTTTTGCAAAAGGTGACCTTTTGGTGCGGGTAAGTACACCCCAAAATTATCTAGTAGCCGGAATAAAAGTCTCGCTCCGTCCTCAAAACTCAAATCCTCTTACTGATCCTTTTGAGTTTACCCAAAGAACAGATTCATTGGGCACAGCCCGTTTTAGGGGGCTTTCAAAGGGAAGTTATACTGTTCAGGGTGGGTCAACGCAGCAAGGACTTGAATTTTTGGGGCGAATAGAGGAATTCAATGCGGATAGTGCCCGTTTGCTTGATTTTTCAACTCAACCTAAGATGCATTGGTTTGGTTATATCAGTAGGGCCTCTGGAGAATCCCCCGCACAAATTGAGGTATATGTCCCAGGTACTAATCTTAAAGCCAAAACTGATAGCTCAGGTTTTTATTACTTGGGTGTCGCCCCACTTGCGGGACGGCCAAAGCTAAAATTTGTGTTACCCTTTCTTAGTTTCGCAGCGGCTGAAACCTATAAAGAAAATTTGGATTCAGGATCAATCGTCCGTATACTACGAACGGAGGATGAAAAACCGATTGAAGTTAAAGTATACACCACCTCCGTAAAGTTGGATTCTCTTCTGAACGATGGCACCCAAGATAGCACTACAATTCAAATTGAAAACTCCCAGGCTCTATTAATTTTTAGTACTAGCTACCTTGATTCTTTTTGTACGGTCGAATCAGTAGGGGCGCTTGAGGTAGGAGGCTCTCGTGTACAAGAAAAATCCCCTGGTCACTTTATCCTTGATGATAGGGTGCAGGGAGTCTGTCCCTAACATCAAGGTTTTCGTATTAGAGTCTTAAGCCTGCTTCTGTATGCTTTTATCGACTTCGACCTGACTTCCAAACTCATCTAGGAACTATATTTAGGGTCTGCTGAATAACTCCATTTTTGCAGTAGACCCTAATATTTTATCTCTAAGAGGAGGGGCGGATCTGCGTCCCCCCTCCTATGTGCTCGCTCGCTAGTGCCTTCACTTACAATCAGGCACATTTCGCTTCACTCGCAAATACCTCCCCCCGCTTATAGGGCTGACCACAAGTACAAGGGTTTTGATAGATAACCCCTCGTCCACAGGGTTAAACCCTTGTACTTGCTACAAGGGAAATTTGCGTTTTACCCGTATAACTCTAGGGAATTTCCCTTGTTCAGCAAGCCCTATTTACCTCTTGATCTGGCAGCATAGGGTGGAAGCGTTAACATCATACGCTCTTAATTTTAACCGAACTCAAATGAAAAGGTTTTAATAAAAAGCCTCCATATACTGCCCCAAGTTTAGCTCTTGGCATAAAAGAAAAAACGCTTAGGTGGTGATACCCTTATTGTCCTGTTCGTTTTTATTGCTTTTAGAGTAATCGCTTTCTTGGCGATTTAAGTTAACAGCATTTTTTTGCTCGTAAATACTCATAATCTGTTGTGCATCTAAACCGGCAGTCAATGCTAGAGAAAGCCAAAAATGGAGTTGATCAATTATTTCAACCCGAATGTTTTGCATATCCAGGTGATCTTTACTCCACCATTTCCATAATAATTCTTCCTTGAGTTCTCTGGATTCATCATCAAGCGCTGTTAAGTAACGACTTAACCATTCGTTAACTGAACTCATGGGGCCAAGATTACCCTTGTGTGCTTCAGAACGGAGTTTTTCCATAGTTAAAATTTGGCCATCACGATCGCGTATCTGTTTTTTTTCGAAAATCGCATTGTTTAGGAAGTTTTGCATTGAGAGCAGCTTCTCGAGAGAATCCATGATTGCTCCTGGTAGTGAAGTTGGAAATATAATTGATGACTCGGAAAGACTCCATAGATCAAAAAATTCTGTTGAAAAGGAAATGCTTTGTTAGAGTCAATATTCTGTAATAAGGGCTTGCTGAACAAGGGAAATCCCCAATATTCCTAGGGGTAAGATAGGACTTTCCCTTGTTACAAGTCCAAGGTTTTTTTTCTTCAAAACAACAGGATGATTAAAAAAACTTTCGACTTGTGTTCAGCCAAACAAAAATTAAGCAAATAGGAGGGGGGCCGCAGTACCCCCCTCCTCCTTCATTAATGAACCTTGTTGCAGAGTCTAATTAGCGGGGGGGAAGGTATTTGGGAGAGAAACGAAAAGTGCCTGAAGGTAAGTGAAGGCACTCGTAAACGAGCAAATAGGAGGGGGGCCGCAGTACCCCCCTCCTCCTTCCTATAAGTATTTAGGGTTTGCTACTAAAATTGGAGTTGTTCAGCAGACCCTAGTAAGGAGGAGGCGCTTAGACTACCACTTGCGGATCTATGTCTATATGGATTTTTTCTTTAGCTTTGAGACTTTCTCTAAACGATTCTACAACTAATATCAAAGGGTGTAATTCGGAGTAGGAAAGTGCTTGGATGAGAATATAAACTCTAAATTTGTTTTTAAGTTTTTTTAAGAGGGGAAA
>Ga0116204_1001547_pt1 | contig 12793 bp, 26 predicted proteins | sample LakKivwa52mmetaG_FD_94481 | JGI IMG/M metagenome (GOLD analysis project Ga0116204, IMG submission 94481) | Anoxic lake water microbial communities from Lake Kivu, Rwanda to study Microbial Dark Matter (Phase II) - Lake Kivu water 52m metaG | ecosystem: Environmental > Aquatic > Freshwater > Lake...
CATGGGTGTGGTATGGACATGGGATTCCATGTTGTTTATACCCTGAATAGAACTATCTTTCAACGTGGAACAGATTACTGCGGTACTCGTGATCGGGACGCAGGGTATGCTACTAAACAAGCATGGATTAATTAGTGTGAATGTAGCTTGACAACCTCCGTCGGTCATGCTATAATTGTGGTCACAGGAGGTGACAATGTGGTTGTCTTTAAACGGTTGCGTGCTGAACTAACATACTACAACATTCCTCAGTATAAACTGGCGCAAGCAGTCCGTATGAGCAAGTCCAGTCTAACTAATAAAATGAATGGTATGCGGGGCTGGGATTTAGTAAGGGAAGTGGTTCCAATAGTAAGGTTCTTCAGGATACTCGGCAGTAAACTAACGATTGAAGAACTATTTGAATTGAATACGGAGGTAGATAATGGACGCAATAACGAATAATATACAAGCTAAAGTAACACTCGCATATTTTGATTCGGTCACTAACAATACAGAGATACAGGATTCCGATTCATTTCTCCTTGCTATACCGGATAAGAACGACAAGGGATACTATACATCCATGAACAAGGTGGATGATATAGAAATCACGGGGTGCATCTCATCCCTTATCGAAGGTGCACTCGAAATTATGTCATACGAAGGGAGGCTTATACTCGGCAGGACACTACATTTTTACCTCAACGAAATGTTTAATGACAACCAAAATGTAAAGGAGATTAACTGATGAGTGAAGAGGTAACTGTATACGAAGGCGAAGCAACTGAGCATGATGGCACAATGCCTGCTATCATGGATGAACGACTGCTTGTATTAGCAGATCAGGCAGAGAAACGTATCGATGCAATGAACAGGATTAAACGTGCTGTGCTGAAGATTACCAACTCAAGCGATTGGGTTGATCAGCAGGGCAAACCTTACCTACAGGTGAGTGGATCCGAAAAGGTGGGCAGGTTATTCGGTATATCATGGGACGTAGACAAGACTCCGATATATGAAGAAGAACCGGGCGGACATTTTGTATACGTATTCCGTGGTAAGTTTTGGATGGACAATGCTACTATCACTGCAGAAGGGAGTAGATCATCTAAGGATCCCTTCTTCTCCATGCGTAAAGGTGAAGCTAAGCCTCCCTCTGAGATTGATAAACGGGATGTGCGCATGGCAGCATATACTAACTGTCTTGGCAACGGTATCACCCGTCTGCTGGGCATCAGGAACCTGACATGGGAAGATGTTAAAGCAGGTGGTATTGACCAAAGCAAGTCTGCTAAGATAGACTACAACCAAGACGATGAAAAGACTACAGAGAAGCGCAATGATATCCGCAAGTGGTTGCTTGAAATTGCATTCAACGAAGAAGAAAAGGCTAAGGATTTGCTGGAAGAACTCACGACCTTTGAAGGACGTGACGGGGTTGTCAAAGGGAAACGTGCAGTCACTAAGCTAACTGCAAAGCAGGTTCCCATCGTTCACAAGCAAGTCAAACGAATGTATGATGAACACGTCCAAGGGTTAGGTGACGTGGACATCGATGTAAGTGATATTGATATCTCTGATGATAAGGAGTAATACAATGACTCAACCTGTAATGACTGCGGAGGAAATTGTTGAGAAGATTAAGGAAGGTAAGCGTAAGAAAATACGTGTTAATCCTCAGCACGTAGTAAGGGCTTCGGAGATAGGACACCCGTGTGAGCGTTACCTTGTCTACTCCATTACTCACTGGCAGGACAGGAAACCTCACACGGCTGAGGTTCAATTTATCTTTGAAGGTGGTAACGCAATAGAGGACTTAGCCATCAAGGACTTTGAGGATGGTGGCTTTAAGGTATACCGACCGGAACCTGATCGTGCAATCATGGAAGCAGTGCCTAAGATTACCGGACACTTAGACGTGCGCGTTGACTTTGGTGATGGCACGGTATATACCGGAGAAATTAAAGGACTGCAGATTTACGATTGGCAAACCCTACACACAATACAGGACTTCCACAACAGCAAGAAACCGTGGATACGCAAGTATCCCGGTCAGCTTATGACCTACATGTATATCAAGAACGAAGAGTGGGGTTTCTTCTACATCAAATCTATCCCCCGATTCCAACCTAAATACATATGGGTTAAACTGGATTATGATTACATGGAAGAGTTGCTAAAGAAAACCGAGCGAGTGAACGAACACGTCAAAAACCAGTCACTTCCGGAACCGATTAGTGACATAACCATGTGCGAATACTGCCAGTTTAAACACATCTGCCTACCTACAACGATGCGTGAAGGTATGAAGTTCGTCGATGATGCTGAGCTATTGGAACTGCTTGACCGTTGGCATCAGCTCAAAGGTTCGCAGAAAGAATACGCTGCGGTAGACCGCAAGTTAAAGGAGATGATCAAGGAGCAAAGTCAGTTGATGATAGGGGATTACATCGTAACAGGTAATTGGATTGACCGCAAAGAAATACAGGCACAACCTGCAAGCAAGTATTGGAAATCAAAAATAATAAACTTGAGCGAGACGGAGGATGAGTAATGATTAGCGTAGATTTTCACACATACAATAATCCGATAAAGAAGGTTACTAAACGTAGATTCAAAGGTAATACATTAGTCGTTGGTATCTACACAGATAAAGGCAACTTGCATATCTATTTTAGCAGTGATGCATATTGTGATTTTGTTGGCAGATTAGCAGATGCACCGATGGAGGTAATTAATGAATGACAGCATACAAAATGATGCGTATGAGAAAGGGCGGAACACTTGGATCATTATACATTGACCCAGCTACCGTAAGACCTATTGGCGAATGGATGACAGCAGAACCGCACTTCAAGAAAGGATATAAATATCGTCCCGGATTTCATTGCTTGCCACAACCTGTTGCTCCGCATCTCAAACTGAAAGATGACAGGGTGTGGGTAGAGGTAGACATCGATAGTTACACTATCTTTGATCGTCCTGAACATCAAGGCGGAGAATGGTTTCTTGCAAATCGTATGAAAATTAACAGGATAATGGAGGAACTTACATGTTAAATCAATGCACATTTATTGGACGCTTGACATCGGATCCGGACTTCAAGGTAGTAGGCGAAGGTGTGCCTCTAACGAGATTCTCAATCGCAGTTGAACGTGCTTATGTCAAAGAAGGCGAAGAACGGGAAGTTGATTACCCTCAGATAGTTGTATGGCGCAAGCTTGCTGAGCACTGTGCTAACTATTTACAAAAGGGCAGCATGGTAGCAGTTGTTGGCAGATACCAAACGCGCTCATGGGAAGATGAAGAGTCAGGAGACAGGCGCAAAGCACACGAATTTATCGCGGACAACGTAAGGTTCTTAGCTAAAACCAAACGGCAAGACGATGCTGTAAAACAAGATGATGATGGTGATGACGATAGCTTGTAATAAGGAGGCACGTAATGGCTGAGGTAAAATGGATTAAACTAACCACCACCATGTTTGACGATGAGAAAATAAAACTCATTGAATCCATGCCTGAAGCTGATGCCATCCTTGTGATATGGGTAAAACTATTGATACAAGCAGGTAAGTGCAACGAAGATGGTTATGTATATCTCAATGAGTCCATGCCTTACACGGAAGAGATGCTGTCCGCTTTGTTTGGTAGACCGCTCAACGTGATCAGGCTTGCTCTCGAAACATTCAAGAGTTTCAGGATGATAGAAATATCGGATGAGGGAATATACATAAACAATTGGCATAAGCATCAGAACATAGACGGTCTCGATAAGATACGAGAGCAGAACAGGATACGGGCGCAAGCATATCGTGAGCGCAAGAGACTATCAGATGCACCGTCACGTGACGCTAACGTGACAGTCACGTTACATCACGAAGCAGAGAAAGAAGTAGATAAAGATAAAGAACAATTCTCTGATGAGTTTCAGAAATTTTGGGATCTCTATCCACGAAAGGAGGGCAAGCCTGCAGCATATAAGAAATTCAAATTAGCCAAGAAGGCGCATGGCGTTCAGGCAGTGATGCAAGCTACAAAGAATTACACCGAAGATTGTAAGGGGCGCGAAAGACGTTACATTAAATTGCCTGCAACATTCTTAGGACCGGACAAGTGGTATGAGGAATGGATCGACAAGAAACCTGAGCCACAACGTCCGGCATTGCCATCACGTAGTAACGAACCGAGTAACTATTACAAGAAACTGGAGTGATAAGTATGCTTGAAGCGGAACGTGCATTGCTGTGTAGCTTAATCATTTCGCCGGAAAAGATATATACTATCGGCAACATGATCAAGGCGGAGATGATTTACGCTACTAAGCATCAGGAATTGTATAAGGCTATATTGATATTGCACAAAAACAATAAACCGATAGAGCTGACAACATTAAACTATGTCTTGCAGAAATTACAATCGAAGATGTCTCCTGCAGAGTTGGTAGAGATATCTAATGCTATACCAACTGGAGAAACAGCAGAATATTATGCTGAGTTAGTGCGTGAAGAATATACGCGTAGGGAAATAGGCAACGTGCTCAAGCGAGAGCTGCCCAATGTGGAGAACAAATCAAAGGATCCGAATACTTTGATATCCGACATTATATCTCAGTTGGATACCCTGTCTCCGCTAATCGCAATGCAAGAGAGTTCTATCTATCCTGACATCGTAAATATATGGGAAGAATACATTGATGTAGGAGATGGAAGCGAACCGAACTGGATTACAACAGGGTTTACGGATTTAGATAAAGTGATTTACTTAGCCGGAGGCACGCATACAATAATAGGTGCGTCTCCAAGCGAAGGAAAGACAAGCTTAGGTATCTGTATTTTAAGGAACGTCTCAGCTACAGGAAAACGTGTTCTCTTTATTTCTATGGAACAGGCACGTAAACGTATCCTGAAGAAGATTATCAGTCAGGCATCAGGTGTTCCGCATACAGATTATCTAAAAGGCAGATTATCAAAAGCAGACAAGGATAAGGTTATGAGGCACATCAACATATGGACGAATGCTAACATGTGTGTTGTCGATGGTAAATGGTCTGCTACCGAGATTAGAAACAAATGCATCAAAGAGAAATACGAGAAAGGGTTAGACATGGTGATCATCGACCTGCTTGGCTTGATGAAGAAACCGGAGAACCTGCCAAGAGATCACAAGGAACACCATGTGTTTAACCGTAACGCAGAGTTACTACAGGATTTAGGTGGTGAACTGGAGATACCTATTCTCACAATGGCACACCTAAATCGTGAGCGATTCAAACGACCGGATGGTAAACCGATACTGTCAGACTTAAGAGAAGCAGGTGAACAATTCGCAGATAATGTTATCTTTATCAATCGTCCTTATCTCAGGACGAAGGATCCAAACGATGCTAACTTCGCAGAATTGCTTATTGCTAAAAACAGGGATGGGGATGTTGGCATGATAGAGCTGGGGTTCGATGGACCGACTACTAATTTCTATAATCTGTCTAAGAGAAATGATGCACCACCAGTAAGACAACCGGAGCCGGAACCAATTCATGAAAGAGATGAGCAAGATATGATAGTATTCAAAGGAGGAATACAATGAAACCAATTAAATTATGTTGGGGTTGCCAAAACAAATTGTTAAGCTATGTGCATTACAAGCCGGAGATAGGTGATCACGTTGTGATTATTAACAACCATGTTGGACATGATATCCCCATCGGCACAATCATGGAGGTTAAGAAACTTGCACCTATGCCAAACAAGATGGTTATTTCAGACAGTGAAGTAAGTCCTAAAGCAAATCATGGAATGGATATATGGATTGCTGAATGTGATTATGTTTTAATAAATACACCAAAAGACTAATAGGAGGTATATAATAATGTGTAACGATTACGACCGTATGCTTGATGAAGAACGTGCACTGGAAAGAGAAATGCGAGACGAGATGGGAGCAGATGACGGCAAAGATGCGCATGATCCTGAAGTGTGTCCTGAGTGTGGAGGACATATGCGTGAAATCACCGACAACAATTATGGATCAGATGCAGATGGCAGACGTGGAATGAAAGTAAGATGGCTTGAATGTGCAAGATGTGAATACGTACCGAAGGAGCAATAATAATGAGCGATCAATATATAGGGTGCAATCACTACAGGTGTAATACTTGTGGGATAACCTTTGTGACATTTAAGAAGAAGGTAGATAGGTGCGAGGTATATCGTGGGAAATCAAACATAGGATGCGGTGGCTATAACTTAGTAGCAATTCCTATAGCAGCAGGAAAGACAGCCTATCACATAGTGATAGACGAAACTGCGGAATTTACAGACGAACAGATGGAGATGCTACTGAAAAAGGTGAGGGATAACAGTGCTAAGAGTATATAAAGGCGCACGATATCTAAATGCAAGCACAATATTAGCTATGCAACAGGCAGCAGAGAGCAGAAAGCTACTTGCCAATTACTTTGCTACTACACCGAAAAATGAACTGACACTGGCACAGATGATGCGTGTATTACATCAACCTTCTGATTACCAGCAGGGATATTATGACGGGATATTGTTTCGGATGAAGCAGGTAGCTGGGAGGAGGGGTGAATCGTGAAGTGTAAAGTAACATATAGTTTTGATACGCAAATATACGAAGAGTATGACGGCAACCAGTTGGTTGCATCAATACCTAAATGGTTAGCATATCTGTTAGGGTGGTTGCCAGACCTGCACAGGAAAGCGAGGGAGAATAGTGAAGCGGTATAGTCAAAACTCCGTAACGTTGTTATTACAAGAAAAAACAGACGGCGAATGGGTAAAGGCAGAAATAGCGATTGAGATGCAAGTGATGCTAAACGAGCTTGAATATGTGGAATACACACATAGTGGCGACACATACTCCATTTGCCCTGTGTGCAAGTCAGAGTGGGAACATAAAAAAGGTTGTCGTTTAGATTTATTGCTACGGAAAGCGAGGGGTGAATAAATGTCACCTTATGGCATGACAGAGAAGCAGATACGAAACTTAAGCTTAGAACTAAGCTTGAAGCTTAAGATTGATCAGGAGAAGATACTTGATGCACTGAACCAGCTAACACGTGAAGAAGTACAGTGAATAGCTAAGAACGAAATCGAAGAAGATATAATCGTGAAACGTGCATTAGAAATGGGTGAGCAAGCAGCTATCGTAAAGCAAAAAAGGATGGAGGCATTAAAATAATGGTAGACAAAGTAATGTTCTCAAGCAACAGCACTGAATGGGAGACACCGCAAGAATTTTATGATGCACTGGATAAGCTCTACAAGTTTAACCTTGACCCTTGTGCGACTCATGAAAATGCCAAATGTGATAACTATTTTACTAAAGACCAAGATGGATTGAGCAAGGACTGGCATGCCATTGTTTACAATCCCGAGTATAAATCACCTTATATCCAACTGCCCGGTAGGGTTTACTGCAACCCACCTTACGGACAACCGGAGAATCCCTGCAAGCCTAATTGTGAAAAGAAAAAGTGTATCAAAAGGGGATGGCATACTGACGCATATATCCCGGGCATCAGTGATTGGGTTAAAAAAGCACACGAAGAATTTTATAATGGAAATGCTGAAGTAATTGTGATGCTTCTTCCAGCACGAACATGCACAAAATGGTTTCACACTTACATATGGAACGAATATGAGAACCAGCCAATGCCAAACGTGACTGTTAGATTTCTATCCGGACGCTTATATTTTACGGATGCTATTCATACAGCACCATTCCCATCTATGCTGGTAATATGGGAGGCAGAATAATAATGAGCTACAAAACATTAGGGATAGACCCGTCCTTGACACGGACTGGTTACTGTTGCTTAGACGGTAACGAACTGGATACTTCATTCTACGGCAGAGGTATGGGTATTATTGATGCACACAAATTAAGGGGAACCGAGCGGTTAATCTATCTTGAGGAAAGGTTATGGAACCTGATCACCAGTAATAAGTTCGATTTAATATGCATTGAAGGTTACTCATACGGAAGCAAAGGACGTGCCGTGTTCGACATCGGTGAGCTGGGAGGAATCCTGCGCCTCAATCTACACAAAGCTAAGATGCCATGGATCGAGATTGCACCTGCTACTCTCAAGAAGTTCGTTACAGGTTCAGGCATAGCAGAGAAAGACATGGTGACGATGAATGTCATGAAGAAATGGGGGATAGAATGCGCCAACAATAACGAAGCAGATGCCGTATCGTTAGCCATGATTGGCTATTACCTGTTAAACTATATGAAGGGATCCAATTTGGTGAGCAATGAAAAACAAGTAGAAGTAATGGACAAGCTTAAGCCTCAGTTAAAACAATGGCAGAATCAGGAGAGGATGGATATATGACACAAGACGAGCTACGTATCTATGCATATCATCAATGCTCAACACTCAACGAAGCAGCACGCATGTTGGATACACCAGTGAGCACATTAACTAATTTTTATAAAAGGAATGGGCTATCTTTTAGAAGCAAGAAAAACAAGATTAAACAGGAACGATTACTCAATAAAGTCATAGAGATTAAACCGCCATATGTTGACAGGATGCCCATGGAGGAACGCAGGATGATCAGGCACTTTATGTCCTTGTTGCTTAATCTATACGAGCACAAGCCTGATGATGCTGAAGTAGATGTGTTAAGCTTTGCAGATGAATATGGAAAATTATTTGGGATAAGAGGGAAAACGTATTCGCTTGTAGAATATGTATAAGGAGGTATTATAATGGGAAGGCAACATGCTGTAAAACGATGCAAGACCTGTTTCTGCATTACTTGTGACATGCCTATAAGAACCGAGTGTCATTGCATGTTACATAATGGACCAGTCAAGAAGGTAGATGTTGAACTTTGCGATAACTATAAATTAGTGGAGGCGAAAATAAATGAGTGAAAGATTCTTCGGATCTACCCAAGATATAACCGGAATACATGGAGATACTAAATATATTGCAAGACAGAGGATATGGAAGAATATCTCTGAGTCTCTCTTCAAGGGATATGTAGAAAAAAATACAGACTATGGTGATTCCTTTATCGACGGCATCAGGGATATCGGTCCGGTGTCATTTGTAACACGTGTATACGATAAGGTTAAAAGAATGATCACGTTATCTAAACAACCTGCGAAAGTTAAGTCAGAGTCATTCGATGATAGTGTAAGAGATGTGGTAACGTACGGAATGATGTACCTTATGCTGCAGCAGGAGGAGGCATATGATGAACCGAGCGATAATTGATGTAGACGGCGTACTCGTGGATATGCACACAAAGATGCTGGATATATACAACCATGAAAACGGTACGTCTATGGTTAAGACAGACATAATACAATGGGATCTATCCCCTGAATTAATGGCTATATTCAGGCGCAAAGGTTTCTTTATAAACCTACCCTTGATGCCAAACGCTAAAGATTTCCTATATGCATTACGTGAATTATGCCCTGTCACAATAGCAACTTCCGCATCAAATATACCAAATATTGCACGTGATAAATTAGAATGGGCGCATACATATATCCCGGAATTTGCAAGTGACTTTTGCATCACTGAAAGAAAGAATATCTTTGACGCTACTATATTGCTTGACGATTATGAAAGGCATGTATTAAACTTTAATGGATCATTGCCTTTACTAATGGATCAACCATGGAATGTAACCGCTAAGGTATTACCCGATTTCCGTGTTGATACATTAGCTGATGCCTTGTACAAAATAAATAGATACATAAAGACAGGACTAAGAGTATAAGGAGCAATGTATGATCACAATTCAGGAATATATACAACAGTTACAACCGACTACGATGATAACCATTAAGCAAACATGGATTGTTGCTGACTTTAAGTCACCCGTAGATCCTGAAGATGATCCGAATTTCCGATACTTTGATAAACTAATGCGCCAAAAACCACGTGCAAGGTAGGTGATTACTATTACTGAGCATGAGATACGGCAGACAGAGGAGTGTTTGTATGTAAACAAATACTTATACGGACGCATACAAGAGCTGGACATTGAAATGGACTGCATCTTTCCACCCGGTCCGGGCAGTGTCCTAAAAATTGTAGGCATTCCTGTTGCTAAAAATCCATTAGATACTTCACAGACAGAGGAATGGGGCATACGCAGAGCTACCTGCAAAGAGGCTGTAGAATTAGATTCAAAACTCAAGCTCTATCATGCACTAAGAGACTTAACCACCCATCTACAAGAAAAAGAATACGAGCTATACACTCTTAAATATTATAAGGAATACCCTGTCCCGAAAGTTAAATCACTGCTTGAGATTGATCACCAAACCTATTACACCATAAGGCAAAGCTTAATACGCAAGACATGGAAGAAGATCAAGGACTTAGACTTTGTGGTAGAGCTTGCTGTACAATAAAAAAACGCCCCTCCATGGTTAGTGGAGGGGCATTTATATATAGAAAGGGGGGCTTAACTAATTATCTAACTGCTTCACATAATCTTCTTCAAAATCATCTTCATCATACATAGTATACCATGCTTCCTGCATTTTGTATACTGCTGCTTCAATCAAACCTTTAACATCTTTCTCATCAAACTTAATTCCTGCTGCATAAAACTGTCCGGCAATCCAGTCAATAGCTCTGTTATATTTGTCCGGACCTTCAAGATCCCAATAGGCTTGCTCAGCAAAGGCAACACCTTTCTCTACCAACTTCTCCTTCGCCTTAATAGTTTCTACCAAACCCTTACGCCGGAGATAGGAAAACGTTACCGCACCTAAAATGGGGACAAAGGTAGTGATCAACAGCAAAAGCAAGTTGTAAACCAGTTCGGTATAGTCCATTTAGCGGACCTCCTTTTTGTTTTATTATACTACAGCACCCTTATCAGGGCAACGACTGCACCTACAGCAACAGCAGAGAGGAAAGACATAATATAAAGTGTAGCCCACGATGGCTTACCGCTCTTAGCCTCATTCATATCATTCCTGAGAGCAGATATCTCCTGCACAATCTTCAACTCAATACCTGCTTGCATCTTACATAACTCCATTATGGACTCGTTCAATTTAATTAAAGCCCCATTTTGTATCACCTTCCATCCATCGATTGCTGCCAACCGCGTGTCGGCAATAGCTTGCTTTTCGTCCACCTTGGCAAAATGTTTACTATTCTCCTTGCAAATCTCTATACACCTTTCGTGCATCTTCTTCAACTCTGCTGCTGTCTCCATCCGATCACTCTCCCTTATTGAAAGTTCCACTTAGTAGGATACTTGTCCTGTTTCTTTTCCTTCTTCTCTTCCTGCTTATCGTGCCACGTTGTTGTGCCTTCATCTGCGTCTAAGTTCCATTGTGTAGGATACTTGTCAGCTTTCTTTCTGTCCGGAACCCAACCGTGTTCCTTCGCTAACTTGTTGTAGATATCAGAGACTATCTTCCAGTGCTCATCGGTCAACTCGCCCTTATCGTAATACGATTTAAAGCTTTGCTCAAGACCTTTATAGTCCCGTCCATACATATTCGGATCCATCAATATGTACAGTTGTCTCTCGATCATTTTCTTATCATCTGTTTTTACGAAGGACCATAAATCTTGATATTGATATGTAGAATTACGTGCTCTTGTCATATGATCAAGTGCAAATTGTTTTTCCGGAGACATCCTCCGGTTAATGTCTTTATATAAATCGTACGCATTCATAAGAGGAAACTTCATAATTAATTCTGCTATGGGCAACCACTTCATTGCCCCTCTGATGACAGTCTTTGTCCACTTATCTTCACCCTCATCTAATCCACTACGATACAATGGATCATTTTCACGTTGTTTTAACCCTTCCCTGATCTCAGCAAACCCTGTTGTAAGATCGTTAGCGTAATCAAATATTACACTTGTTATCTCACCACGTTGTGTGTATGTGCCATATTGTCGCTTGTTCATTATCGCAACAAGTATATCTCCACCTATAGGCCATGTGCTTAGTGTATACTTGGCAATGTAATCAAACCACTTGTTGACATCACGTGGTCTCATTTTAAACCAATCTCTCAATTCATCCCTTTGCCCAATTAGCATAGGACCGACAATACCAAATATCAACAATGACCATAAACCCTGCGCTATAGCTTCAGTAGCATTGCCTTCTTTAACTCCACGTGCTATATCAACCGGGATATGCGCCAACTCATTAAGTATTTTGTTCTTCTGTGAAAAGAACATCGTTAATCCTCTAAGCAAAGGTTCGCGAGTGGTAGTAATTTCACCACGTGTATATGGCATAAACGTTGGTTGATTTCGCTCTACTATATAATCATATATCTGAGCAACCTTTTTCATTTTAGAATCATAATCTGTTAGACCGGGACGCTCACTTTCCACCCAAGTCTTGATACCTTTCCATAACGAAGCTACTGTTACTGCATCAAATTGCCGGATACCTGCAGTCAACCATTTACCCGATTTTATTTTGTCCCATAAGGGCAATGCGTCGCCAAGAATTAGCGGTCTAAACTTGCCGTATTCATAAATTTCTCCAATCGATCTTGATGCTGCACCACCAACAAAACGTTTATACCCGTTGATCAAAGAATACTTTTTCATTTCCTCAAACACTTCTTTATTCTTGACCCACTCAAAAGGTGTCTTTGCCAAATCCCATAAGCCTTTAGGCATATGCCTTACTGGTATTTGCGTGTACCCATACACCAAAGAGATTGGCTGCAGTGGCGGAACCCATGGAGACAGTCCCAGCTTAACGAGCTGGAATCTAACAAATATATCTGACGTAGCATCTTCCATATCTGTCGCCTGTCGA
>Ga0116204_1001549_pt1 | contig 12781 bp, 13 predicted proteins | sample LakKivwa52mmetaG_FD_94481 | JGI IMG/M metagenome (GOLD analysis project Ga0116204, IMG submission 94481) | Anoxic lake water microbial communities from Lake Kivu, Rwanda to study Microbial Dark Matter (Phase II) - Lake Kivu water 52m metaG | ecosystem: Environmental > Aquatic > Freshwater > Lake...
CCGCGAAGACCAGGGAGTGTCAAAGAACACTCAGATGAGAGCTTTGTGAAAAAGCAACTTTTCAAAAAGAGTCGAAAGCCCGTCCTGTAAATTGTGGGCAGTGAGGCCTAAGACAGTATCAGGTTCCCCCAAAAAAACGCAACCCTACAATACCTACAACTATAAAACTGATGAATAGAAGTTTGCTGGGGCTGATCGTTTCTCCGAAAAAAGTTGCTCCCACAAAAACCATGGCTGCCGTACCCACTCCACTCCAGATAGCGTAGGCCAGGGAAATATCAATTTTTTTAAGAGCCAAAGCATAAACTATAGTGCTCATGGGAAAAAAAACAACTGCCCAAAGCGATGGCCCCAATTTAGTCCAGCCATGGGACAGTTTTAAAAACGAGGTTGCGGCGACTTCAAAAGTAATGGCTAAAAACAAAAAAATCCAAGGTAACATGGGCACTCGTTTTAAATCTTTAACCAAGAATCGGAGTATCAAACCTGAGTCGGAAAGACAAAAAGTTTAAACTTTATTCTTGTTGTGGACAGGTTGGAATGATTAAGACTCTAAAGTATAGTAACCTTTTGAGGTGTGTACTACATTGGATTGCTAAACCTACTTTTCCCACCCCTGCTTCCCTGTGCAGGGCCCACCCAAGTTTAGGAATTTTTTTTAAACTTTCGCTGTTTGTTTTTTCCTAAACAAGGCTTCTTGTTTGTTAGCTTTATCAGGCTTTTCCCTTATGGCCGACCACACACAACTTACCCTGCTGTTGCTTCTGGGAAAAAATATTTTTCTTCCAGTAGTCCTGGGTTTTGTCCTCGCAATTTTTCCTTGGGGTTCTGAAGAACATTTTAATTGGTTCCTCAAAAAAATTGTCATAAACATTTTTATACCACTTCTCATCCTTGAAAAAATCACCTGTCACCTCAATAAGGCCGACTTGACGCTCTCCTGGGGTGCTATGGCCGGCGCTTTGTGCATGGTGGGTATCAATATCTTTTTAGCCCACCTGTGGGCACAGTCCAAGGCTTATCAGGATCTCCCCCCATCCCAAGTGCGTCTGAGCTTAGGCTTACATAACTTTGGATTTGTAGCCTATCCTCTGGTAGAACAAACACTGGGTCCCCGGGGCCTGGCTCTCTGCTTTATGTATACAGTAGCAGCTGATGCCCTCACCTGGTCTGTTGGCCCCTTGCTTTTACCTGGAGCAAACTCTGGCCCTAAGTTTTCTTGGCAAAAAATTCTAACACCCCCCCTTTTAGCGGCCTTAGGCGGTTTCTTTTTTGTATTTCAACCCTTTGTAAGCTTGAATTTTGAGGTTTTCTTTACACCAGTCAAACCCCTCCTCCCCTATTTTTTACCGCTTGCCCTCGTTTGTGTAGGAGGTCTACTGAGACACAATGTAAAACAGCAAAAATTTAGCCCTACCTTGATTAAGCCTCTAATTTACGGGCTTATTTTTCGTCACTCTATAATTCCCTTGTTATGGATCTTCCTCTTGTGGAAACTTTATGACCTGGGAATACTCAGAGATATTTTCCTTATACAGGGTATTATGCCTGCTAGCTCCTTAGCGCCTGCCCTTATTGGTTTATATATCAAAGACAATCGTTTTGCCGTTTTCTTTTCCCTGCTTTCTCTGCTTTTTTCCCTTTTCACCTTGCCCTTTTATTTAGGCTTCATAACCCACTTTTTGTTTTAGACAAAAGCTAAAAATGCTCCTGCCAGATCCTTAATCCTGGAAGGGGTTCTATAAGCCCTGACCTAAGGAAAGTTGGGCAATGTATTTCTGATATTCCTCAAAAGTTTCCTTTTTAACAAAAAAATGCACCAGGATTATAGCTTCCTCCTTCCTCATCTTGGTATAATCGGCAAATGGATGACAAGCTCAAGTTCTTATTAGAAAGCACTGCCCGCCTTACTCAGGAACGCCACCTCGGCTCCATACTTATCCAACTTGCAGATATAACCTGTGAGCTTTTGGAAGCAGATCGGGCCAGTATATTTTTACACGACCCTTCCCGAAAGGAACTGTGGACTGTGGTCGCCCATGGGGTTGAAGAGATCCGCATTCCTGATACTGTGGGTATCGCTGGATCTGTTCATTCTACCGGGCAGGTAATTCAACTTGATGATGCTTACCAGGATGCACGGTTTGATCCTGAAATAGACCGTTCTACGGGGTACCGCACGCAAACTATGCTCGCCTACCCACTCAGGCACCAGGAAGGACATATCATTGGTGTTTTTCAGATCATCAATAAAAAAAATAGTGCCCGTTTTAACCCAGATGATGTACAGTTACTCAGTCATCTTTCCCTCTATGTATCGAGCACTTTACAGAACGCCATACTCACCGAACAGCTCATGCGCGCCCAAGAAGATGCTATTTACCGACTTTCCTGGGCCACCAAATACAAAGACCCAGAGACCCGCAATCACATAGTCCGAGTAGGATTATACGCCGAAGTCATGGCCAAATGTATAGGCTGGAAAAGCACCGAACGAGAAATGATCCGCCTTGCTGCACCCATGCATGATATTGGCAAGGTAGGGATTCCTGATGCCATTTTACAAAAACCATCCAACCTGACTGGGGAGGAATGGGCTGTCATGAGGCGGCACAGCCAGTATGGCTATGATATTTTACAAAGTGATAAAAGCGGTCTTATGCAAATGGCATCGAATGCTGCCCTGGACCATCATGAGAAATGGAATGGAACTGGTTACCCCAACCATAAACAGGGGCACGTAATAAGTATGGAAGGTAGGCTCACCGCCATCAGTGATGTGTTTGATGCCCTCACCTCCAAGCGCTGTTATAAAGATGCCTGGCCCTATACTAAAACCAAGGACCTGATCATTTCGGAATCGGGACATCATTTTGACCCTCTTCTAGTGGAAGTTTTTTGTGATGTATTTAAAGAAATCACTCATATTAGGGAAGAATACCGAGATGAAGGATAGATTATACCCCTGCGGTCTTGTGCTAAGGCAAATTGATGAACACCAAGCACATACCGATGCTGGCTCTGCTTTAGTTCTTTCTCACTGTAAGTATTTGTTATTGTTTATAACCTTTTTTGTGCTTGGGTTTTTAAAAGTTGCGGCCCAAGAAACCTCACCCCGAAATACAGCCTATTCTCCACAAACAGAAACTTTTGTTAAAAAGGCAAGCCAATACTACGAGAGTTTGGCCCATACACTCTTATCAAAATATTATAACCAAAACCTATTTTTAATTGACGCTCAAATAGAAATTGAGACGCCAGATCAGTCGGGCAGTCTAAGCCCTCCCGACCAACTCTCTGAATCAGCGAGTAATGAAGACTCACCTTCAAGACTACCTGGATTACCAGTACTTCCTGATGGGGAAGGAGAAATTGCACAAGAGGCTTTAATGCGGGTGAGGTCAGTGACCCTGGAAGTTCTCATAGATACAAGCTATGGAAAAAAAGCTCCAGCTTTTATAAAAAATCTTTTGACCATGAGCACCGATATCAATGAAATGCGAGGCGACCGCATTCAAGTAAATTTAGCCATCTTCCCCTCCAAAACTTCCAACGAAGCTCCACAGGTATTACCCTACAGCACTCAAAACACACAAGAAGATGAGTCCTGGCAAAAACAAGAGCGTGCTACAGATTCCCTTTTAATGGACCCGGAAATGAATAAAAGGAATACTGTACCCGCCCTAGCCGCTGCCAACCCTTTCCAACCTTTTATTGAAAATCTGGCATCTCTTATACCCTTGTTTATCATTTGTTTGTTTTTATTACTCACCACATGGCTTGTGATCAAATCTATGGCGGCACGCCGGAGCCAGGAAGAGGAACGCTATACTCTGCTTCTTCAGCAGATTAAGGACCTTAAACAAACTACAGCTATCGCAGCTCTTCCCGCCCCAACTCAAGCTGCCCTCCCCTCGTCTTTAGAGACACAAGGACAAAACGCCCTCGCCTCTCTTTCCACAGGAGCAACAACGTTCAATGCTGGTAATCAAGAAGAATCTCGAAATAGTTTACTCAGTGCCTTTATTGGTCACCCACAGCGTTGTGCACAAGTTTTACGCAGCTGGTTGACCCAGAATCAAGGCGCACAAGAAGCAGCAGCCCTAATTAAGTTAATTGATCCCAGGTTGATGGGATCTCTTGAAAGTGAATTTCCTGCTACGACCTATACATTACTAAAAAAAGCATTCACAGCTCCTGTTTCAGAGGGCATCCGCCCTTTGGAAGAACTCTCACAACAGTTTATAATTGCCTTTAACCGCTTGGGCCAGGATGAATTGAGCACCCAAGATACCAGAGATCTGTTTGGTTTTCTAAGGCAACTCAATGAGCAACAACTTTTACACTTACTTAAGGATGAGGCAGAAGGTGTAATAGGGATTGTACTTGCACAGCTTGATGCAGAAGCTGCCAGCAGCCTCTTGCAAAGGTTTCCGTCCACCCGACAGGCATCTGTATTGGGGTTGATGGGAAAGGTGGAACACTTATCTGTCAAGGTCTATAAAGAAGTGGCAGATCGTTTGAGTCACAAGGCTCTCGATGTCATACACATGCGCTTTGTTGCTTCTGATGGTGTCGAAGCAGTACAAAGACTCCTTGATAAATTACCCGTAGCCTTGCAGGAAGATTACCTGAATAATCTCGCTGAGGTAAACTTGGCCTTAGCTGAAAAAGTACGAAAGACCTTTGTCACCTTAACTGAGATCCCCACTTTACCTGATCCCTTTTTAGGGCAATTTGTACGCAAGGTTGACCAGGAGCTCCTCATATTATGTTTACTCAAGGCGGATGAACCGATCAAGAAAAAACTATTCCAAGTTTTACCGGAACGTATGCAGGCACTCATTCATGCGGGAATGGAAGCACATGACCAATCCCGGCCCGAAGAAATTGAAAAGGCCCAACAACAGTTTTTAACACGGCTACGCGAAGAATTACGACAATTGGGAGGGCGGCCCGCATGAAGATTTTCCCTACTTCCTTTTTAGACATTTCAATTAAAAAACCAATTCTCTATCTATACATCATGAGCAGTTTGCTCGGAGCGGGAGAAATTGAAAAACAGCTCCCTCCTAACAACCCTTTTTGGGAAAGCTCTCTGGGTCTCCAACAGGTAGAAAGGATTTTAAAAGAGCTGGAAAATAAACAAGGCGAGATTCCCCCACAAGTCAGTAGAATTGCCCTGTACCAGTTACGGACACAGCCCCATGAATTTGGGCCCGGTCTTGCGCACTATATACAGGCAAAAATTGAAACAGCGTTTCGGGATCAAGGGCGCCGCCAGGTAATCTCCCCACCCGAACTGAACACTTTAAACATTACTTCTACTGATTCCAGTTTTGAACTTTCCAATACCCTTCCCACCCTTGGTGAGCTTTGGAAACTGGGGGATCAATTGCGAATTGATGCCTTTGTGCAGGGCAACTTGGGAAAAACCGAGGAGGGTGATATACTCCTAAACCTTAAACTTGTTGCCCACCGGAGCGCAGAAGTTTTGTGGAGTGGAAATTTTATTGCCGGTCCTAACAAACCCAAACCGTCTCTTTTTGACCTGCGTTGGTCCCTGGGTTTTCCTATGCGGATACAACCCGTTAAATCAGTCACCCTGGGGGCCGATGGAAATCCGGATGATTCCCTTTCCTTTGATCAGCTGACCCGCCTCTCCTTACGCGTAGAAGTATCGGAAGCCCTTATTGAAAATAAAAGATTTTGGTATTCAGTATTTGCTGGCCCTGATCTTTCCCTCGTACCAGCCTCTAATATCAATAAAGATAAATTACACCGTATATATGGACTCCATTTAGGTGTAGGCGGGTTAATCATACTCCTCAACCGAAGCAATCCAGAAAGGGGTTATTGGCTAGGTACATATATGACGGCTGAGGTTTATAAACCCTTTAGTTTTTCAGGGACAGTAGTGACAATGACAGTGGGATACAAGGCGCAACTCAGCCGACACTTTGGATTGAGTGCCGGAGTCAGCTGGATACCCCTGGGGAGCATAATCAAAGGCACCGGACTCTTGCCCAATACAGATATTGGTGAAGTGACCTTCTCCCCTTATTCCTTTGAATTTAATCTGCTCAATTACAGCTTTTGAGGTGTAACTATGCCCATTAATAAATCTATCATGATATCTAGTATAGGATTGGCCTATGCCTATACATATCTAATCATGTCCTGCGGAATAAGTAAACCCGAAGTCAGCACACCTGAAGTGACTGAAGTTGTTAAACCTCAACCCGTTCCAGCGCCCCCGGTTGAACCCACACTGATGGAACTAGAATATGGAAATCAATCTTCACGGATGAAACTCAAATTAGATATCCACAGTCAGGATGTTCATATCCGGATGTCTGGACGGCCTGGGGCCAGTCCCCTAGCCAAGAAGGAGCTTCCGTGGAAAAAGCCTACGGCACTTGACAGCGCTTGGGAGGAGAGCCAAAGCGCAGAGAGTAAACCCGCTCAAGAAGCGTACCGGCGGCAAACTGCACCTGATAGAGGCTCTGGTATAGATACCAACACAAAAGTTCCAGTCCATTCGGCTGAAAGTAAAATTCATCTACCTGCACAGGAGAACAAACCTGCTGCTTCTTTGAGCAACAGCAATTCGCCCCCTCTACAGTTAGACTCCCTTAAAGCCATACAGGCTAACAGGGCCGTAACTTCTATTAGGCACGCACAGGATTTGTTTTACCAAAAGAAATATGCCGAAGCAGTTTCTCTCATGCAAACGGCAGTAAAAGAAACCCCAACGGCTGAGGGCTGGGCCTTGTTGGGCAGTAGCAAACTTATGGCCGGAGATACACTCGGTGCCCGTGAGGCCTGGCTTTCTGCCCAAAAAATTAATCCTGATCTTCCTTCCTTACAACAAAATATTTCAAAACTCTCTCCCTCCCTACAACCCCAGATGCAAACACCTTCACCTCGTTAAGGCTCTGTTATGATTTCCTTGTCCACAGTTTTTGGCATTGTATTTGGGTGCCTGGTAATTAGTTGGGGCATTCTATCGGCCACTACAAACTGGAAGTTATTTCTTGATCTGCCTAGCGCCGCCATTGTTATGGGGGGCACTATTACTTCAGCTTTTATTGGATACCGCTGGCGCTATATATGGCTGGCGTTTGTATCGATATATAAAGTTTTTATCCGGCAAAAAATCACGCCCCAAACCCTGGTTAAGGATGTGGAAATGATAGCAAACTGGGCACGGCGTATACAAAAAGAAGGTCAACCAGGTTTTGAGAAAATTGCACAAGAAAAACTTGAGCCCTACTGTGGCTACCTCCTCAGTTTAGTCAATACAGGCTATACAAAAGAACAAATAAGAGAGTTTTCGGAGACAGCTATAGAGGAACACTATTTTCGGCATCTCAATGAATGTGGGATTTTAACCAGTATGGCAGCCTCCGCCCCAGCCTTTGGTATGGTAGGAACACTCATTGGCCTTATTGTTATGTTAACCAAGATGGAGGACCCTTCCCAGATGGGCCCGGGTCTTTCTATTGCCTTAATCACAACCTTGTATGGAGTCCTCTTTGCCCGTTTTGTTTTTTTACCGGCTGGGACAAAAATGAAGCAGATTTTAGGAATTCAGCGCTTTAGGGAATACTTGATTTTGGAAGGGGTATGTCTGATTTTAGAAAAGCGCTCCACCTTTTATATACAAGATAAACTGAATTCGTACCTGGACCGTAATCACCGTTACAACCCCGCTCCAGCAGAAAAAAAATAAACTTCTACACCCCATGTCTTTACAAAGCCACCACAACCGCTACCGTGCAAATGAGTCCGATGAAGCAAATCTAGATGAATGGCTTGGTACATACAGCGACATGATCACCCTGATCCTGTGCTTTTTTGTTCTTATGGTCGGTATATCGAAAATTGATCCTCTTCTTTTTGAGCAAGTTAAAAAAGGCTTGCGAAGCGAGATTGCCAAAGAGAAAGAAGTTAAAACTCCCCTAGCAGAAATCAAACATGATTTAGATTCCCTATTATTTCAGGAAAAGCAGGATAGACGAGTCAGTATCAGCCTGTCTCCCAAGGGCATTATTCTGGAATTTGCCAGTTCAAGTTTTTACGAACCTGGAACGGCAGTCCTTGGAAAAAGCTCCCATGAAATGATCAGTAAGGTTATTCATTCCGTTAAAAATATTACTTATTACCCCTTTTCTATAGATATTGAAGGGCACACAGATAATGTCCCTATACATACACCTCTTTACCCTTCCAATTGGGAGCTTTCTGTCAACCGGGCCACTAATCTGGTTAAGACCATGATAGATTCCGGAATTACTCCCGACCGCCTGAAAGCCGCTGGTTATGCCGATACCAAACCCAAACTGCCCAATACCGACTCACTGGGGCAAAACCTCCCAAGCAACCAAGCCGTAAATCGGAGGGTTGTGGTGCGGATTTACTGATCCGGACCGCTTAAACACTTCCATTATTTGTCAAAAAGCCTAATTTATCATGACTAGAAAAACTCAAAGTTCCATAATAATTTTAAGCGCATTTTTAGTCGTCCTGAGCCTGATGTATACTGGATGCAAGAAAAATGCAAGTTTTGCAGTGCAGGTAGTACATCTTGGGGATTCACTAAGTGTTGCTTCAAAACTAGCTGGGCGGTGGATGCTTTTACCCTTGATTGCCCAAGATGAGACCCTAGAATCTTATGATTACGGGAATCTGGTAAGGCATATACAAAAATTCAGAGAAGGCCAACAAATTCGCCTCTGGAACCCCCTGGACCACACTCTTCCTATACAAGAAGAGGCCTATCAACACTACTGCAAATTGGTTCGTGAAGAACGAAGGCAGGATGATTCCCTGCTTTCCTTGCTGCGCGGAAGTGATAATGCAAAAGTTCTTTTTGCACCCATGCTTTCCGGCCATATACTGAGAAAAAATAAACAGGGTCAGTTTGAAAGAAGATTAACTCTTAATTTTACTGTGCTTGATTACCAAAGCGGGGATGTTATTTTACGGGGTCAAGCCTCTGCCCTGCATAATGCCTTGACCCTAGAAAAATTGATGAAAGCCCCCGAACTGTTTTCAGAACTCCTTTACGCACTTTCTGTAAAACTGGATTACAATCCCCTTGCCGGTTTGGCTCCCAGCACCATTCCTGATTTTTAAAACAAGACGGTGGCAGTTACTCTTCTACCACAGTATAATTATCTCATGAAGGAAGTGCGCCACTCCATAATTCCCTTGCCTTACGACCGACCTGCTTCCTCAATTTGTGACCAGATTGAACGGGAGGCAGAAAAATACTGGGATCAGGGTTGGGTCGTAATTCGTGCTGAACCTGACGGTTTGCTTGAGAACTTATGCCTGACATTTGAAAGAGAAGTGAAAGTAGACAGCCTTCTCACCAAAGACCCAAATCATCGCCATGCAACACTTAATTTTTAAATCACTCTATTATCCCTTTTATCTGTTGACTATCCTAATTTGGGTAGCCTGCTCACCCGGTTATATGGTGGTAGACCGTACTGGAATGACTTTTTTTGTAGATAAGGTAAAACTAGAAATGGATTTAGAGGTGATTGATGGAGAAGCCACCCGCCACCTTCCCATTAAACAAATCAGTCGTATAGTGATTGACCCCACCCAAACTTATTTTCGGAATGATAAGCTTTATTACTTTTCACTGGTAGAACTCATAGATGGAACACAAATCAAACCGCGGGAAAATGGCCGTGAAATTACCAAGTCCTTTGTATGTATAGAAAATAATGTATGGGGTAAAGGTACTAATGGCATCATTGAGATGCCCCTTGAAAACATCAACATAATTCAGCTTAATAAAAAGTGAACCTTTGGAGCAGAATTACCGCATCACCATAAAGGCCCTGCCTTCGGGGTTGGCTTTTAGTCAGGCCCTAGGTTTATTAGCCAAACTGTCCCATTGCAGCACGGGCGAAATGCTTCACCGCCTGCAAAATTTGCCCTATATATATGCTTATACAGCTCCTCGAGCCAGTGCCGAATTGTTTGAAAAGACCTTTACCCGTTTGGGTGTCACCCTGGAACTGGATCCACCACTAAGCCCCGTACTCCCCGATCCCAATCCACACAACCCTCCTCTTGGACTAGAGGCTAGTACAGAGGCTATACATCCTGCCGAAAAACCAGAAAAGAATTTTAGTAGCCCCATCCGTTCTTGGAGCGACCCTGAAGCACCCAATTTGGCACAAACACCCTTTACTACAAAGAAACTTACCAGTAAAGCATCGCTCATTGCTTTGAGTGGGATTGCTTTAACTTTTTCCCTAGCACTATTAGTTTCATACCACCTCATTACCTCCTATTATTTTCTTCCCCCTGGAAAAGCATCCCTACCCGAACCAAAAAATTTAGAAAACCTGCATAACCGGAGCGAAAGGCGTTGGGAGCGCATTATAAGAGGAGCACAAAGCAGACATTGGAAAGGTCAATACATTACAGGTGATTGGGATACCAAATTGGAAGAGGCGCCTAACTTTTATAATAGCCCCGAGGCCCAGGCACTTGAGCAAGAACTTTTGCAAACCCTGAAAGTACATCCTAAAGATCTACCTACCCTCTTATCTTTGGGCAAAATGAGTTTTGAAAAACGAAGATTAGAAAATGCAGGAAATTATTTTCAAGCTGCATTTAAAGTAGACCCCAAGTCCTCTGAAAGCGCTGCCTGGCTTGGAAAAACCTTATGGCAAAGAGGGGAATATGATACTGCGGCATACTATTTTAAAAAGGCCTTATACCTTGATTCAAACAATCATCAACTGCTCTTATCCTTAGGAAACCTCCACTATTATTACCGCCTCGATACCCTGAGAGCAGTGAACTATTACAAAGCATTTTTAAGCAGATCAACAAATTCCAGTATAGAGCGCGCATTGGTAAAAGAAAACTTAATCCGCTGGTTTTTTAATCAGAACAAGTTAATTACCCTAAAGCCCAAGCTCAGCTTTGAAAACTTTGAGAGTAATCGTTTAGTTTTAGAAAAAGAATTTAAATCACAACCCCTTTATCAAACTGCCAATGCCCTAGGCATGCTGTTTCTACAACAAGATAAAGCCTTAGAGTCTCAGTTTTTTTTTGAGAAAAGTCTAACTCTAGAGCCCAAACAAAGCTTGGCCTATGCTGCCTTGGCCTATGTTTATAGCACGCAAGAAAGAACCGCAGCCTGTAACAATCTTTTTAAACGGGCTTACCAAAATGAAAGCGTTTCTGGAAATTTTTTAAAAAATTATGCGTTTTATGCACGCTGGTATATGGAGGATAAGGACCTGGCAAAAAAAATAGCTAGACGGTACCTCAACCAGCCCCAAAGCCCAGAAAATGAGTACATGAATTCTTTAGCTCATTAATTGCCGTAAATCCTCCTGAGAACTATTTTTTGTATACTGCGGAGTATAGCTCAGCTTGGTAGAGCGCATCGTTCGGGACGATGAGGCCGCTGGTTCGAATCCAGTTACTCCGACCATTTTCCACAAACTCTCCAAACTTTTCTATACATCATAATAAGTACCCTACCTAGGGTAAGGAGATTTTTTAACTCATCAAAGACTAAAACCCAGATCAAAATTAAACTCAGCGAAAATACCTCGGTCGAGTTTTTTTCTGGGCTCATCCGGATACTTGACTTCTTTAAAGCCCCACCCAAAGCCAACATTTAAACCTGTATAGAGGCCTTGCCCGGGCCAGGCATTAAAAAGGTATTTAAAACACCAGCGTAATTCAGGGTTTTCTCCGGTAAGCGATATGTATTCAGGCATGAGTGCCAATGAAGAACCATAAAACCTGCGGTCATCTTCAAAAACCATAATACCTGCAGCTGTTCCAAATCCACCTTGCCCCCCCCTGATTAAGAGTGGTTCATAGATCAATCCATAATGTTCACCTATACGGGTACGCAAGGTTCCCAGTCGCCTCACATGGGGACCATCAGGAAAAAGAACGGGGATCGCAACAAAAGCCAAGGGATTGACAGTGAAAGAAAACCGCTGGCGCCTTTTTAAGTACCAAGGCTTATTATCTACAAGACTGTCTAAACCATTGTATAGGTACAGAGCTCGTTTGGGATCTTTATGGTAGCCCTGTACATAGCTTTTATCAGCCAACAAATCCCATAAATCCACTTCCCTATTTGCATAATTTTTAAGAATAAAGGGGTCAACATAGTTGGCCAAAGTCACCTCAACATCTTGTTGAGAAGGATCAAGATCAAGCCAAAAATTTTCCTTTCCACGACTCGCATTCTGCTTTTCAAAATTATAAGCAATTACAGCTTCTGCTACAGAGAAGTTATCCAAATAGGCAAGTGGCGCATCTTCCAGGTACTTTTTCAACAGTTCCCTGGTGTAAGGTTCAATGTACCCTGAATCTTTCTGAATGTAATCAAACTGGCTAGCAGTATAGCGCGGTTGATAATTATAGAGAGTAATTTTACCTGTAACGATTTTATATAACCATCCATCCCGATAGGGAAGCCCAGTATATCCATTACAATGTATGCTATCGGTAAGGGGGGGCGATATTTCGTCCAATCCAACCTTGTAAAAAAAGCGATCTAAATTTTTAGTTTCAACGAGATATCTTTGGCCGTTCTTCATGAAAAATTTGATATAGGCAGCAAAAGCTCCACTTGTTCCCAGAGAGAGCCAGGCTAGTACAAAAAAAAGTCCGAATCGGCACATGTGGCTATTGTCCTATTTCACAGAGGCACTTGGCTACTTAAATGTGAATATGTAGGGCACACTGTTGCATCTAAAGCTCTATTCCTCAAATA
>Ga0116204_1001551_pt1 | contig 12779 bp, 23 predicted proteins | sample LakKivwa52mmetaG_FD_94481 | JGI IMG/M metagenome (GOLD analysis project Ga0116204, IMG submission 94481) | Anoxic lake water microbial communities from Lake Kivu, Rwanda to study Microbial Dark Matter (Phase II) - Lake Kivu water 52m metaG | ecosystem: Environmental > Aquatic > Freshwater > Lake...
GCTGACTCTCACATCGAAAACAAATCTTATTATATAAGATGAGACAATTAAAAAACTCCCCGATCCAAGATCCACCATTTTCCCGACGTTAGCAAAATGGTCGGACGTGTCTTATTATATAAGATAAAACAATTAAAAATTACAATTAGGAGTAGGAAAAAATTCATCCTTAGGAGAAGTTGCACGCATAGCAGTGTAACTCAAATTCTTACCATAGTTAATATCTTCATAATCACCAAGACCAAGTTCAACAAGAATCTTAAAAATATTCTTTTCAAGTAATGTTGCATCATCTAGTTGCAAACCATCAAACTCGTCGGCGATTTTTTTTAGAGCAATCTCGCTGGCTGTAGGCATTTTGCAAATCCTAAAAGGTTGGGGGGGACAATAGTGGGGATGAATACTTGTTATGCTGACATCTCGGAACCCAACGGGTCCATCTCAGCACCACAGTTTTTGCAATACACAATGTTTTCTGGCATGGCTCGATTGCATCGTGGGCACAATCCCTTTTCGCTGCACATCGTCGTGCGTTCTATCCGATCTGGCACCCAACCAGATTCCGTTCGGCGGTACATCAAAAACTCTACGTATCCATCCATGATCTTGTTGCCGTTTGGTGCCCCGTGCCCAAATGTCTGACAATCGCACTCAGGCTCACAGCAACAATTCACCATGTCCCCATCACGCGGGCCACCAATCAACGGAAGCAGCATAACAACACATTAGCTTTCATTCTACTTCAACTTCTTCGATTTCTGCGAAATCATAGGTAACAAGTGCCGATACTAAATAACTATCAGCCTTTTCTTTGGTAGAAAAAATTCTGATTCCACAAAATCTATTTTCCCAACTGCTGGCGGAATAATCAAAACAGGTGACAACATAAACTTTCATTTTTATTTCCTTTGCTTTACTCTTACATTATACATTATCGGCGGTGGATGTCAAGAGTCTTGAACAAATTTTGGAAAGTTTCTTCGTTGTTGTAAGTCGTTGTGGCGTAAGGATTTAGGTCAACAGGCGGCGCCCCCGCAAGTCCTAAGTCCTTGCAGCATAAGGGTTTATGTCAATCTCTATCAAGTATCAATCTTGTAAAGATACCAAAAATAAAAACGCACAATATAAATACAAAGAGATGATTCATAATAATATACATTATTTGCTTTCAGGCCACAAACCAATTCGCTCTAACCCATAGATGCGAGGGCCGTCTTGAATGACAGCCGTAACTTGCGACCAAGCCATCGAACTGGTGTCACGTTGCCGAAGCATACGCAACTCATCAATCAACGTATCCAGATACCGATCTGCGTCTTCAGCATCTAAATCCGACAAACACTCTGCCACCGTCTTCAGCGACTTCCTAGTGACGACCAACCGAAGCGGGTCTAGTTTAAGCGACTTGTCTCTGTTTTCCATTGCAAACCCCGCAAATAACAAACCCATGCACCCAAGCGGCGTTCGGGTGCGCTATCGTTGAAACCATCATCTGCCGCTGGGTGATGGGTGGTGTTATATAAGAAACCCATCCCCCTTGCGGGGGACGGGTAAACCACACCACACACTATGCAGACAAGGCAGCGAGAGCCAGAGACTCAGCCGTCTGGACGCTAAGGTCAGAGTTCGCGGCGACAACTCGTGCGAAATCGTTTGGATTTCCACGTCGTCCAGAGTCCCATTGTACATACCCCTGTACGGCATTGTACGCTTCCCAAGCTGAGACCATGAAGTCCGAACCAATCGATGGCCGACCAGTTTCCACACGTTCACGCTGTAACCGACGGAAAATAGCTTCGGTGCGGTTCTTGTGAGCCGTCACGGCGTGCTTGCTGCTCTGGTCTGGTTGACCATAAATAGAATTTAGAAACCCTACCATAGAAACCTTTGCCTGTTCCATATTGGTAATAACTTCACAAAGACTGCCCCAAGACGCTTTGACGTTTGAAAAACTCCGAACCAAGTCGTCCATCTTGTCGCGAAGACCCGAGGAGTGACGAATTGAAACAGTCGTTTGCTTTACCGTTTTGATGATTGACATATTCCGGCAGGCATCGCGATAGTACCCTATCGATGCTTTGAATGCATTTCCGTCATACCCCGCGCGAATAAAGACTCGCGGGAAAATGTTATCCTTCGTGCCGTAAATTGCCAGCCGCTGTTCCTTGAGCGGTTCAATCGCCACGTAGTGGCCGTTATGAAAGTGACAACTTACATTCGCGACACCATCGAACACGGTATCGACGGCATCGACCAGAGCCAACACGTCATCCGTTTGGTGGGGAACGTATAGCCGAGAAACCGGTTTTCCGACGGCCTCAAGGTTATCGCTACGGAATAATCCGTAGAACGGGGTCCGCATCGATTCGGGGCCGGACAGTGGGAACTTGTCGACGCTGAAGCCGAAAGTAGAACGAACACGATCAGAAACGCTCAAAACAGTACTCATAACAAACTCCAAAAAAACAAGTGGTGGTGGTAAACTCTATTTAATTCTAACAAAAGAACGGGCCTTGTCAAGCCCTATTCCTCTAATCCGCCAAAAATATTTTGCCAGCAATCGTCGCACGTAGCCGAAATAAACATCTCACGATCTGCTGGGCTAAGATATTTCATGGCATCCTGAATATACTTTCCGCCCTGCCAGTCGACCACGTCGCTGGGATACGCACGAACACTAACAACACTTCCGCAGTTGACACAACGAATGTCGTAAACTTGCTTTGCTTCTGCAACCATTATTGATCTCCTTTTCCTCTATTATACATTATCGGCGGCGAATGTCAAGTTTCTAGAGAGAAAAAAAAGAAAAAACTTGGAATCGTCGTAAACCCTTGTGGCATAAGGACTTACGACTCGCGCGGGCGCCCCCCGTTGACGTAAACCCTTGTGGCACAAGGACTTACGACGAGGGGCGAATTACCCAACAGTCGGGCGGACCATTTTAATCAGAGAGAGCGTTCTATATGAACCGTCGCTCCTTCTAATTGTTACATAGGGGCCGAACTTGGCTTTAATACCATCGCCGAAACCCACTATTTCGCCATTCTGAGAAGTATTTATATTTCTCTTTCCGTGTTTTGGATACAGACAAGAGAGTTTCAATCCTTCTTTTACTTCGAGACTTTTAGTTAATAACATCAATCAAACCTTTTTGCTAATTCGGCCAATAAACTGTAAACAATAAACAGAACTATCAAGTGTATCATCTAACCCCTTTATAGTTTCCTACTTTGAATATGAAAAACGCACGTTATTCTCCTTTAGACTTTTAATAGCGGCGGCGGCTTCGCTGCCCTTGGGTTGTATACCGTGAATTAATAGAGCGAAAGACTCATGACGATATTCTGGAATCGCGGCGTGTGAGTCGTCGTGATCAATCTCTAATCCTAAACGATCCGCTTGCTCTGGACTGTAAACTACAACGGCTTCACGAAGATTGTGCTCGTCGATCATATTATCGAGTCGACCCCCGCGTGATGCAGTGAGTACCATATTGTTGCATATAGTTAGCTTTGTATCAAGCCAAAATTTAAGTGACTTTGTGTAAGCATAAAATAAACAGTCGGAGTATATCTGAGCGATTGTACACCATGCGTCAAAATACATCTGATTGAAAAAGTCGCCCGCAACGTGAATACGGCATACGCCGAGATTGCTTGGCACAACCGATAGAATTGCGTCTACCATCTGGTCGGTTGAATGTAATTTGCGGAGAGTGTTAAAATTGTCTTCGCGTAGGTTATAGGCCGAGGGAAACGCTACCTCTTGCGATGCGGAAAAACATCGGAACTGACAATCTTTACCGTCGACCAGTTTCTTTTTGTCACCTATTTGATATACTTTGGATAGGCAATCCTTGGCGAAAGGACATGACCACCCAGAAAGCAGGTCAAAACTGTACACTTTGCGACGGCGGGTAAGATACTCTTGAAGCTCTGGAACATTGTACAGTGCCTGAAGTTTGACGTTTGCTTCGCTGAATTTCATATTAGGCTCCGTGGTGAGTGTGGTTGACTCTTTCATTATACTATATCGGCGGCGCTTGTCAAGTATCTTGAAAAGAATTTCTTGATTTTTTTTAGTTGTCGTAAACCCTTGCGGCATAAGGACTTACGACTCGCGGGGGCGCCCCCAATCGTCCTAACTCCTTATGGGATAAGGATTTATGTTCTTCGCAACTGATCCGGCAATTCGTCATCCATGCAACACGCATCGAATATGGAGCAGCCTCGATCATTGTGCATCGGTGCGATATCTATTAGAATCTGTTTATCACAAAATAGAACTTTCGCCGACTGCGGAAATCTCCGCAGTTCTTCAATTAAATCGCAGACTCGCATTTTTTGCACCCCCTACCGCATCAAGATTTTTATCTTGGGCTTTTTGTCGACAATAGAGAATTTAACACAATCCGTGTGAGTAATCGGTTTATCTTGAGAATTTACAAAACTTGAACCCTTATAAGGATTGTATCTCGCGGTATCTATTTCATAATCCGAAACACTTGGTTCATCAAAGATATTACAACAAACGACAAAAGCATGGACATTTTTTCTCTGCTCCTTTAAGACTTTTTGTCTTCCGCTTTCTCTGACCTTAAATTCACACGTGGTACCATAAAATTCCGTCGCATGTTTGATGACTTTACCCTTGTGCTGGACCGAAAAACAATCTTTGTGCAGATTCCAATAGACATAGTAGCGGGCTGCCATGCTAAAATTCCTGAATAATTCTTATTGTGGCAATAGTCATTCCGGCAAAACAAAACAACACAATCGTTAGGGCAAGCATTCCAATCATGTTTCTATTATACTATATCGCCAAAGAATGTCAAGATCTTTAATTATCTTTTTTCGCTGACTCGCTGGCTGTACACATGTACACCAATCCGAGTCCTTCGGATGGGACAATATGAGACCGGCGAGGCTCGAACTCGCGACCCACAGATTAAAAGTCTGTTGCTCTACCTGCTGAGCTACAATCTCAAGTGAACATACCGGAAGCGGCAGGAGTCGAACCTGATTCGGATTGATGAGTCCGACAACTTTTCTCGCGGTTACTCTCTTATGTCCATCGCGCCGGGTCATCACTCCCTAGCTTCACACCAATACCCTAGCCGCAATACTTGGCTGTATAGCGTGTTTGTCACGCTTGCGTACCGCACGCTCCGCTTCCGGTGCGTTCACTTATGTCTTCATTATACATTATCGGCAACGAATGTCAAGTAGCTTGAGTAAATTTTAGAAAGTTTTTTTGTTGTCGTAAACCCTTGTAGCGTAAGGACTTACGACTCGCGGGGGCGCCCCCCGTTGTCCTAAGTCGTTGCCGCATAAGGACTTGGGAGCTTTTATGATTTGACCGGCATAACCCAGACCTTGATGCAACCCGCCTTGAGGCAATCGCCTTGTTTGTACGCAATTTTCATAGCGTACAACCCGAGTTCCTTGGGCAGATCTCCCAGAATCGCACGAACGTCCAGGCCGGTCTTGAGGCAAAGCGTATCGATCCAGACATCTTCCGTGATAGCATTATTGATAAGACGGTCCTCATTGTCTGCGAATTCCTCAATCTCCACGACCACGTTCATATCGGGAAATTCGTTCCACGGATTTTTTTTCGCCAGTGAGTCGCGGACTTTCCCTAAGAGGGTTTCTTGCGCCGTTTCTAGTCGCTGCTCGGTATCAATGAGCGTGAGAATCAGTTCCAACGCACCGTTAGGCTTGCTAAGAATTTGAGAAAGTTCGAAACCGCGTACCTTGATAGACTTTGCCATAATTAGACTTTTGATATTCTCCGAAAGGAAACCGTAAAGTAGTGCGGGCAAGAATCGAACTTGCGAAGGCGACTTTATAAGAATCGCTTGGGTCAACCAACCTGCCGCACCGTAAAGTCACGACGAAAACATTTGCGGCTATGAGTCGCTGTTAGTTTCGTTTCGTCGTGACCGTTTAATTATACCATCGAACTAGCATTCTTCAACGGCTGCGTTAAGATTATTTTTTGCTTCTTCGTAACGGTCCTTGTAAATTCTCTTGACCCTATCGTTGAGCGAATCGGCCAGGTCAATACTTTGCTTTTCCGTCAATTCAATACAGATTTCGTTACCTTCACTGTCGTTGAACTGAATATTACCGCCCCATCCGCAGTAAATGTTAGAGGGGGCCATCTGAACAACTTGTCGCATTTTCATTGCAATTCTCCAAAAAGCGTGGTGATGTTGATTACTCCTTCATTATACATTATCGACAATCGTTGTCAAGTGTCTGTAACTATTTTCTACAAAAAAATTGTGTCGACGTAAGTCATTGTGGCGTAAGGACTTACGACTTTCGGGGGCGCCCCCCATCGCCCTAAGTCCTTGCGGCGTAAGGAGTTGTGAAAAGGGGAGAGTAAAGAATAAACCCTACTCTCCCCCCTCAACACAACACACACACGCACACAACACACCGACAAGCTCTAGGGGCAGGGATCAAACCTGCGACCAACCCGTTAACAGCGGGTCGCTCTATCGCTGAGCTACCCTAGAATAGTGCTTCAATATCTTTTAGACTAAAGATCTTCTTTTCTACGGTATGAACGCTATAGGCCCCGCCGTACACTTTTCCAATCCATGAGCAGGTATATTTTTTTCCCGCTATCACAAACTGACTTCCAATTCCGAACAGTTTCATTCTAATACCCCAGAGCGATTTTTAGTTGGCCAAGTGTTCTGACATGATAAACTTCGGTACCCGATTCTTTATTTGGATGTTCAGGGACCGTGTAGGCAATGAATACATTCACCCCACCATTCGCAGAATAATCCGCGAAATGACCGTGTTCTTTTGCGATTCTAATAATTTGAGAATCTAAGTCGCGTTGTTTAATAATCTTTTCCATTTTTTTTCTCCGTGTTGTGTTGTTTTCTTTATTGTAGCATGGAAATAAGAATTTGTCAACCCTTAATTTCCATTTCTACAATAATACTTTGTTTTGGCTCTTCATTCCAAACATCGTCCACGCATGACCTGACCCTGTACGTCTGTTCATATACACAGCCCGTACTTCCAATCATTGCGACGGTTATAACGGTCCCAAGTCCAGCAAAAAGAGTAACATTACTGCAAACGTTAAGAAAGTCAGAAATAAAATCATTCATCTTTCTCGCTCTCAAAATCGATATCAGCATTGAAAACAAGCACGGGATGATTTTCATCTAATACATCAGTGTCGAGATTACAATCTAATTTAGAAGCATGGAAAAATTCATCCCACAAAACATCAAATACAGTAACGTGACAACTAAGTTGTTCCTCGTTCAACTCTGAAAGTTTTTCAAGTAGTTCTTTATAGGTCATTTTTTTCTCCTTTTCCTCATTATACATTATCGGCATTCATTGTCAACGTCTTGCGAGAATTTTCTAGGATTCTCGCTGACTCGCTGGCTGTACATATTTACATCAATCCGAATCCTTCGGATGATACAGCCCCCTACTTGCAACCGCTCTTCACAAACTTGTTTATCAGAATTTGCTTCCGCCGTGCAAACGGATAGAGATCGCTATACGAACACGCTCTCCAAATACTTTTCTTTTTCATGTCTTGGTCGTGAATTATAGAGAGCCAAGTTATCTTTCCATCTTTCTTTTCACCTACCGCGACTGTCCATTCTTGCAGACTTTTGGTGGCACGCTTTGCGGCGTTCATCGATGAAAACATTCCAACTTCAATTTTCGGCCACTGTTCGTAAACTTGATAGACTTTCATTTTTTTCCTTTCGAGTGTGGTGTTGATTACTCTCTCATTATACAATACTTATCGGCGTTGTCAAGCGGTTTCTTGAAGTTCTGCTGGATGTTTTTCCAAAATTTCCAAAACAATTTCCGATTCTGTAGCCCATTCGCTATCCTTGCGGATATAGATCGAGCCACTAACTTCGCCACCAATCGCTGAGGTGAATCGAACCGTGTTCTTTGTGTCTTTGTCGCGTGTAAATGTTACCAACATAATTTAATCCCGATTACCCAAACTTCTCATTGCTATGCACGACGTTGTGCATTGCGTTCATGCTATCATTATACAATACTTATCGGCGTTGTCAAGTCTTTTTAATTATTTTTTTGCTGACTGGCTGGCTGTACACATGTACACTAATCCGAATCCTTCGGATAAGACAATGCTACCACCAAAGTCGTATCACGATTGAAATATTCCACAATCGAAAAAAATAGGCTCTGGTTTTGGTTTTTGGTTTTCTCATGTTTTCTATTTATTATACCATTATTATCGTCGTTGTCAAGCGTTTTTCTGAAATAAAAAAAGATTTTTTTCGAATTGTCGTAAACCATTGCGGCGTAAGGACTTACGATTTTCGGGGGCGCCCCCCGTAAACCTAAGTGCTTACGGGGTAAGGGTTTACGTCAACTGAGTCCGAGTAGGATCTGAACTATCAAAACCGCAAGCCCGATGAACAAAAGCGGACCTAGTGTAATTTCGGCCAGCATGATCACAATTTCACGTTTGCTGTTCATATGTTCACCAGTCGCAGTCATACTGTCCATGATCCCAATCGTCCCCGCCGTATACATCCTGCCACTCGGTGTACTCGTCGGGCTGGCCGTCGCTTTCGTACTCGTCCCCGTCCTCCTCCCCCTCAAGAGATTCGAGATACTCGTTATATTCCGCCCAATCCTGGGCGGTGGGTTCGTGCGATTCTTCGGGATGAACCTGAGTTTCGAAGTCGTCGAATTGCATAATTTTCTCCAAGTGTGAGTGTGACTTTCTATTGATTATACAAGAGGGAGGGATCGTTGTCAACGTATCCCTAAATATAAACATGAATAAATTTCTAAACCAGCGGCAGCTAAAATCATGTTTTCCGCAATCAACTTCATTTCCTTTAGGCTAACCCACCCCCTGATGATCTTACGTTGACGACCATCGATTGTGACGTACCATACGTCGGAGGTGTCGCCGTCGCCCGAGAAGAACGAAGCGTATACCGTTTTCCCGAGAACTTCAAAGCTGTAACTGTTTTCCATTCTTTTTCCTTGTGTGTGACGTTTTCTTTATTATACAATGCTTATCGGCGTTGTCAAGCGTTATTCTAAAATAAAAAAAAGATTTTTTTTGAATTGTCGTAAACCCTTATGGCGTAAGGACTTAGGATTCGCGGGGCGGCCCCCCGTAAACCTAAACCCTTGCGGGATAAGGACTTACGACGCCCACCCCATTCGGGGGGTTACTCGAAGTCTTCCCTGTCAAGCTCCATCATGCCAGCCCGTACAGCAAGTGTACAGAAGTTTACGATCTTTTCGTTCAGTAGTCTTTCGTCTTCGTCATAGGTGAACACGCCGTTCACTTCCATCTGTAGGCTGTACGCCCGAACACGCTTGGCCTTTTCTGCTTTCTCGATCTGATGGGGGGTGAGCGAATCCCTCTTTTCGCACAACTGGTCTAACTGTGCAAGTGTACGCCCACCCGTCTTGCGATTGTGAAATTTTTTCGGTAATTGTGAATTTGGCACAAAAATCGATTCTTTCATCTGTCGACCCAATTCGAGCACCAACTGACCGCCCGGCGTTTGGTAAAATTCTGTTTTGTTCATCATTTTTTCCTAGTGTGTGTGACGTTTACTGATTTTACAATCGGAAGGGATTGTTGTCAACCCCTCCCGGAATTTTTTTTTTGACTAGGCAGCTAAAATCATGTTTTCCGCAATCAACTTCATTTCCTTTAGGCTAACCCACCCCCTAATGATCTTACGTTCATGACCATCGATTGTGACATACCATACGTCAGAGGTGTCGTCGTCGCCCGAGAAGAACGAAGCGTATACCGTTTTCCCGAGAACTTCAAAGTTGTAACTGTTTTCCATTTTTTTTTCCTAGTGTGTGTGAAGTTTACTGATTTTACAATCGGAAGGGATCGTTGTCAACCCCTCCCGGAATTTTTTTTTGACTATCCAATAATTTTTTTAGCGGTTTCGATTAACCAGTCTTCTGGGTTACCATAGATTACGTCGGGAAAATCGGCAAGGGGAATAACTCCAACCCTATAATGGACCGCTTTTCGTAACTCTTCCACTACCCACCCATTATCATCTTCGTTGAACCATAGCATACAATCCCAACCGTAATGTTCGAATCTTAATTCATCAATTCCCGCTTTTTCTAGTTCTGTTCTGTTCATCATTTTTTCCTAGTGTGTGTGACGTTTACTGATTTTACAATCGGAAGAGATTGTTGTCAACCCCTCCCTGAATTTTTTTTTGCCTATTCGGCCCCCTCTTCGAGGGAGTCCAAGTAGGCTGCATACTCCGCCCAATCCTGGGCGGTGGGTTCGTGCGATTCTTCGGGATGAACCTGGGTGTCGAAGTCGTCGAATTGCATAATTTTTTTCCTAGTGTGTGTGATTGAAACTATCGTACTTGGTCAACATCTTCTACGTTTCGAGTGTGACCCCGACCATCCTCGTCTACTGTACAAAAATCTCCGTATTGGTCGACTTCGTCGACCACCACCTCCCAAGTGGGGTCAAACCCCCCCATTCTACGCTCCATAATCATCACAAAGCTACCTTTCTCGATTTTCATAATTTTTCCCTTTTTCTTGTTTCGTTTCGTTTCGTTTTGCGTTTCGTTGTCTCTCTACTATTAGGAAATTTCCCCAAAAGAGGGGAGGCCACTTAAGTCTAAGCAGCATAAAGACTTACGAAAAAAAGAACATTTGTACAGCTGAACAACAAAAATTCAAATTTTCTAAAAATACTTTTTTTTTGCCGTAAAAATCAGGGTAAAAAAGTTTTTCGAAAAACCAGTGTACAGCCGCACCGTGTACAGCGGAGGACACGTTAGGTCAAACCCCTACGTGCGCGCGCGCGTGTGTGTGTGTGTGTGTGTGTGTGTCTGTACTTTTGTTCACCCCCTATCGTGTGTGTGCGCGTGTGTGCGTGTGTGTGTACGCGCGAAGTTAATGTAACCCACCTAGACGCACCTACGTGTGCGCGCGCGCGTGTGGGGGGGGTTTTATCTTCAGTAGTTAAGAAATGTTTTTCTAGTCAAAAAACCGGGGGTGGTTCAAACGCAATCCACCACCCAGTTATAAATGTACTACCCAATCCTCCCTAATTGCCACTAACAATATCTCCACGATCTCTTGTCATTATCGCAATGAAAACCCTTCCGTCAATCGTATCAGCAAGATATTGCACTGAGCCGTCTGCGTACGCAAAGCCCGCCATTCCCGAGTGAAACGAGTATATCTCGCTATCATTTGTAGCATTAATCATTCTATTTCCAACTACATTTACTGCGCCGTTGCTACTTGTAGAGTTTTGAATACCAAATTCGTTAGAACCATCAATACTAAAGCCGCTGTTTATATCAGCCCAACCCCACCCATCGCCAGTAAACTGTGTACCAAAAGCAGTACCGCTACGTGGATTTGAAGCTATTCTACCGCCAATGTACATATTGGGTCTTCCCGCTCCTTCGCCAACTATTGCTGTATTAGAAAGACCGTCTCTTATCATTGCTGCGGAAACTCCGTTTGGACCTCTTGCCATAACACCAAACACTTCCCTAGTGCCCAAAGATGGAAGTCCAACAGAAACAAACGCCGCATTCCGAATTGCGTTTATAGATCCATAATCACAATATCCCCAGACTGGGGTTCCCGTTCTTGTATTGCCATACACACCTACGTACAAGTCTGGGGTTGGTAGCCCCCTAACATTCGGAGCAGATGGGCAAATCATTACCGGCATGTTTACGGTTGTTATCGGATCATTTACAAAATCAAACCACGAAGTATTAAAATTATATAGTCTATGCGCATTATTCTGTTCTATAAAAGGTAGAATCATTGGCTGCCAACTTTGCTGAAATACCACCGGTGTGCTAATATTTATTCGACTCGGAGGAAATACTCTATGGGCCGATTCATAATTATGAAGAGCAAGCCCTATTTGTTTTAAATTATTACCACAAGACATTCTTCGGGCCGCTTCTCTAGCGGCCTGTACCGCCGGTAACAATAAACCAATAAGAATTGCGATAATCGCAATCACAACGAGTAATTCAATAAGTGTAAATCCCTTTTTCATAAAAAACTCCAGAAATGAGAATAAGTGAGGCAAACATTTTGCCGTTAATATCTACTGTTACACTATTATAGGGTTTGGAAAGTTTGTTTACAATTTCTTAACAAAATATTAACATTACGCTAAATTGTGTAACGGCGTAGCCCGACCTTTTATCCTCCACGTAACACCAAGCTACAGTGTGGATTGAATTACCTATCGGCGAGCAACCTATTAGCATTTGTTACGTTTGGTGCGATGAGAGGTCAAACTCATTACTGCCTACGTTCACGGTCAGTATCCTGTTACCAGGACGCGAATGCTACCACCGGTTTCCTAAGAACGGCGAATTCTTAGTATCCAACTCCCGACCATCTTCTTTGGTTTTGTCGCACATCCCCCACATGACGATAAAGGTCATTCACATGACGATAAAAGATCATATCACGGAGCCGGTGAGCCTTAGTCCCCGGTTGCGGCGGCGCCGCTTATTTTGCTAGGCATCATTTCAACGAAACCGCAGATTCTAGATAATCCTGGTGTTTTTCACAAAATCACCTATTAATTATAGCCCGTATTTGAAAAGAATGCAACTTTTTTCCTTTTTTTTTGAAAAAATCATCACGCCGGTGTATAATAATATATACTTAGGAGAATATTATGAATAAAAAAGAAGAACCAAAAAAGTGTTGTTCAAATTTAAACTGTACAGAGAC
>Ga0116204_1001552_pt1 | contig 12776 bp, 9 predicted proteins | sample LakKivwa52mmetaG_FD_94481 | JGI IMG/M metagenome (GOLD analysis project Ga0116204, IMG submission 94481) | Anoxic lake water microbial communities from Lake Kivu, Rwanda to study Microbial Dark Matter (Phase II) - Lake Kivu water 52m metaG | ecosystem: Environmental > Aquatic > Freshwater > Lake ...
TCTTTTACTTGAAGATGTTTATAGAAAGAATTTTGGCGTTGAACCCGATTCGAACAATGATTTATACGCCATTGCCTATTACAACAACAGGAAGATTCTCGAAGGATATACCATATATCATGCCATCGACCCGATAAGCTTGGATGTCAGAAGGGGCTGGAAGATTTTCATCCCTTCGCAAGATTTGATCGAAGACTATGCGGAATTTCCAGCGGCCATTCCGCGACCTGCCCGGATCGAGACGCCGTCGAATCTCTACATCTCCGGCAGTTCGGCGCTCTCTCATTTGTCGGCCCAAATATCAAAGTGTTCTGCCGAAATAACGGGAATTGAACTGATCGAGTCAGACTCGGGCAACACCGCCTCAGGCTTGCAAGACCTGTGTCAAAGCAAGGTGGATTTGTTTGGAGCCAATAAAGAGATCGATTTCAGTTCGAGTTGTGTCGAATTGGAAAAATTCGAAGTCGCCAAATATGCCATGGTTATATTCATCAATGAAAACAACCCTGTTGCCGGCGACATACAGAAGAATCCCCTGACCAGCGAAGAATTGGTGATGCTTTTAACTGGCGCATCTTCATGGAAAGATGTTCGAGCCTATTGGGAAATTGATGAAGCCATAACGAGACATTACATGCCGTTGGAGAGCGGCGAGTTCGAAATCGTAAAAGACGGGATTTTCCCGCAATTGACCGCACTCGATATTCCAGCGCTAAATACGTATCGGGATAAATCATTGTTGATTGATAATGTGGCGAAAGACATAAACGCCGTGGGAATTGTGGACTATGCTTCCTATCAACGGTGTGAAAACAAGAACCAGTTGATCGCAATTCCCGTCAATGGCATCTATGCAGGTTCGGCGATTGCCAACAACGATTCGAGGTATCCGCTGATGGTCACGCTCTACCTGTACGCGGAAAAACAAGCCTATGAAAGTAATGACGCTCTTCGGAGTTTCATCAATTATTACCTGTCATACGAGTTGGATTTTCTGGATGACCTCGGCTACCTTTACCCCAGCAAAAAGGGATACGCGGGTAACCGGGATACAGTCCCCTAGCGGACGGAATCCACTGCTCATGTAGCGGCTTGACTTGAGATGATCCCTTTTCAGCGCATGGGTGGTGAAGGATAAGGTGAAATGCAAAACTCCGTTTGGAACCCGCTTGGGTAAGGCTGCGCCTAAGTGTGGCTTGTGTTTTGTCCACCAATCTACGCGAATTTTCACGAGTAATAGCCCGAATTCGCGATGATTAGCGCGGATGAGTGGATGGTCTTTGCGCTGATTGAAGGTCTCCACGTCTAAGTGCGGCGCTGCGCTTGCCCAGGCGGATTTTTTAGTACATACTTGCTGTAACCGAATTATTCAGGACATAATTTGACAAAGGAGGGCAGTGGGTGAATATAATACCCACGGTCACAAATTGCGCTTTCCACACTCTAAAAAAACGCAATTTATGACCGAGTCCGGTATAGTAAGTGATGGAACTGCTAAAAGCCCATGTAATTTGAGGATTCGTCACTTGCTTTGTAGCCGCCACCATAAAGAGATCGATGATTAAAAGTATAATCGCACCATGTCCAACGACCTCTTCGACCATGCCATGCACGAACGCCTGAAAAGCGAAGCCCCGCTTGCCGCGCGGATGCGTCCGCGCACGCTGGAGGAATATATCGGGCAAGAGCATATCGTCGGCGAGGGCAAGCTGTTGCGCCGCGCCATAGAAGCCGACCGCCTGTTCTCGTCCATCATCCTGTGGGGGCCGCCCGGCACCGGCAAGACCACCCTGGCCCAGGTCATTGCCAACCAGACCAAGAGCCATTTCGAGACGCTCTCCGCCATATTGGCGGGCAAGGCCGACCTGCGCGAGGTCATCGACCGCGCCCAGGAGCGCAACCGCCTGTACAAACAGCGCACCATCCTGTTCATCGACGAAATCCACCGCTGGAACAAGGCCCAGCAAGACGCCCTGCTGCCTTTTGTGGAAAACGGCACGGTCACGCTGATTGGAGCCACCACCGAGAACCCGTTTTTCGAGGTGATAAAAGCCCTGGTCAGCCGCTCGCGCATCTTCCAGCTGCGCAACCTGAACCAGGCCGAAATCGGCCAGCTGCTCGACCGGGCTATCTCTGACCCGGAACGCGGTTTCGGAAAACGCAAGGTCGAGTTAACCCCCGAAGCGCGCGCCCACCTGGTCGATATGGCGACCGGCGACGCCCGCAACGCCCTCAACGCGCTCGAACTGGCGGTCGAATCGACCCCGCCCGATGAAAACGATGTCATCCGCATCACGCTCGACGTGGCGCAAGAGTCCATCCAGCGCCGGGCGGTCTTGTACGACAAAGACGGCGACGCCCACTACGACACGATTTCGGCCTTCATCAAGTCGGTGCGCGGCAGTGACCCCGACGCCGCGCTCTACTGGCTGGCGAAAATGATTTACGCCGGGGAAGACCCGCGCTTCATCATCCGCCGCCTGATTATCCTTGCAGGCGAGGACATTGGCCTGGCCGACCCGCTCGGTCTGGTGGTGGCCTCCTCCGCCGCATCCGCGTTCGACTTCATCGGCCTGCCGGAGGGGATTTATCCCATCGTCGAGGCCACGCTTTACCTGGCGACCGCGCCCAAATCGAACAGCGCCGGGGCCTATTTCAAGGCCATGCAACTCATCGAGCAGGAAGGGGCCGGTTCGGTGCCGAAGCATCTCCAGGACGGCAACCGCGACCGCGAAGCGACCGGCCAGGGCGAAGGCTACGTTTATCCCCACGAAATGGAAGGCCACTTCACGCCCCAGCAATACCTCCCCAGGCGGCTGATGGGAACGTATTTTTACAACCCATCCAGCGAGGGGTACGAGTCGCAGGTCGAAAACCGCCTGGCCCTGTGGCGCGAGGCCCAAAAGCGCGCGCTCGGCATCGAAACCGAACGCCACCTGCCTGACCTGCCGCAGGAAAAAATTGACGATTTGAAGCGGAATATCAAGTAAAGAAAGTGAAAGGGCAAGCCGCTACACTGGCTTGCCCATCCAAATAAGGAGAAAAAGGCAGGTTTATCCTTTATTTTTTATTGTATACATCGAAGAACACAGCCATCAGCAAAACAAAACCCTTAATCGCCTGCTGCCAGTCGATGCCGATGCCCATGATGGACATGCCGTTGTTCATTACGCCAATGACGAAAGCGCCAACTACCGCGCCGATGATGGTTCCGATGCCGCCGCTGGCAGATGCGCCGCCGATGAAACAAGCCGCGATGACATCCAGTTCAAAGCCCACGCCGGCTTTAGGGGTCGCCGTGTTCAGGCGGGCAGCCACAATCATCCCGGCCAGCGCTGCCAGGACACCCATGTTGACAAAGGTCAGGAAGAGCAGGCGCGGGGTGTTGACGCCTGATAGCCGAGCAGCCTTTTCGTTGCCACCCATCGCATAAATCCGGCGGCCAATCACGGTCTGGCTGGTGATGAAGGCAAACAGGGCAATCAGGGCCGCCATCACAATCAACACATTCGGCAGGCCTTTGTAAGAAGCCATCAAGTAGCACAAGCCCAACACTGCGCCAGAAATCAACAAATTCTTGGCGATGAAAAAATACAAGGGGGTCACTTCAAAACCGTAATGCTGCTGATTTTTCCGCGAGCGATAATCCATAAAGACCAGCAGGATAACCAGCAATACCCCAATCAACAAGGTCGTGATATGAAATCCTTCAAACTTGAAAAAGTCGGGAATAAAACCGGTGCTCAAACGCTGGAAGGGAACAGGGAAAGGCCCAACGGCTTCACCTTGCAAAATGAGCAGGGTCAGCCCGCGGAAAATTAACATCCCCGCCAGGGTAACAATAAATGCCGGAATTTTGACATACGCCACCCAAAATCCCTGCCAGGCGCCGACCAGCGCGCCGACCACCAGGCAGATTGCCATCGTGATGCTCCAGTGAACCCCCATCTTGACCATCAGCACCGCCGCCACTGCGCCGACAAAAGCCGCGACAGAGCCAACGGAAAGGTCAATCCACCCAGCTACGATGATTAAGAGCATTCCCAGCGCCATGACGATGATGTAGCTATTTTGCAATACCAGGTTGGTAATGTTGATTGGCCGCATCAGGATGCCCTTCGTGGTAATCTGGAAGAATATCATAATCGCAACCAGCGCAATTAACATCCCATACTCGCGAATGTTACTCTTAAATAGGGCCGACAGGGTTTTCATTGTTCTTTCACCTCTTATTATTGAGTCATGATGCACTTCATAATCGCTTCTTGTGACGCTTCCCTGGCTTGCATCTCGCCGATGATTTTTCCATCGCGCATGACGTAGATACGGTCACAGACCCCAAGGATTTCGGGAAGTTCCGAAGAAATCAGGATGATTCCCTTTCCTTCTTCTGCCAGGCGATTGATAATCGTGTAAATTTCATATTTCGCCCCAACATCGATACCGCGCGTCGGTTCATCGAGTATCAAAATCTCCGGTTCGGCAAAAAGCCACTTGCTGAGAACAACTTTTTGCTGGTTTCCACCAGATAAATTTACCGCCTCTTGCATAATGCTGGAACATTTGATATTCAGCTTCTCACGATACCCCATAGTGGCATTGATTTCCCTGGGTTCGTTGACAACACCACCCGTTGATACCGCCTCCAGGTTAGAGAGCGTGATATTGTCTTTAATGGGTTCAATCAAAACCAGCCCATACGCCTTGCGGTCTTCTGTGGCATAAGCAATCCCATTTTGAATTGCTTTATCGATTGTACTGACATCGATCTCCTTGCCGTGTTTAAGGGCTTTGCCACTAATTCGAATTCCGTAGGAATGTCCGAAAATGCTCATCGCCAACTCAGTGCGACCCGCGCCCATCAATCCAGAAATGCCGACCACTTCCCCGCGACGCACATGAACATTGACATCACTGCTCACCTTGCGATCCTCATGTAAGGGATGATACGCATTCCAATCCCGTACCTCGAAAATAACATCACCAATACTCGCGTTGCGCGGAGGGAAGCGATGAGTCAGGTCGCGCCCGACCATGCCGCGGATGATGCGGTCTTCGGTGATTTGTTCCGTCCGACAGTCGATTGTTTCAATCGTCGCGCCATCGCGCAGGATGGTAATCGAATCGGCCACTTTGGAAACTTCGCTCAACTTGTGGGAAATCAAAATAGAAGAAATGCCGTGTTCCTTGAGTTGAAGCAACAACTCCAGCAACTTATCGCTGTCACTTTCGTTGAGTGAAGCGGTTGGCTCATCCAGGATAAGCAGCTTCACTTTCTTGGCAAGCGCTTTGGCAATCTCAACCAACTGCTGCTTGCCCACACCAATATCGGTAATCAACGTTTGCGGTGACTCGTACAATCCCACGCGCGCAAGCAGTTCTTTGGTCTGGGAAATGGCCTCGTTCCAATGGATAATTCCGTTCTTCGCGCGCTCATTCCCCAGGAATAAATTTTCAGCAATAGAAAGAAATGGAATAAGTGCAAGTTCCTGGTGAATAATGACCAGACCAACTTTTTCAGATTCGGCAATGTCACGGAAACGGCATTCGTCACCCTGGAAATAGATTTCACCGTCATAGGTTCCGTAAGGATAGACACCACTAAGGACTTTCATCAGGGTTGACTTGCCCGCCCCATTTTCACCAACCAGGGCATGGATTTCCCCTTGCCGCACGCTAAAACTCACATTGTCAAGTGCTTTGACGCCAGGGAATGTCTTGGTGATGTTGCGCATTTCCAAAATAACATCAGACATGTTCTTCTTTATCCTTGGGGCGTGAAATAATAAGAGAGCGTTGTTATGATTCTAATCGAAAATTGCTTTTAACGTAAAAACCTGGACGAAAGAAAAGGTGTGTGAGGGTTTGGGGCCCTCACACACCAGGATGCAGCGCAGTTTACTTGAGCTGGTCGGCGGTGTAGTAGCCGCTCTCAACCAGGTACTTCTCGTAGTTGGTGATGTCGACGCTGAAGGGAGTCAACAGGTAGGAAGGCACAATCTTGACGCCGTTGTCATAGGTCTTGGTGTCGTTGATCGGAACTTCCTGGCCTTTGAGGGCGGCATCGACCATGGCAGCGGTCTGCTTGGCCAGTTCGCGGGTGTCTTTGAAGACGGTGTAGGTCTGCTCGCCGGCGATCATGGCTTTGACGGAGGCAACTTCAGCATCCTGGCCGGTAACGACGGGCATCGGCTGGTCAGCAGAGCCGTAGCCAACACTCTTCAGTGCCGAAATGATACCAATGCTCAGGCCATCGTAGGGAGACAGGACAGCGTCAACGCGCTTGTCGGTGTAGTAAGCGCTCAGCAGGTTTTCCATGCGGGCCTGGGCAACGATGCCGTCCCAGCGCAGGGTCGAGACTTTGTCCATGCCAGTCTGGCCGGATTGCACAACGAGCTTGCCGCTGTCAATGTAGGGTTGCAGGACAGACATGGCGCCATCATAGAAGTAGAAAGCGTTGGTGTCATCGGGAGAACCGCCGAACAGTTCGATATTGAAGGGGCCAGCGGCATTCTTCAGGTCGAGGCCTTCTTCAATCTGGCTGCCCATGATGACGCCGACGCCGAAGTTGTCGAAGGTGGCGTAGTAGTCGACGTTTTCAGATTTGACAAGCAGGCGGTCGTAAGCAATCACCAGCACACCAGCTTCTTTGGCCTTGGCCAGGGCATCGGTCAGGGTGCTGCCATCGATGGCGGCAATCACGAGCACATTCGCGCCTTTGGTAATCATGTTTTCGATTTGGGCGAGTTGGTTCGGGATGTCATCATCGGCAAACTGCAGGTCGGTTTCGTAGCCCATGGCTTCAAATTCTTTGACCATGCTTTCGCCATCAGAAATCCAGCGGGTGGAAGTCTTGGTGGGCATGGAAATGCCTACAATTTTCTTCTCGGCGGGTTGTTCGGCGGCGGGCTGTTCGGCGGCGGGTTGTTCGGCGGCGGGCGCTTCAGTAGCGGGAGTGCCGCAGGCGCTGAGGACCATCGACAGGACGATCAAAAGCGCAAAAACGGACATCAGGGTATTTCTCTTCATTGCGTAAAATCCTCTCTTCCTAAAGGGTGAAAAGGTTGCGAGCGTTAGCGACATCGTTATCGATAACGTTATCGATAACATTTTAGCAAGTTCCACGCGCCTCGTCAAGAGAACTGCTTACATTCGTCCGCAAAATGGGTGACAAAAAGCTGATTCCTGGCAGTTCCACTGTCCCACGTTGCCCGAAAACCATCCCCTGCCAATTACGCGCCGGGCGTGCTATCCCGCGCGATAAGCCGGGTTTCCAGCACGATATCCTGCCCACTGACCACAGCGCCAGGGTCTTCCACCTGCTCCAGCAATCTTCGGACAGCCAGGCTGCCCAGCTCTCGCAGGGGCTGTTCGACTGTTGTCAGCGCTGGGGAAAAACAGGGCGATTCAGCCAGGTTATCGAAGCCAATCACGGCCAGTTCATCAGGCACGCGAATCCCGCGCGCGTGGGCGTAGTGCAAAACGCCAAGCGCCATCTGGTCATTGCTGGCAAAGACGGCATTCATACCGGGATACTTCGCCGCCAACTCGGCAAAGGCAGCCTCCCCGCTCACCGAACTCCAGTTACCTTGCGCCCACTTCTGCGGCGAGACCGCAATCCCGGCATTTTTCAGGGCATCTTCCCAGCCTTGTTGGCGCTGGCGGGCTTCCAGCCATTCGAGCGGCCCGGTAATCAGGCCAATGTGACGCCTGCCCAGGGAAAGCAGGTATTCCACAGCCGAGCGCGCGCCGCCATAGTTGTCGATACTGATGGTGGTGTAATTTGGGTTAGGCTGGCATTTCAGGAACACAATCGGCGGGCAAAACGAGGGCAATTGCGACTGGGCGACCTTGACGTTCTCGTTCCACTCCGGCCCGGCAAAGATGATGCCCTCCACATGATGCGCCATGAGGGATTCGATAACCGGCACGATGTCGGGCGTATCGAAGCGCGGCAATTCTTTGAGAAAGATGGAATACCCCAGGCTGTCGCATTGCTCGGTGATGCCGTTCAAGGTTTGCGAAACGCCGACATATTTCAGCCCTGCAATGATGACCCCCAGGGTATAACTGCGCTGCTGCACCAGGCTGCGCGCCAGGGCGCTGGGCTGGTAGCCCATCTCAGAAATTGCCCTCTCGACCGACTCGCGCGTTTCAGGCGAGACATCGGGTCGCTTGTTAATAACCCGCGACACTGTCTGGGTCGAGACGCTGCATGCCTGGGCAACATCTTTGATGGTGGTCTTGCGAAGTCGTTTGCGGGCCATAGCTCACCTGGAAAGAAAATTTATCACTATTGTATTTTATTATACCTTTGTTATAATAACTTGTGAACGATAACGGTAACGATAACAAGTGCATCAGAACTCAAATCCGTCACCGTCCATTCCCCAGGGTCCGCTAACACCCACAGGAGAAAACCATGAACCAGGCCGATACCAAACAAGCCATCGCCAACGGTAAAACCGCCCTCGGCATCGAGTTCGGCTCGACCCGAATCAAGGCAGTGCTGATTGGCGAAGACCACGCCCCGCTCGCCTCGGGCAGTCATGAGTGGGAGAACTGCTACGAAAACGGCGTCTGGACCTACCCGCTCGAGGAAGTTTGGGTAGGCTTGCAAGCCAGTTTCCGCCAGTTACGCCGCGAGGTGGAAGAGAAATACCAAGCCCCGCTGGCCACTGTCAGCGCCATCGGTTTCAGCGGGATGATGCATGGCTACCTGGCCTTTGACCGGGCCGGAAATCTGCTCGTCCCGTTCCGCACCTGGCGCAACACCATCACCGGCCAGGCCGCCGCAGAACTGACCGAACTATTCGGCTTCAACATCCCCCAACGCTGGAGTATTGCCCATCTCTACCAGGCCATCCTGAACCAGGAAGCCCACGTTAAAGACATTCATCACATCACCACGCTGGCGGGTTATGTCCACTGGAAATTGACCGGGCAGAAGGTCATGGGGGTGGGCGAAGCCTCGGGCATGTTCCCGATTGACAGCATGAGCAACGACTACGACCAGCGTATGATGGGCTTGTTCAACGAGCGGCTGCCCTCAGGGAACCTGTCCTGGAAACTCGAAGACATCCTGCCTAAAGTACTGGCAGCGGGGGATGCGGCAGGCACACTGACCGCTGACGGCGCGAAACTGCTCGACCCGGACGGGAAATTCCAGGCTGGCATCCCGCTCTGCCCCCCGGAGGGCGATGCAGGCACGGGTATGGTCGCTACCAACAGCGTTGCGGCCCGCACCGGCAATGTCTCCGCGGGGACATCCGTTTTCGCTATGATTGTGCTGGAGAAATCGCTCTCAAAACTGTATCCCGAAATCGACATGGTCACAACGCCCAGCGGCAAGCCAGTGGCGATGGTGCATAGCAACAACTGCACCTCCGACCTGAACGCCTGGGTCGAACTGTTCCATGAATTTACCCAGGTTTTGGGTGTGGAAGTGAGCCAGGCCAAACTTTTTGAAACGCTCTACCAGCAGGCGCTCAAGGCCGAGGCGGATGGGGGCGGGCTGTTGGCCTACAATTATGTTTCGGGCGAACACATTACCCACCTCGAGCAGGGTCGCCCGCTCTTTGTCCGCACCCCCGAAAGCCGTTTCAACCTGGCGAACTTCATGCGCACGCACCTGTTCTCATCGCTCGGCGCGCTGAAAATCGGCATGGACATCCTGTTCGAGCAAGAACAGGTAAAACTCAACCAACTACTCGGCCACGGTGGCTTTTTCAAAACCCCCGAAGTCGGCCAGCGGATGATGGCAGCGGCGATGGGCGTCCCGGTCTCGGTCATGTCCACCGCCGGGGAGGGCGGCGCGTGGGGCATGGCTTTGCTGGCGGCGTACATGCTCTACAAATCCGAAAACGAGCCGCTGGAAGCCTACCTGGCCAATCAGGTTTTTGCCAACGAAATCAGTGTCACCATCGCACCCGACCCCAAAGATGTGGAGGGTTTCGCGGCGTTCATGGAACGCTACCAGAAAGGCCTGGGCATTGAGCGGGCAGCGGTAGAAGGGCTGAAGTAGAAAGCGGAGAAAACATGCTTGAAAAACTCAAAGAACAAGTTTGCCAGGCCAACCTGCTGCTACCCAAGCATGGGCTGGTAACCTTCACCTGGGGCAACGTCTCGGGCATCGACCGGGAACAGGGGCTGGTGGTCATCAAACCTTCGGGCGTTTCTTATGAAGCGATGAAAGCCGCCGACATGGTGGTAGTCACGCTCGAAACAGGCAAAGTGATCGAGGGGACTCTCAAGCCGTCCTCCGATACTTCCACCCATCTTGAACTGTACAAGGCATTCCCCAGCATCGGTGGCGTTGTCCACACCCACAGCCGCTGGGCAACCAGCTTTGCCCAGGCCGGGCGCGGGATTATGGCTCTCGGCACAACCCACGGCGATTACTTCTACGGTGAAATCCCATGCACGCGCAAGATGACCCCCAGCGAAATCCGGGGCGAGTACGAAATGGAAACCGGGCTGGTCATCAAGGAAACCTTCCAGGGCAAGGACCCGGACGCTACCCCGGCTGTGCTGGTTTACAGTCACGGCCCGTTTACGTGGGGCAAAAATCCAATGGATGCGGTACATAATGCCGTCGTGCTGGAGGAAGTCGCCTTCATGAACATTCACGCCATGCTGCTCACGCCGGGCATTCCGCCTATGCAGCAGGAATTATTGGATAAGCACTATCTAAGAAAACACGGTAAAAACGCCTATTATGGACAATAGACAATAGACCATAGACCATAGACCGCGGACGACGGTCAATCGTCTATCGTCAAATAAAAAAAGGAGAATTTATCATGATTAACCTGAAACAATACGAAGTCTGGTTCGTGACCGGCAGCCAGCACCTGTACGGCCCGAAGACGCTCGAGCAGGTCGCGGCGCATTCGCGTGAAATCGCGGGCGCACTCGATGCTTCGGCGCAAATGCCGGTCAAAGTCGTGTTTAAACCCGTCCTGACCACGCCCGAAGCCATCAAGGAACTGTGCCTGGAAGCCAATTCGGCCAAAAACTGCATTGGCCTGGTGACCTGGATGCACACTTTCTCCCCGGCCAAGATGTGGATTGCCGGGCTGACCCTGCTCAAAAAACCCTTTGCCCACCTGCACACGCAGTACAACAAGGAAATCCCCTGGTCTGAAATCGACATGAACTTCATGAACCTGAACCAGGCCGCGCACGGCGACCGCGAATACGGGTTCATCGGCAGCCGCCTGCGCCTGGAACGAAAAGTCGTGGTCGGTTTCTGGCAGGATGCCGAAGTCCAGCGTGAGTTGGGCGTTTGGGCGCGCGCCGCGGCCGCCTGGGCCGACTGGCAGGGTGCGAAAGTGGCCCGCTTTGGCGATAACATGCGCGAGGTGGCCGTCACCGAGGGCGACAAAGTCCAGGCGCAGATCCAGTTTGGGTACGATGTTTACGGCTATGGCGTGGGAGACCTGGTCAAGGCGGTCAACGATGCCAGCGAGGCTGAAATCAACCAGATGATGCAGGCCTATCTCGACGATTACGATGTCGTCCCAGCGCTGCGGCCCGGCGGCGAGCGCAACACCTCGCTGCGTGAAGGGGCGCGCATCGAAGTTGGGATGCGCAACTTTCTGAACGCGGGCAATTTCAAGGCCTTCACAACCACCTTCGAGGACCTGCACGGCCTGGCGCAATTGCCCGGGCTGGCCGTCCAACGCCTGATGCGAGACGGCTACGGCTTTGGCGCGGAAGGCGACTGGAAGACCTCGGCCCTGGTGCGCGCAATGAAGGTCATGGCCGCCGGGCTGCCGGGCGGCGTCTCGTTCATGGAAGATTACACCTACCACTTCAGCGCGGATGGCGACAAGGTACTCGGCGCGCACATGCTCGAAATCTGCGAATCGATTGCCAAAGCCGGCGCGAAGCCCAAACTGGATATCCTGCCGCTCTCGATTGGCGGTAAGGCCGACCCCGTGCGCCTGATTTTCGATGCCAACATCGGCCCGGCGATTGGCGCTTCCATTATGGATATGGGCCAGCGCTTCCGCATCGTTGCCAACGTAGTAGACGTCGTCCCAACTGAGGAACCGCTGCCCAAACTGCCGGTGGCCCGCGCCCTGTGGCTACCCCGCCCGAACCTGAAAGTCGCCGCCGCTGCCTGGATCTACGCCGGTGGCGCGCATCACACCAGTTTCAGTTACGCTGTGACCGCTGAACACCTGAAGGACTTTACTGCGATGGCGGGTGTTGAATTCCTGGTGATCGATGAAAAAACCGAGGTCGAGGGTTTCAGGGAAAAACTGCGCTGGAACGACCTGTATTATCACTTATCGAAAGGCTTGTAAGGAAAAAATAGCCCCGCGCGAAGTGATTGCGCTCTCGAAATTGGGAGCGCAATCACTTTTTTCCATCAAATCACAAAGCCCTTGCCTTTTCTTTCCAAGTATGCTATTTTTAGACATATCATTTTGGAGAACCCATGCAAGAAGCCCAGAAAACCGTCATAGTTGTAGAAGATGAAACCGATGCCGCTGAAATGTTCGCCGAAATGATGCGCGTCAGCGGCTTTCGGGTTCTAAAAAGTTATTCCAGCACCCCGGCTATCAGCATGATTGCCAACGAACAGCCCGACCTCGTCATCCTCGATGTAATGATGCCCGATGTTTCAGGGCTGGAGGTGCTGAAACTGGACTTTGGCCTTTTTTGAAAATCCACGATTTTAGCTGCAAATGAGCACCGATTCATGCTGATTCGGCGGATATTTGACCAGAATTGCAACCAATATTTGTTCAAATCGGCATCCACCA
>Ga0116204_1001553_pt1 | contig 12770 bp, 10 predicted proteins | sample LakKivwa52mmetaG_FD_94481 | JGI IMG/M metagenome (GOLD analysis project Ga0116204, IMG submission 94481) | Anoxic lake water microbial communities from Lake Kivu, Rwanda to study Microbial Dark Matter (Phase II) - Lake Kivu water 52m metaG | ecosystem: Environmental > Aquatic > Freshwater > Lake...
ATGCACACGCCGTTGATGGCGTCCCCGTTGGGCTGGGTGAACGAGCAGGCCTCGCCCAGCGAGAGTCCCTGGCAGGCCTCCAGCGCGCGGGGCGGAGGCGACTGGAGGGCCTGCCCGCTGGGGTTGACGCCGGGCGGTTGGATGGCTTGCCCGCCTGGGGCAACCTGCTGGGCGTCCGGCGCTGTCCCGGCCTGGACGGGCGCATTCCCTCCGTTGCGCGGGTTGAACAGCCGCGACAGGCCGTTGTGCCCAACGATCAGTTCCATGACGGTATTGTCCTCGCTGCTGCCGATGTACGGGCGTTGGTCGGCGGGCGTCAGGTCCACGATCACGACCCAGGCGAGCGAGACCACCAGCAAGAAGACTCCCGAAACGCCAATGCTGAGGATCTTCTTCCACCAGCCGGTTTTTGCGCCCAGGAAGTACAGCGCGTAGAAGGCCGGCAGCGGCAGGAAGGCCTGCAGCATCTTGATGTTGAATCCCAGCCCGACGATGAAAGCGCCCAGGAACAGCCAGCGCGATTTGCCGGTCTCGGTTGCGGCCACGAAGGCCCAGGCCGCCAGCAGCAGCGTGAAGACCAGCATCCCGTCCATGGTGTTGTTGCGGTCGGTGGCGACGGCGACCGGTGTGACGGTCAGGACGAGCGCAGCCACCAGCCCCGCCAGTTCGCCCATGTATTTCTTGACCAGGTAGTAAAGCAGCGGCGCGCTGAAGATGCCCGCCAGGATATTGGGCAGGGACACGACCCAGCCTTCCACGCCCAGGAAAAAGGCGAAGGCCGCTTCGATCCACAGCCCCAGCGGGGGCTTGTCTACGGTGACAGAGCCGCCGGGTTCAGCCGCCGCAAAGAAGAAGTTGCTCCACGATTGCAACATGCTTTCGACCGCAGCCGTGTAATAGGTGTTGGCGTCGCCGATGGCGTCCAGGTTGGCGAAATGCAAGCCAACGGAAAGCAGCATGACACCAATCAATAGAATATGAGCGGGGGTGATCCCGAGCGCGAGTTTGCGGCCCAGGAAAGGTGGTTTGGAGGGAATGGTAAGGGTGGTCATCAGTTTCTCCTAAACTCGTTTTGGACACGGATTTCTCGGATGGAACGGATTATTCGTAAAATCACGGATTCTTCCGTTGAAGTCCGTACGCTCCGTCTACCCTGGTGAAGGTGTCCCATTTACTTAAACGTCCAGTAACGGTTTGCAAAATAATTCCAGAACACGACCACGCCGGTAGCGATCACTTTGGCGGGCAGGTAGCCGTATTCAGGCTGGCCGAGGACTTGTCCCAGCGGGGCTTCGAGCAATAATACAATGGAATTGTTGAGCACAAGACCAATCAGGCTGACCAATAAAAACTGTGCCAACTGTCTGCGCCAGTCTGACTGCTTTGCGTCGGCGAAGGTCCACAGGCGGTTCCAGGTGAAGTTGTTGGCCACGCCGGCCGAGAACGACAGGCTGTTGGCGATCAGGGTTGGCAGGCCGATTGCTTTCAATGCCGAGAGCAGGCCGAAGTCCAGGAATGTGCCGAGCGCACCAACCAGCAAGAAGCGGATGAAGCGTTCGAGTTCCTTGGAAGGGGATGTTCGCGTAAGGGTGGTCATGGGCGCGGGGAGCGTCTACTCGCCGGGATGGGCGGCTTTCCATGCGGTGTAGGCGTCGTACATTTCCGGCAGGGTCTTCCACTCCACCTGACCGGCTCGCACGTAGGCATCCATGCGTTGCAGCCAAGATTCCAGTGCATCCAATTCGATGGGCTGGCCCAGGCTCCAACTGACGTAATAAGCGTTCACCTGACCAGGCTGCGAGAGGGCAATAGCCTGTTCCAGTTCGCGGAAGAACGCATCGCAGGAGGGGTCATCGGACTTTTGACGCGCGCAGAGTCCGCCGCTGGAAGGGAGGATGACCAGTTTGCCGTTCGGGTTGTGGGTAAGCCAGTCGGCGCCGCTATTGGCGCGCCAGGGATGCAGGCGCGCTTCCAGTTCGGCGGGAAAGACATCGTGGCAGGCGGCGGGCGTCTGGCAGTCCCGGTATTCCGCCGGGCGGCTTTCGGGCGGCATGGACATCACCGCATAAGCGACGTTGCCGGTTGTGAAGAGGTAACCGGCGTCGCTGGCGGCCGTCACCCAGTCGCAGTGCGAGACGATGCCGGAGACGTGACGGACGGTAACGCCCAGCGATTCGAGTTGTTCCTTCTCGTGGCGCAGGTCGGCGCTGAAGCGGCTGCAATCATAGTTCTTTTGCCCGCCAATATCGGCATGGACGCCCACGCCATGTCCGCGCTGCTGCATTTCGAGCAGCACGTTGTCGCCCCATTCCAGCGCGCCGTCGGTCACTTCCTTGCTCTCCCAGGTCAGTTTGGCGCCGTAAGTCTCGAACAGGCTGGCGTATTCGCGCATCAATTTGACATGCTGCTCGAAGCGGGCCTGGTCCATGTCGTCTTCCCAGCCTTCCAGGTGCACCATGACGCCGAAATACAGGACGGCGGGGAAATCAGCGGACTGGACGGGCGCTTCGGTTGCCGACGAGGGGGCGACGCAATCCGCCGGGCAGTTCCGGGGGGTTTCAGGGCCGTTGCAGACGCCGTCGCCGCAAGGCGAGCGTGCCTTGCCGGGAGAGGGGGGCTGGGCAGGAGCAGGCGACCCTGTGGTCGCTTCTGGCGCGGAGGTGGGGCCTGCTCCCGTTTCGACGGAGGGTTCCGGCGTGGGGAGCAGGCTGCCGGTCAGTGAGCAGGCCAGGCTGAGCAAGGCAAGGATGGAAACGAGAAAAGTAAAGTGTCTCATGTAGTCAAATCCTTTTGCCGTATGGGAATCTGATCTGCTCCCAGTGTATAACAACCTGATGGGCGTGGAAAGTGGTTCCCGTCACGCGCTTTTAGAGAGGAATATGCAATCTTGTCAATCTACCCATGACGCCTGTCATGGGTGGGGACGGCGAGGCATGACAGCAGGCAGTCGCAAAACGCTCCCTGCCGTGATAAGATTTGGATATGATGGACTCTCCCGAGACCTCGCGCGTCCTGCGCATCGCCGCCTGGATTTGGATGGGCTACCTAGCCGCCCTGTTGGCAGTGGACGCCCTCATCTATCTGCGCCTGCCGCGCATACCCGTCAGCCTGTATTACGGGGGAAACGGCCTGGCCGCCCTGGCCTTTCTTGGCCTGGCATACTGTGACTGGATGCGCAAACAACTTGGCGAAGCCTTCTTGCCGCTGATGATCCTGCTCATTTCGGGCGCGCCAATCCTGCTGCATCACACTTTCGTGCCGCGCCTCCCGCCGGGGCCGCTGTCCAACGCCGAGGGCATGGCCCTGCGCCAGATGCCCGTGCTGTTCATTGGCCTGGCACTCACTGCCTGGCGCTACGAACTGGCGTATGTGTTGCTTTTCAGCCTGGGCACCGCCATGCTCGAAATGGGCGCCATCATCCTTGTCGGGCGCGTCCCGGCCAATAACATCCCGGTCTTTTTCTTCATCACCCTGGTGCGTACCGTCAGTTTTATTGTGATCGGCATCTTCATCAACCAATTGATGTCCCGCCTGCGGGCGCAGGGCGAGTCGCTGCGGCAGGCCAACGCCCAGTTGACCCACTACGCCAGCGCGCTCGAAAATCTCACCGTCAGCCGCGAGCGCAACCGCATGGCGCGTGAACTGCACGACACCCTGGCGCATACCCTCACTGGCCTCTCAGTCACGCTCGAAACCGCCAAGGCTTACTGGGACGTGGACCTCGACCGGGCGCGCGCCCTGCTGGACAAGTCCCTGGTCGCTACGCGGAACGGGCTGGAAGAGACCCGCCGCGCCCTCAAATCGCTGCGCGCCAGCCCGCTTGAAGACCTGGGACTGGGGCTGGCCCTGCGCCAGATGGCCGAATCCACTGCCGCCCGCGTCAACCTGGACCTCGAACTTGCCCTGCCAGACCCGATGCCTGGTCTCGCTCCCGACGTGGAACAGTGCATCTACCGCATCGCGCAAGAAGCCGTCGAGAACGTGGTCCATCACGCCAACGCCAGGAAAGCCAGCCTGAAACTGGAACCGGACGGCGAGCATGTCAGGTTGACCGTGCAAGACGACGGCCTGGGCTTCGATCCGCGCGACAAGGCCAGTACCGGGCATTTCGGGCTGGTCGGCATGAAGGAACGTGCTGAACTCTCCGGCGGCAAGTTAACGATTGACAGTCAAAAGGGAAAAGGAACAAAGGTTATTTTGGAGATTTAGAAACGGTGGTTGAGTAGCGCGAAGCGTGTATCGAAACCACATCACTGGTCTCGATACATCCCGCATTCGGCGGGACACTCGACCAGCAGAGGCAATCATGAAAATCATCATCTGTGACGATCAAGCCGTTGTCCGCGATGGGCTCGAACTACTGCTTGGCCTGGAAAAAGACATCCAGGTCGTCGGTTGCGCCCAGGACGGGGCAGAAGCCGTCGAACTGGCAGCCTACCATCTCCCCGACCTGGCGCTGATGGACCTGAAAATGCCCGGCATGAACGGCATCGAAGCCACGCGCCAGATCCGGGCGAAATTCCCCCAAGTCAAGGTACTTGTTCTCACAACTTATGACGATGACGAATGGGTCTTCGACGCCATCCGCGCGGGCGCATCCGGCTACCTGCTCAAAGATACGCCGCGCGAGAAAGTGGTCGAGGCCATCTGCGGGACCGTCTCAGGCCGCTCGTTCGTTGACCCCGCTGTAGCGGGCAAATTGCTCGACCAGGTCGCCAGCCGCCAGACCCAGCCCTCCAGCCTACTGACCGAGAAACTGACCGAGCGCGAAGCCGACGTGCTAAACCTGCTTGCCAGGGGGTTGAACAACGCCGAAATTGCCGGGCAACTCCACTTGTCCGAGGGAACGGTGCGTAACCACGTCAGCGCCATCCTCGAAAAATTGGGCGTCTCCGACCGCACCCAGGCGGCGGTGATCGCCATCCAGCATGGATTGGGGAATTAATCGTGTAATTTCCTGATGATTTGCTGGGCGACCGCGCTGGCCATGCCGGTTGCCACAGCTCCGTACAATGGGCGGAATTCCATTTGCTCCCCTAGGTGAACAGACGGCGAAGCCTCTGTAACATCCAGCACGAGGTGATCTGAACTGGCTCCCAGGATGGTCACGCCGGGACGTTTGGGGATCAGGCTCTCAATCTGCAAGTCTTGCCTGCCCAGCGCCAGGATGGCTCGCCGCCGGGATCCCAGGTCGGGCCAGTGCGGGATGTCGCCAAAGGCGTTGGGAGCCAAGCGGCCCTCCGGGGCAGAGGGCTTGATCTCTACTTCGATCACTTCAACGGATACGGTGAAAGCGTCCTTGTGAGGAAGGGTCTCCGACCAATCGCCGGTGCTGTCTACCTCGCCGATCATAATGGCCCCGCCGATGCGGAGTTGGTTGGCGCGGGCAGGCATTTCATCCCGCAACAGGAGCGCTAGGCTGGCCGAATTGCCGGCCGAGAATGTCTGGAAATGGATACCCAACTGTCGCTCCACCATCTCCGCTGTGTCCACCAGTAATTGTGTATTCTCGCGCGTGGGTAACACGCCGCCGATGCAGGTGGTGTTGGCGCCCATGCCGATCAACGCGATGTTTGGCAAGCCAACCATACCGCGAGCCGCTTCGAGCGCTCGCTCCGGCATGACCCCTTCGCGGCGGTCACCGGTCTCGAGCATCAGGATGACGCGGTGGGCGACTCCCTGGGCCGAGGCTGCCCGCGAGAGGGCGCGCACGGTCTCGACCTGCGAGTTCAGGCTGACCTGGGTCAGGCGCACCACTTCATCGGCTTCGCTGATGGCTGGCAAGCGCAGCAACATGATCTCGGCCTCGATCCCGGCCTGCCGCAGGCGGCGGACGTTGCCCAGGCGCGATTCGGCCAGTTTGCCCGCCCCACCGGCCAGCATTGCCCGCGCAACGTCCGGATGCCCGCAACAGGCTTTTGTGACGCCTACGACTTCGATGCCATGCGGCTTACACAGAGCGACAACCGCTTCCGTGTTGCGCCGCAGACGTTCACAGTCAACCTCGATACGCATGGTCTCTTTCTATTTCGAATAGGCCGCCACCAGTTCGCGCATGGACTTGCGCACGTCGTCGGGGAGCGGGGCAGGCTGGTGGCTTGCTAGGATCTCTTTTACCTTGGCGCGGGCAGCAGCAACGCTGCCAACATGGCCTTTCTTGTACCACTCGTCATAACTGTCCCGGTCGCTGAGCAAGGGCAGCGACAGCGCCTTGCGCATATTCTTGACGGTATGCTTTTGGTCCAGGTAAACGCCGCCCGGACCGATCTCCTTCATGAGTTCTACGCTGAAGGCCTCCGGGCTGAAATCGACCGGCGCCAGCAGTCGTTTGACCATGGCGGCCACCTCGGCGTCCAGGACAATCTGTTCGTAGGTGAGCAGGTTGGAACCATCCAGGAGACCGGCACCAAACAGAACGTCTGCCCCTGCCTGGGAAGTGGGCAGGTAGGACAATGTGTTTTCCCACGCAGATTGGGCGCCTGGGGTTTTTGCGCTGGTTGCGCCCGCTCCCACAATAGAAGGGATATTATAGAAGTTCGACATGTGGGCAACCATTGTGCGCAGCCAGATCGCTTCGGGCGAAGTCGCCGTATACGCACCGGTGCGCAGGTCAATGGTCGCTGGCCCACCGCAGTATAGCACCTTGGCGCCAGGGCTTGCAATTTGCATGAGGGTTACGGCGCTGATGACTTCGGCGTTGTCCATGGCCAGGTTGCTTGCCAGTGTGACCGGTGAAGTCACCCCGGTGGTCGCCATCGGGTAGAAACCCACCGGGACGCCTGCGGCGGCAAATTCCAGGGCGGCTTCTATGCCGCCCGCATCCTGTGTAAGCGGCGAGATGGTGCAGACGAAGTTGAAAAAAATGGGCCGTTGACGGAGCGCCTCTTCCCCGCCGACGATTGCCGCCGCCAGTTCGACCTGGGCGCGCGCGTCCCGGGCGCTGGTCACCGATTCGGTCACGACAGGCTTGCCGGTGTTGAGGAAGCAGGCCTCCAGTTCTTCGATGGCCCTCCCGGCAACGGTTGTGTCGGCCGCACTCACGGTGGGCGTGATGATGTCGATTGCATCCAGGGAATCGGAGATGAGCGCCATCTTTTCGATGTCAGCCCGGGTAGACCCGCGACGCTGGCCGGTTTCGAAATCCAGCGTGTGAGCGGCGCATCCGTCCTGGGAGTAATAGGTTTGCTGGCCGTCCAGCACAACGTCATGTTTCCCGTCGCGGGAGTAGATCGAAAATGTATTGGGCGCTTTCTTCAAGGCGGCTTCGACCAGGTGGCCGGGGATTTTCACGATCTCGCCGCTGACTTTTGCGCCTGCGTCCGACAAAATCTGGCGCGCTTTCTCTGAATGGAATCGGATACCACAATTTTCCAACAGGTCCAGGGAATGTACATGCACCTGCTTGAACATTTCATGATCCGTGCATAATCCATCAACGAGTTTGAGTGTGGAATTCATTCTTGTATCTCCTCGCATGTGTTTCGAGCAAACTGTTTAGGCGGTCAATGCGCGGGCAAGGTCAACCGCCGCCGCCGCGTTGGATGCGTACCCGTCCGCCCCGCATTTCATGGCGTAATCCTCTGTGACCGGCGCTCCGCCAAGAATGATCTTGGTCGAATCCCGCAGCCCGGCCTCGCCAATCTCATCGATGGTCGCTTTCATGTTCTGCATGGTGGTGGTCAACAGGGCGCTCATCCCGACCAGTTTGGGCTTATGTTCACGGACCGCCTCTACAAAAGCCTGCGGGTCAACATCCGTGCCCAGGTCAATAATTTCGAATCCAGCTCCCTCCAACATCATCTTGACCAGGTTCTTGCCGATATCGTGCAAGTCGCCTTTGACTGTCCCAATGACGCATTTGCCCACGTTCCTGGCGCTGCTTTGTGTGAGCAGGGGGCGCAGGATATCCATCCCTGCGTGCATGGCGCGGGCGGCAACCAGCACTTCAGGGACGAACAAGACGCCGTCTTTGAAGTCTTTGCCGACCCTGTCCATGCCGGCAATCAAGCCTTCTTGCAAGATCTGGTCGGCTGCCGCGCCTCCATTGAGTAACTTTTGGACCAGATCTGAGACGCTTTCTTCGTCTCCTTCGTAAAGGCTCGATGCAATTTGTGAAAGATCGCCTGTCATGTTGAGAAACCTCCTGGTTGAATAGTTTTAGCGGTTCGGGGCTGTCTATGGGAGCAGAGCGTGAGCCAATTCTCCCGAGATGCCCAGAACCGCCATGAGTTCCTGGGATAGATTCTTGATATGTCGCTGGATATGTTGCTCTACAAGGACTGCATTCCTGTCCTTGAGCGCAGACAGGATCGCCTCGTGCTCCCGATGTTCCTGCTCGAGACGTCCCTGGGATAGTTCTTCCTGTCGGCGCATCCCCTCATAAGACATGGTGCTTGGGAACCAAACCCACATCGCCTCGACCTGGCGGATTAGGTAGCGACGGTTACTGGCGTGGCAAATCGTCAGGTGGAATTTCGTGTTCAATTCGCGCCGTTTTGTCATCTGGTTTGGTCGTTGGCAAGCACGTGCTTCCTCCAGGTTTCTTTCCAACTTTTCCAGGTCCTGGTCGGTCATGAGGGGAGTGGCATAGCGGGCAACCAGGCTTTCCAGGACTATACGGATATTGAACATATCCAAGATGTCCTCTGGCGAATATCGGGCTACCTGCACGCCTTTGTAGGGGATGCGGACTGCCAGTCCCTCGGCTGCCAGCCGCCGGATCGCTTCCCGCACGGGGAGTTGGCTGGTTCCAAGTTCCTGGGCCAGGGCTTCTTGCCGCAGCCATTGACCCGGCGCCAGGCGGCCGTCGATGATGGCGTCTTGTAGCCTGCGGTAAACCCGGTCGCTCAACGGGCGATGATCTTCGAGTGTGTCGAGCAAACCGGTTAGGAGTGTGCCTTCTCTTGGCATCCTGCAGATCCCTTTACTTTAAGAACGTTTGCCTGGGCTTTTTGCAAAACAACAATGTGGGAGCAATAATTAGATATTATATCTAATATTCTATTATGTCAAGGGCTCGCATTCTATCAAATAAAATGTTACCGAAGTGGTATCGTTCCGTCAAAAGAAAATGTTACCGAGGGAACGATGGCCGAAACAGACCCCATGACCATAGATGAACGCAGAAAATACCTGCATAGGATGAGAATCCGTTATTGGCAAACCAAGCAGAAAAGCGAGCGAAGCCGTTTGCTTGATGAAATGCAGGCAGTAACCGGCTTGCATCGCAAGTCGCTGCTACGGCTGATCAACGGTGAGTTGGCGCGCAAGCCGCGCCGCAAACAGCGCGGCAAGATTTATGGGACGGAAGTGGAGGCGGCGATAAGCAAGATCGCGCAAAGCCTGGACTATCCGTGTGCAGAACGGTTGAAACCCAACCTGGTGTGGATGGCCAATCACCTGGAAGCGCATGGCGAGCTCAGCGTAACCGCCAAATTGCGCGAGCAACTGGGAACGATCAGCGTCAGCAGTCTGCGGCGGCGTCTGCCCGCCAGTGAGCGCGCCACCCAGCGCATCGCCCACCGCAAAGGCCAGCCGCGGCCGTCGTTCGCTCAAAAACAATCCATCCCCATCCGCCGCATTGATTGGGACGAACGCTGGCCCGGCCACTTTGAAGTTGATCTGGTGCATCACTGTGGCCTCAGCGCCGAGGGACAATATCTCCACACCCTGCAGATGTTGGACGTCGCCACCGGCTGGTGTGAATGTGTCGGTGTTCTGGGACGCTCCTATTTAGTCATGCAGGACGGTTTTGAGCGAATTTCCCACCGTTTGCCCTTTGAAATTCGGGAATTGCACCCCGATAACGGCACGGAATTCCTCAATGCCCATCTGCTGCGCTACTGGCAGGACAAGGTGAAAGCCGAACTCTCCCGCAGCCGCCCCTACCACAAAAACGACAACCGCTTCGTAGAAGAAAACAACTTCTCTCTTGTACGTGCCTACATTGGGTATGGCAGATTGGAGACTGTGGCGCAGGTCAAACTTCTCAATCAACTCTACGACCAACTCTGGCTCTACCACAACTTCTTCCAGCCCGTGATGCGCCTGTCTGAAAAACACTGGCAGGAACACCGTGTCAAGCGTATCTATGACGACGCCCTGCCCCCCTTCGATCGGTTATGCAAAACGGACATCTTGCCACCCGCTCGCCAACTCGAACTCGAAACCCTGCGCCAGAAGACCAATCCCATTCGTCTCCGAGACGACATCCAAACCTCGATTGATCGGCTGTATGCCCTGCCAGGCTTGAAGGAAGGCGTCGTAGAAGATGTGCGCCTATCCTTGTTCGATCCACAGGCTGTTCTGGCAGAACTGTGACCCTCCCACCAGCCATGTTGCGGTATAATCAACGCACCCCCCACTCGAAGACGAACAGGCCGTCTCTCCCAATTCGGCTGGTTCGTCTTTTTGTGTTTCTTCACTCTTTCTTGGAAAGGAGGCGGCGGCCTCGGTAACATTTTCTTTTGATAGAACGATTGCGGTTCGGTAACATTTTCATTTGACTTGACACGGGGCTGAATGGAAAAAGGGTGTGTCACATTTTTTCGAGAAGACCGCAAATAAAATTGACCGTGTATTCGTCGCCGATGTTAGGCGAAAACCGTACATATAGGCTCTTCACCGAAATTGGCAGGTCTTAGCCAAATATGGCGGTTAATTTCAGCAAAATATGGATGCTGCTCGTTTGATGAGTGAGTCGGTTCTAATCAAAAGCCCGCCCTAAACCGCTAAATTGGCGGAAAACGGCATCAAAAAGTAAACTATGAATGGTGCTAAGCCAAATTCCCCGAAATTTTGTGTCACACCCATGGAAAAACTTATTGCAAAGCCTGGATTGAATTTTCCAAATGGGGGAGTATCAGCCGCCGTTCACTGCCGGAAAGATTCGTATCTGGTCGTTGTCGTTCACGATCACTGACTCGGCCTCCACCAGTTCGCCATTCAGGGCGGTCAGCGCCACTTCGGGCAGGGGAATGCCGAGTTGCGCCAGAATCTCCCTGAGCGGGGTGGGCTTGCCCAGGGAGATTTCCAGCATATGTTTGTGTTCGGGGAAGTAGAAGGTGAGATGCCCGCCAGCGTGGAGTTTCATGGTTGGTTGTTTGCGGTTTGGGTTGGTATCCGACCTACGCGGGCAACATCTCCAGCGCCCAATGCAACCCCAGTTCTCGCAGTTTTTCGGGTGTGGGGACGCCGGTCTGTGGATCCCAGCCTTTTTTGCAGTAGAGCATGGTCAAGGATTGTTCGAATTCATCGCGCGGCATGGCGTGACCCTGCAAGGCGCCGTTTTCCAGGCCGGTGAACAGCCGTTCGGGCAGGGTGTCGTCTTTGCGGGAAAAACCTTCGCGTAGGTTGAAGATGCGTGCCATGTTGGTGGCGCGTTCGCCAATTTGCAGGGCCTCGTCCATCGAGATGTTCCATCCGGCGGCGGCATTGATGGACAGGAGCACGTCTTCGGGTGGGATGAACGAGCGCGGGGCCGGGCCAAAGAAGCAGTAGCCGATCACTTTTTCCAGGCTGCCCCATTTTTCAAGGATGTAGAAATGATCCATTTTGTCGTCGCCCAGACTGCGAGGCGGCAGCGCTTTCTTGATTCCCAACCCGGCTGCGCTCTTGAATTGGATCGCTTCAGGGTTGGCGAAAGCCGGGTCGTGCGCTACAACCAGGTGGTCGGCGCCGATCTCGGAGATGGCGTAGCCCATACCGACGTTGTATTTACCGCGTGGGTCGTGCATGGCGAGTTCCTGGCCTTTGACTTGGATGGCAAAGAAGTGCGCATCGCCGCCAATTTTCTCGGCGGTGCGCTTGCTGCCCTCGGCCAGCAGGTCGCCGATGCCCTCGCGGCGGGCAATCAGTTCGATGACCTTAAGCATGGCTTCGGCGTTGCCAAAGCGCAGGTCGAGCCCACCGGTGTCTTCCAGGGTCAACAGGCCATGCTCGAAACATTCCATTGCAAACGAAATCGTCATGCCGCAGGAAATGCTGTCGAGCATGTAGGCGTTGCACATTTCGCCCGCTTTGGCTACTGCCTGTAAATCGCTGACGCCGCAATTGGAGCCGAACGATCCGACTGTCTCGTATTCCGGGCCGCCGTATGGAGAAGGTTGCCCGTCCACGGCCACTTCGCGTTTACAACGTACAGCGCATGCGTAGCAACTGCGCCGCGCGGTGAGCAGTTGTTTTTCGTAGGCTTCCCACTTCAATTCGTCCACGCCTTCGAATGCGCCCTGGCGGAAGTTGCGCGTAGGCAAGATGCCGCCGGTGTTGAGCGGTTCCACCAGCCCGGGCGTGCCGCGTTGCTGCAAATCCCAACTGAGCGGGTTTTCCTTGACGCTTTTTGCAAGTTTGCCGCCGATGCCCATCAGCGTTTTGGCGTCGTAGGCCAGCGACTGGTAGCGCTGGCTACCGCGCACCGCAATGGCGCGCAGGTTTTTACTGCCCATCACCGCGCCCAGGCCGTTGCGCCCATTGAAATGTCGCAAGTCGTTGGTGATCCCTGCAAAACGCACCAGGTTTTCCCCGGCCAGGCCGGTTTGTAGGACGCGGATTTTCTCGTCGCCCAACTCTGCGCGGATGGCTTCTTGCGCTTCGGCCGTCATCCGGCCCCAGAGATGCCCGGCGGAGCGGATTTCGACCTGTCCATCGTTGATCCAAAGATACACCGGCTGCAGGGCTTTGCCCTTGACGACAATCGCCTCCCAACCGGCCATTTTCAGTTCCGGGCCCCAGAATCCGCCCGCTTCCGATTCGCCGTAGCCGTTGGTGAGCGG
>Ga0116204_1001555_pt1 | contig 12751 bp, 17 predicted proteins | sample LakKivwa52mmetaG_FD_94481 | JGI IMG/M metagenome (GOLD analysis project Ga0116204, IMG submission 94481) | Anoxic lake water microbial communities from Lake Kivu, Rwanda to study Microbial Dark Matter (Phase II) - Lake Kivu water 52m metaG | ecosystem: Environmental > Aquatic > Freshwater > Lake...
GATGAGACAGTATGTATGTATGATGTAATGGAAGCAATTTATTACAATATAAAAGATGAAACATTAAGAGTAAAATATCTTGATAAACAAGATATTGAAGAATTAGGATGGACTGCAATAGGTAAAATTGATGATGATGGTAGTTATATTATACCATATTTTTCAAAATTAAATAAATATAGGTTATATCCTTATGGTAAAAATAGGATTATGATTGTAAGACCAAAATTAGATATTCCAAAAGGAATGAAAGTTGGTATTATAAAAGATTGTGAAATAGAAGAGTCAATGTTTGATGGAACAATTAAGAATAAATCAGAGTTAGAGGTATTAATGAAACAATTAGGAATTTAAAAATTAAAAAGTTATGGTAGATATTAAAATTAAATTAGACAAGAAATCAGATTTATCAGAGTTTTCTAAAGGAATAGGTGTAGCAATTGAACAGTATGTTGTTCAAACATTTACACAAATACTTAAAGATAAGAAAGAGTTAGAAGAGAAGATTATTAATTATTATCTTCTTAATAAAGATGAAGATTATAAGAATTATTTTAATATATTAGAAGAAAATGCAGATAAAGATAAAGAAGTTACAGGAACAAGCGATAATTCCAATTAAAGGAACAACAGGAAGTGCAGGATTTGATTTAACAGCTATATCAATGAATATAGTTGAAAATCAAGATTATGGATATATTGAGTATGGTACAGGTATAGCAGTGGCAATACATGATAATTATGTAGGATTATTATTTCCAAGAAGTAGTATCTCTAATACAGGATTAATACTTGCTAATTCAGTAGGAGTGCTGGACTCTGATTATAGAGGAGAAGTAAAATTAAGGTATAAATATGTACAGGGAACTAAGTATTATAATATAGGTGATAAAATAGGTCAACTTGTTATAGTTAAATTACCTTCAGTTACATTTAAAGAAGTATCTGATTTAGATGCAACTGAAAGAGGAAATGGTGGATTTGGTAGTACTAATGATATAGTTTATTGAGAATATGATACCACTTTTTAAAGTATTTATGTCAGAGAATGCTTCAGCACAAGCAGTAAATGTGTTGAACAGTGGTTATATAGGACAGGGTGAACAAGTTGAAGTATTTGAAAATAATTTAAAAAAATATTTCAATAATGATTTTGTTTTAACTTTAAATGCTGGTACAAGTGGATTACATTTGGCTTTACATTTACTTAAAAATAAAAATGGTAAGTGGCCAGGACTTTCAAATGATGATGAAGTTTTATGTACACCACTAACATGTACTGCATCAAATTGGCCAGTATTAGCTAATAATTTGAAAATTAAATGGGTAGATATTGATGAAAAAACATTAAATATAGATTTAGATGATTTAGAAAGAAAAATAACAGAAAAAACAAAAGTAATTATTTTAGTTCATTGGGGTGGATATCCTAATGACTTGGATAGACTCAAAGAAATTCAAAAAAATACTCAAGAGTTATATGGATTTAAACCAGCAATTATAGAAGATGCTGCACATGCTTTTGGTTCTAAGTACAAAGAAAAGCATCTTGGTAATCATGGTAATATAGTAATGTACAGTTTGCAAGCAATTAAACATATAACATCTGTTGATGGTGGTTTATTGTTTCTTCCACATATAGAACTCTATAATAGAGCTAAGTTAATTAGGTGGTATGGAATAGATAGAAACACCAATAAAAAAGATTTTAGGTGTGAAGCTGATATAATGGAATGGGGATTTAAATTCCACATGAATGATGTAAATGCAAGTATTGGAAATGAAAACTTAAAACATGCGGATGAGATTATAAATAAACATAAAGACAATGCATTATTTTATGACAATAATCTGAAAGAAATAAGTGGGGTAACATTATTAGAGAGACATGTTGATAGAGAGTCTTCTTTTTGGATATACAGTTTTCTTGTTGAAAATAGAGATAAGTTTTACTCATGGATGAAAGAGTGTGGTATTATGGTGTCACAAGTACATGAAAGAAATGATAAACATTCTTGTGTAAGTGAGTTTAGATCTTTTTTACCTACACTTGAAAAAACAATAAATAAGGTAGTTTCCATACCTGTTGGTTGGTGGGTAACAGAAGAAAATAGAAAACATATTGTGGAATGTATTAAGAAAGGGTGGTAACATGTATAAACATAAAAATGGAATAACATTAATTAAAATTGAAAGAGATGATCTTAATATTTTAAAAGATTTAAAAAATGAAAGTTGGTTTGGAACACATAAAACATCTTTTGTAAACGAATTTGATCAAGAAAGATGGTTTAATAGTTTGGGAAATGATGTTTTAATATTAAAAGCATTAAACATAAATAATAGTATTGTAGGACTATATAAAATTAAAAATATAGATTGGATAAACAGAAAATATGATTCTGCCCATGATATTTTTAAAGAACACAGAGGAAAAAAGTATTCTAAGCTTGTTTTAGAAGCTGGAGTAGATTTTGGATTTGAAGTTCTTAATATGCACAGATTAGATACAGAAGTTCTTGATAATAATGTTGCAAGTCTTAAATCTGCATTATATGTTGGATTTAAAACAGAAGGTCTTAAAATAAAAAGTGTTTATAAATGCAATGAGTGGTTAAATAGTATAGTTCTTGGTATTTTAAAAGAAGATTGGATCTCTTTAGATAGAGTTGTTAAGTATAATGGTTGTTGTAACATATCATATACTCCAAAAAACAATATATGAAATTTTTAATATTATTAGCATACTATAAGAGACCAATATTGGTTTTAAATGCTTTAACCAGTATTAAAAAATCAACATATGATAATTGGCATTTAGCTTTTATAGATGACTCTGGTGATGAATGTTTTAAAGAAAAACTTTTTTCCTTTGGATTAAATAATTCTAAAATAACTTATTATCCTATAGGAGAATCAGAAGAACATAAAGTAAAGCAAGGTGGCTCAACACATGGAAAATATATAAACAAAGCTATCCAAGAAATAGATTCTGATGTTGCAATATTTTTGTGTGATGATGATGCACTAACTCATAATTATCTTTGGAAACTAAATAAGTATTTTGTTGCAAATTTAGATGTAAATTATTGTTATAGTAAGGTTCTTTTTTATAATCCTAATAAAGAATCTTATGTTAATAGTAAAACAACAACTTATTATAGGCATCCAGGAAGTACTTACAATATAAACCATAATGTTCCTTTAAATCCTTTTTGTAGATTGGATGCATCTCAAGTAGCATGGAGAACTAAATGCAATAAAGAATATAATATTTGGTTTCCATATCCAAAAACTAAAAACTTGGATGCAGCGTTATTTATTCAGTTATATGAAAAATTTGGTAATTGTCAACCTACAGGGTTTTATGGACAGTGTAAAGGAGCATTTGAAGATCATCTTGGAAATAGAAAAATTATTTATTAAATAAATAAACAATAAAAATACAAATAGATTTTGAATTAAAAACAATTAAACATTAAATTATGAAATTTACAATTGACACAACAAAAAAAGAAATTTATGTTCCAAATAAAATTAAATTATTGGAGCTATTAGAATTAGCAACTGTATTAGATTCTGATACAGAAGAGTATGAGGTATCGTTTTATAATGAAACAAAAGAATATTGTAATTGTGATACAACATTACCAGAGTCTTTTACAACTCAGGATATTGAAGATACATTTGAATATTTAAGTAAGTTTTTTAACATTGATACAGACAAACTAAAATGAAAGATTTTATTATAGAATATAGTTTATTTAAAGATAATCAGGTTATTAAATCTGGTAAAATTAAAGTTAAAAATGTAGATGGTTATGATTTAGAATTTGCATCTAAATTAAAACTTGATAAATATCTTAGCAAAACTATAGTTTATGATAAAATGGTAGTACATTCTTGTAAAGAAGATATATTAAGTAGTATGGGAATATTTGGTAATACATTTAAAGATATATTTAATGGTAAATATTAATATAAAAAACGTATCGGTAATAAAAAATATACTTGGAGATTTTAATATTGGAAAATTAACTTCTGATAAAACAGTTAGTATTTTTGGAGTTAAACTTTGGAAAACTCATGTAGAAGAACATTATGATGCAGATAGTGATTTAGATAAGAAAAAAGATGGTATTGGATTTAAAAATAAAAAATAGTTACTATTAATAAGTAGCCAGCTTAATAATTTATTAATTATTAAATAGTTTGTATAATTGCAAATTATTTAATAATTAATAGATTATGATAGAAGTTAAAGAAGGTATTATTTATGATTTAGAGAATTTTAGTTCTGGAACACAAAGAATCAGATTTACTGAAAAACAACAAGATAGTACTTTTGTTGATGGAACTACAAATGAAGATGTTATAAACGTTCTTATTGAAAGATTTTATTTCTTACAAAAAAAGAACTATAGTTCAGAAAATGCAACAATTATTCTTTTATTGAAAAACATTAGAAGACTTCTTGCACTTAGATTTAAAAGAAAAAAAGAAAATGTAGAAAGATATGAAGAAGATAACAGTTACATCAGAAAACCAGTATAAAACATATTTACAAATAATAAGTCCTATTGTTAATATCTCTGCTCAGGAGATAAACTTATTATGCTGGTTTGATTCTTATTCACATTTCCCTATAAGCAGTTCTGATATAAAGGAACGTGTTGCTAATGATATGAAGATCAGTAGAAAAACACTTCATATTATGTTAAGAAATCTTGTTGCTAAACAAGTACTTATTAAGGTAAGTAGGGGAGTATATGATAGATCAAATTATATTAAATATTCAGATCAAATACTATTTACAATACAATGGAAATAATAGATGAAAAAGATATTTGTAAAACAATATCAAAAGAACTTGAAGTACCTTTTGAACTTGTACTTAGTATTTATAGAAACACTATAGCATATACAATATATACTATGGAACATAGTGGATTTGAAACTATAATGTTACCTTATTTTGGTAAATTTTTAGTTAAACCTTTTAGATTAAAGAAGTATAACGAAAATAGATTAAAAAAGAAGAATGGGACTATTTAAATATGAAGATAACAAAGTAGTAGTAGATTTAGAGTTAAAGATAATTCCTGAATTTAGATCACTTATTGCTTATGATAAAGATAGATATAAGAAGAATGCTCTTAAAGAGTTTGCTTATATCTATTTTATGTATGATTACAAATCACCTTATGTTAATTTTTCAGAGGAAGATAGACATAAAAAACTTATTAAAGAACTTGAATTAGATAGTGATTGGGTTGTACATAAAACACTACAGAAAGCAATAGATAAATATATTGAATTACAAGAAACTCCTACAGTTAAAACACTTAAAGTTACAAGAGAAGGGTTACTAACTGCATCTAAAGTTATAGGTAAACTTAAACAAGTGATAGATAAATCTTTAGAAAATATATCAGAAGAAAATGATGATATGACTGATATACTTAATAATGTGGAAAAACTTCTTAAAATATCATCAGAACTTCCTAAAACTGTAAATACACTTCAACAGTTAGAAAAGAAGGTTAAAGAAGAACAAGTAGGTGAAAGTAAAATTAGAGGTGGTGGACAAGTTAATTTATTTGAAAATCCAGATTAATGATAGGAAAAGAATTAGATGGAGCAGCAATGCATTTTTTAAGTGAGAGGGGAATGTATATTCCAAATTATAAATTGGAAAGAATGAAAGCAGAAATGAATGCTTTATGGGAATCTTATCAAGAAGAATTAAAGTTTGTAGAAGAATTACCAAAAGAATTATTACATTTATATATAGAATCAAAATACAGAAATAGATAATGAAAAGAATACTTATTAATAATCAACAAATGAATGGTCTTTCATGGTATAGAGTACAAGGTGTATTCTCATATCTTGAAAAGGAAATGGATAATGTTGTATTTAGTTATACAAAAGATAGTGATACATGGAGAGAAATGTTTCGTTGGGATATAGTACACTTTAATAGAGCTTTTGGTGTACAATCCTTAGAAGTACTTAGAAATTTAAAACTTCTTAAAAAACAGATATGGTTAGACTTTGATGATAATATTTTTAAGTTAGATAAACAACATCAACATTATAATGCATTTTTAGATAACAACGCTATTGAGGCTAATAAAGAGATAATCAGATTAGCTGATGTAGTTACAGTTACTACTAAGTTTTTAAAAGATTTATTTGCAGAATATAATGATAACATTATTGTTATACCTAATTCATATAATGACCATATATTTCCATTTAGAGATATGAGTAATACAGTTAGAAATAATCTAATTGTATGGAGAGGAAGCAACTTTCATAGGCATGATTTATATGACTTTAAAGATCAAATAACAGAAGTTACAAAAGATAGTAGGTTTAAATGGGTATTTATGGGAGATGATCCCTGGTTTATTAAAACAAATGATAATGAGAATAATATATTGTATATAGCACCTAAAGATGCTGTAGCATTTTATAAGGATCTTTACACAGCTTCACCATTATTATTTCATGTTCCACTTAAAAATGATGATTTTAATTTAGCTAAATCTAATATAGCAATGTTAGAAGCTGTGCTTGCTGGAACAACAATACTTGCTCCTAAAACAGAAGAGTGGGAACATGATGGAGTATTTACATATACATCAAAAGAAGACTATTTAACTAAACTTAAAGCATTAAGTTGTTCTACAAATACATATATTGAGAAATACTATAATCTTCTTGTAGAAGAAGTTAAAGATAAGTTCCTACTTTCAAAGAATAATAATCTTAGAAAAGAGATAATTAGAAATTTATAAAAATGTCTTTTAAACATTTAATTGATACACATCTATTTAGAGAAGAGGCTATTAAGTTTGATAAGACTGGTAGATATTGTGATGATCCACCTGGAACATCAGAATACTATAAGTATTGGAAAGAACAGAAAAGAAGATGTGTTGAAGGTTATTCTGTAGGTGGAATGAAAATAACAGGTAATCATTACTTTTATTTAAATTTCTCAAGAATTAAACTTACAAGAGAAAAAAATGAAGAGGAAAAAGTTACTAAAAAGAAAATAGGTGCTAAACTTATTACATTTCCTGATTTTTGGGATGGGGATTATGAGTTCTTTTGGATAATGGAAATAGCAAGAAATGGTATATCTAAAGAAGAACTTAAAAAACTTCATCTTGAAAATGAACCACTTAGTTTAGAAGGTGGTAATCATGTTATGATTTTAAAGGCAAGAAGAAAGGGTTATAGTTTTAAAAACTCTGCTATTGCTGCTAATAAATATACACATGAACCAAAATCACTTACTATTATAGGTGCTTATGAATATGGTTATGCAAGGACTACAATTGGTATGGCAATAGACCATCTTAATTTTATAGATGAAAATACTGCATGGACTAAAAGAAGACTTGTATCTACAAGAGATCATATTAAATCAGGATATAAAGAAAACATAAATGGAGTAGATGTTATTAAAGGATATCAATCTGAAATACTTGCACTTTCATTTAAAGATAAACCAGATGTTGCTAGGGGAAAAGATGCCTCATTAGTTATATTTGAAGAGGCAGGAACATTTGTTGGACTTAAATCTGCTTATGCAGCAACCCTTCCTTCATTACAAGATGGTAGTATAACAACTGGTCAAATGGTTGTATTTGGCACAGGTGGTGCCATGCAGAGTGGTATATTAGAGTTTGAATCAATGTTTTATGATCCTGTTACATATAATTTTATAGAGTTTAATAATGTATGGGATAATCATGCAGATAGACCTTGTGCATATTTCTTTCCTGACTTTCAGAATAAGGTTGGATTTATGGACAAACATGGTAATTCTGATAAAAAGAATGCAAGATTATATGAAGAAGGGGAAAGAGAAAGGATTAAAAAAACATCAAGAGATCCACAAGCATTAGATAGATATATTGTAGAAAGACCATTTAATCCAAAAGAAGGTTTTCTTAAAGTAGCTAATAATATGTTTCCAGTTGCAGAGCTTGCAGATTGGAGAAATAAGATATTATCAAACAGTAAGTATAATAATATAGGTGTAGCTGGTTATATTAAATTAACATCTGAAGGATTAAAATTTAGACCTGATGATAAAGCAAGACCTATATTAGAATTTCCTGCAAGAAAAGATATGGATTTAACTGGATGTATTATGCAGTATCAAGCTCCATATAAAAGAGAAGATGGAACTATTCCTGATAATCTTTATATTGTAGTTGTTGACCCATATGCTTTTGATGAAACTACAGGAAATTCAATAGGAGCAGCTTATGTTTTAAAAAGAATAAATAATTATTCATTTCCTGATGATATGATTGTAGCAAGTTATATAGGAAGACCTTATAGTCAGGATGAGTATAATGATAATCTATTTCTACTTACAGAATATTATAATGCTAAGATAGGGTTTGAAAATGATAGAGGTAATATAATAGATTATGCAAAACGTACTAAGAAGGTAAAGTATCTAATTGAAGAGGTGGAGATTATAGATAAAAGTGATAATATTCATTTTAAAAAGTTAGGTAGAAAATATGGTATATCTGTTGGTACAAAGGAAAGAAAAGGGCAAGGTAATATTTATTTAAGAGATTGGCTTAAAACTAAAAGAAGTAAATCTATTGATGGAGAAGAGTTACTTAATTTACATTGCATATATGATGTAGCATTATTAGATGAACTTATTAAGTATGATGATGATGGAAACTTTGATAGAGTATCAGCGCTTAGAGTAGGTATGTATTTTCTTAAAGATAGTTATAGAAAATCATTAGAAGAAGATGTAGAAGTCCAGGAAGATTCATTTTGGAATAGAGATTTATTTTAGTTACTATTAAATAATAAACTTGCTTAAAAATAAATAGGTTTATTAATGTAACACTATTTTTGTAAAATTTTACTTATGGCTACAATACCAAGACAAAAAATATCTGAAAAAGAAAAAAGACTTAAACCTAAAGATGGTTCAAAGTCATGGGGTGAACAAACTATTGATGCTATTATAGAGAACTCAAGATTTAGTAGTGGTATTAATAGGAACACTATCTTTAATTATTACAATGCTTATAATGGAATTATTAATGAAGATTTGTATGCACATCTTACAAATCCATTTAATACAAACAATCCAAAGTATAAAAGATATCCAGCTAAATTAAGAAACTATAATATTATAAAACCTGTTATAGATCTTCTTATTGGAGAAAAATCAAAACAACCTTTTAATTATTCTGTGATATGTACAAATCCAGATGCAGATATTAAAGCTGATGAAGCTAAAACACAATTAATCTATAATATACTTCAACAACAGTTTATTAATGAATTAAATGCACAAGGTGTTGATACAGAAGCAGAAAGTAAAGAAGTTCCTGATGTATCTGAAGTTATTAAAGAGTTTAACAGGAGTTATAAAGATAATAGGGCTGTATTAGGACAAGAATCTTTAGATTATATGTTTTACAATTTAAACCTTAAAGATGAATTTCAGGAAGGGTTTTTGGATTGGTTAGTATCTGGAGAAGTATATAGTTATAAATCAATTGATTATAATGATGTTAGTTATGAAATAGTTAATCCACTTGATATAGATTATTATGCTCCACCTAATGTTAAATTTATAGAGGATGCACAATGGATATGTAGAAAAGCTATTTATACACCTAATCAGGTAATAGATCAATTTAGAGAATATCTCACTGATGATCAGATAACTGAATTGGAAGATCCTTATTCTTATGATGATCTTGTTGATATGCTTGTTCCAAGAGAAAAAGAAGGAATGAATAAGGAAATAGGTGTTTATCATTGTTCATGGAAATCATTTAGAAAAATAGGATTTCTAACTTATTTAGATGAAGTTGGTGAAATACAATCTATGATTGTAGATGAAACATTTAAAATAGATGATCCTGAAACACAAATGGTTGAATGGGAATGGATTACTGAAATACGGAATGGATATAAGGTTGGTAAAAATATTTATATAAAGATTGAACCAATTGAAGTTCAAAGAAATAATGTAAATAATATATCTAAATGTAAACATCTTTATAATGGTAGAGTATATTCTAACAGAAATGCAGATAATATATCTGTAGTAAGTATAGGCTTACCTTATCAAATTCTTTATAATGTATTCCATTATAAATTAGAATTATCTATTGCAAAACATAAAGATAATATTATCTTAATGGAAATCAATACAATTCCTAAGAGACATGGTTGGGATGAAGAGAGATTTATGTATTGGGCTGATGCTAATGGTTTTGCATTTATAGATAGTACTGCTGAAGGTAAATCAGGAGAAAGAGTTACATTTAATCAGTTTCAAGTGCTTAACTCTCAATTAGGAGATTATATTTCAAGAATGTTTGAATTACTAATGAGTGTTAAACAGGAATGGGAAGACACTTTGGGTATATCGAGACAAAGAAAAGGAAACACTATGGCATCTGATGCTGTAGGTAATAATGAAAGAGCAGTATTTCAATCTGCTATTATGACTGAAGAAATATTTAGAAAATATGATAATTTCTTAGAAAGAGAACTTAATGGATTACTTGATGTATCTAAGGTAGCATGGAAAGATGGAAAGAAAGCAACATTTATTAATTCAGAATATAAACAAACATTTTTAAGGATTGAAGAAGATTATCAAAATTCTGAATTTGGTGTATTTGTAACAAAGAGTAGTGAAGAAGCTGAAAAACTTGAAACACTAAGACAATTATCATTACAGTTTGCACAAAATGGATCAAGACCTTCCACTATTGCTGAAATATTAGATGCAGGTAACTTTACAAAAATTAAAAATAAACTTCAGGAAATAGAAAAAATTGAACAGGAAATGGCTGCACAATCAAGTCAAGCTGAGGCTGAAGCACAAGAAAGACTTGAACAAATGAGAATAGAAGATAGAGAAGATATGCAGTTACATCAAATGGAAGTAGAACAATTAAAAGCTGATACACAAATTTATATTAAAGAACTTGAAATAACAAGTAATGATGAAGGTTTTGATGTAAATCAATTTAATACAGACAGAGAAAAACTTAATATAGAAAGAGAAAAAATAAGATCTAATGAAAGACTTAAATTACAAGAAATTAGAAGTAAAGAAAAAATAGAAAAAGAAAGAAATGAAACTCAAAAAGCTGTGGCTAAAATGAGACCTAAAAATACTTCAAAAAAATAAGTGTATAGTTAATATGTCAAATCTTAATTTAAAGTAGCACATAAATATTAACATAATTTTGTAAAAATTTAATTTATGATAGATTTAAATAGTGTAATTATAGAAGATAGTACTGAAGAAGTTAAAGAAGAAACAACAAGTACTGATGAAAAAATTAAAACTACAACTGAGATTACTGATAACCAGGATACTACTGAAGATAGTACTGAGACAACAATTGAGGAAAATCAGGAAGAGGTTGTAGAACAGAATATTATAACTGAAATCAAAAATCATTTTGGTTATGATGTTGAAGGTGAATTTGAAGAAGATATAGAAGGATTAAAAAAACTTACTACAGAGGTAGCAAAGAAAATAGCACTTGATGAATTTAACCAAGTGTTTTCAGCTTATCCAGATGTTGCAGAATATATGCAGTTCAGGTTAAATGGTGGTAATCCTGATAAGTTCTTTGAATATGCAAAAGATCCTGATTATTCTAATATAGAGTTAGATGAATCAAATGAATCTCAATCTAAAGAGGTTATTAGAATGTTCTTTGAAAAACAAGGGTTTTCAGAAGAAGAAATTAATGATACAATTTTAGATTATGAAGATACAGGAATTTTAGCTAAACAAGCTAAAAAAGTACTTCCTAAATTAAAAGAGTTACAAATAAAAGAAAAAGAAACTCTTTTAAAACAACAGGAAGCACAAAGACAAAAAGAATTAGAAGAAGCTAAAATATATTGGGAAGGAATAAGATCTACAATAGATTCAGGAAGAGTTAAAAATATTAATATTCCAGAATCAGATAAAAAGAGATTCTTTGAATGGTTAGCTATTCCAAAAGAAAGTAACAGATCACAAAGAGATATTGATAGAGAAAGGATGTCTCCAGAGGATATGTTAGCATTAGAATATTTATTTTACAAGAAATTAGATATATCTAAATTAGTTGTATCTAAACAAAATACTCAAGAAACTGAGAGATTAAAGAGTTTATTGAAATCTAAAGGAAATAGTATTAAACAATCTACAGGAAATAAAACTAAATCTGTAGGTAAGTTAGAAGATTATATTTTTTAGATTAGATAAATTACAGACATAAGCAATAGCAGAGAATTTCAGACTTTTATTAATTAATTTAAACATTAAATTTTATGGCAGCAGACAACATTTCTAAATTGCGTCTTTATTCTGACGTTTGGAATGCTGAAGGTATGACGGATGAAAATTCTCTTGCAAATGCTTACCTTACGCAACCAGACACTATTTCTCCTATTATCACTCACCTTGCAGGTAGAGAAGATAGAAGGTTTCCTCTTTCATTTATGACAGAAGGGTTGGGAAATTCTTATGTATCAAATGATGTGGAATATGACTGGCCTGTAATGGGTCGTATTAACAAAGCTGTACAATGTACAGCACTAAAAGGTTCTGGACTTGGTGGAACTGTTTTTGTACTTACTTTTACTGATAACTGGTTTTCAAGAGAGTATATTATTGCTCCTGGAGATCAGAGTTTTCAAGCTAAAATTGTAGAAGATCCTA
>Ga0116204_1001556_pt1 | contig 12749 bp, 15 predicted proteins | sample LakKivwa52mmetaG_FD_94481 | JGI IMG/M metagenome (GOLD analysis project Ga0116204, IMG submission 94481) | Anoxic lake water microbial communities from Lake Kivu, Rwanda to study Microbial Dark Matter (Phase II) - Lake Kivu water 52m metaG | ecosystem: Environmental > Aquatic > Freshwater > Lake...
CACAATAGGTGGCGCGGGCGGAGGGGCATCCGACATGCGCGCATCTCGCGAGTCTTCGCGAGGAGCACTGGCGGGGGGGGAGAGCCGTGGCAGAATCTGTTGTGTTTTTCATACTAATTACAGTAATTGTAGGTGCCTTACCAATAGTAGCTGGGCCGGAATCAACCAACTATGAGTTGCAACAGTATGAGTTCGGAAGCGGAGGTCAACAAGGAGCTGAGTCTTCATCGTTTTCCCGCTTTGGCACTGCGGGTGAAACCGGGGATAAAGGAAACGAGTCTTCCAACTATCAACTGAATGCGGGCCTTATAAACACAATTATTGCAAATACTCCCCCTGCTCCAACTGTGACAAATCCAGGAACAACCTATGACCGGCTTCAGATACTTATCGCAACCGGAAATAATCCATCAGACGTGAAATTTGCAATCGCAATAAAAAAATCTTCAGATAACTGGACCCAGGCACTGTATGTTCAAAATGACTATACCGTTGGCTCAGTACTTGGTACAGAAGATTGGCTATTATATTCGGGAGGAGTGCTCACAGGTTGGGGTGGCGGTTCTGGTTTTTATGCGACTGGGTTAGAAATGAATACTTCATACGATGTCCGAGTAGTTGCTACAAATGGAACGTATGGAGAGTCGCCATGGGGACCGCATGCAACTGCATCAACCTCTGTGCCCTCATTAACTTTTGGAGTAGACTCCTCAACTATTCAGTTTAGCAATCTTAATGCAGGAAATAGTTATACAGACGCAGCTAAAACAACAATACTCACCACTTCAACTAATGCATATAACGGTTACATTGTATTTGCACGCACCACAGGACTGCTTACCTCAGGATCCAATACCATCGCCGCATATACGAGTCCCAACTCAAGCCCAACAAGTTGGTCGGGAACTGGATTTGGATACTCAACATCAGACTCAAGCCTTACCGGAGGAACTGCGAACCGGTTTACTAATGGAGGTCCTAATTACGCCGGGTTTACCACCTCAACACCGGGCGACCCTGTGGCAGATCACGTGGGCCCTATACTTAGTCCTATTACAAATGAACAGTTCACCATTTCGTATCGTGTTACTGGTTCGTCCAACACTCAAGCGGGAACATATGCGTCATCAATTACATATGTAGTGGTACCAACATATTAACTATGAAACGTACAAGTATTTTTCTACTTATTGGCATGTTACTTATTTTTTGCGTGCCAGTTCATGCAGAAATTCCGGCAAGTATTTCACTTACCCCTCGCTTGTTCGGCTGTTATTGGTGCCTGGAAAACAATATAAAACAGAGTTTACGATCGTTAATAATGCAGAACAGCCAATCGCTTTACGTGTGCAGTTTGAACCATTTATACTTGACGATGAAACAGGTTCAACTCAGTTTAATACCAGTCCAGGCATTCATACATGGTCTACAATTGATCGATCCGAACTACTCCTTGCACCACAATCTCAAAAAACTGTGATTGTTACCACAACAATACCCTCACAAGTTGAACTTGGAGGATATGCGAGTATGCTTTTTTTTACCTCGCATGTATTATAGAATAGGAATCTATGGACTTTTCAACCCTACCCAACGAAAACTCAAAACGATTTATAGCCATACTGAATAAAAAAATTGAACCGGGAAAGCTTATGAATGCACTCGGTCACATGACTGCTGGTCTTGCAGGAGGTAACTCTCCATCATCTGAATTTTGTCTACTCCCCTACGAAGATAAAGATGGGGGCAAGCACCCCAACATATCCCACTTCCCGTTCATCATTTTGAAAGCAGATAACTCAAATCAAATTCGCACAGTACGAAGTGAAGCGATCAAACGCGGTATCTGGTTTTCCGATTTTACCAGCACTATGACCATTGGAACTTCAGAAGAACAGGTGAATAATACAAAAAATACACCGGAGCTAGAACTTGAATATTATGGCATCTGCCTATTTGGAGAAACAGAGATGCTCCGAGAATTTACGAAAAAGTTTTTGCTGTTTTCTTAACGTTCTTTTAATTCACTGTCTGTAGCAGTCTCTCAAGGTAAGGAATTTTTCTTGTATTTTTTTTAGCATCTATTTCTTTACTTTCACTATTTGTTGCCTGAAATATAATAAGTAGTGGAGATCCGTTATCATCAAATCCTTTTGTAATGTATGAGTAAGATCTGTCTCCACAGCATCCTTCTCCAATTTTATAAAAATCATTATTTCCAATTGTCACCGTTTCAGGTATCGAATAATTTGGATATTCTACCATAGTTTCTCTTAACGTTTTTCCTTGCCAACCTACGTTATCAAGCGCCCATTCATGTGGTGTGCCCTGCCAATCAACTGTTCTCACACTTACTGATATTAACTCCCCTATGTCTCCTAACTGTTCCAGTTTATCTCCGAGATACGCCTTATATGCCTGACAATATCCATTTTCATGTTGTTGAGCACATACAAATGCAGTATCGCGTATATCCGGTTGATTGAAAGACATGCCTTTCTCCGAAAATCTAATGGAGAAGCTTATAGGAAGACTGATCGACTTATTTGTTCCAGGAATGCGTACTTGTTTAATGGGAGAAATCAAAACATTATTTATTTCAATTATTGAAGGAAAAATAGGAGTTATTTTATTAGTTACTATGTTAACCGTATATTCTTCAATCAGTTCAGACGAAATTGGATATCGTGCCCAATAAACTTTATAATGAAGCTCATCGGAGCTGGAATTTGCGCCAAGAAATTCCAAAAAAAAGATTGATTCACCAGCAGAGCTGAAAAGTTCTTTTTTTGCTTGTGTAAAAAGTTTATAGCTAGCATGTCCATAATCACTTGAAAGTAGAATTCTCATACCTTTTTCAGCAGCAGGATTATTGGGAAAAAGCACTTCCTGAACTGGGGCGAAGTTGGAACATCTGTAGGAGGAACTCGTGTGGGTATAGCGTCATGATAGGATGAGTTTTGTTTTGTTATTACCGATCTAGATTGAAAGGGAAAGAGTGTAGTATATATTGCTACTAATAAAACACAAACAATACTCCAATATACATATTTTGATGGAATGCATATTTTTTTTCTTTTTATGTCCATACTTCATGGTACACTAAAAACATTGTGAGTTTCTCATAAAATTTATTTTACCCCTCTGAGGGAAATATATATTTTTTTTAATTCAGAGATAAATTCCTCGTCATTTGAATAAAAGTTATCAGACATGTTGTATATTCTAAGAGCTCCTTTAAATTCTTCACGTTCCTGTGCGTTTAACCGCGTATATATTTTCATAGGCCTAACGTATCATTTTTTGGCGTATAATGCCATTAGTGTTGCGTTAGATTATTGAATGGAATTACTATAAAAAAAACAAACAACTCCAAATCACCTATTGTTATATTTGGTGTCACTGTTATCGGTGTAATTGTATTGACATGCGGTATATACTTTGGAGTTACCCGTGGTTACTTTAATCGCATCATTCAATTTGTCACACGTCCACTGAGTTCTGCACAAGTTCTTGATCCCATAACCCTCATTCAAACAAAAGACGCATATACCATAGTTGATATTCGAAGCAAGGATGAATTTACGAAAAGTCATATTAAAAAAGCTATTTCTTTACCGGTCTACCGCATTGATGGAGCTATCATGCAACTTGTCGAACTAAACAGTCTTATAATTCCACACACTATTGATCGCACCAAACCAGTAGTAGTATATGGACCATCTGCTTATTTTGCTTCAACAAAACAAGTTGCCGCACATTTACATAAGCAAGGATTTCAAGTATTTGTCTTAAGTGTTGGTTGGAATGAGTTTCGACATTTTCAGAATATTTGGATTCCAGAATCATTGTGGGGAACAATAAATGTCATGAATTATATTCAAGAAAATTGATTTATTTTAATCTTCTTTCAACCTATTCTGATATAGTTTTTTTAGCAGGTTTTTTTGTGTTTGTGTTGGGTGCCTCTATGGGATCCTTTTTAAATGTTGTGGTTGATCGACTCATACACGGGCAGTCTCTTCTTGGGAGATCCCACTGTGAGTCATGTAATAAAAATTTGAAATGGAATGATCTTATTCCCATAGCTTCATATCTCATTCTGGGTGGCAAATGTCGACACTGTAGAAAGTCATTTAGTGCACAATATCTCTTGGTCGAGGTGGGGACAGGTTTGTTATATGTAGCAACTTGGGTTTTCACTCTTTACAAAAGAGGAAATATGGGTGACCTGTTACTATACTGGGGGATAGTATCAAGTGCATGGGTAATTTTTATTTCGGACCTTCGCTACAAGCTAATCTCTGACTACATGCAAGGTGCATTGTTATTTTTTATCTTATTGCACAAAATGGGAGGGCGATTGACACTGTTTGGATTATTAGAAAGTGTATTTGCGGGTGTATGTGTTGGCTTACCTCTTTGGCTCATATATAAACTAAGTAAAGAACGAGCTATGGGAGAAGGAGATGGGATACTTGCTGCAATTGTTGGCTTTGGGCTGGGGCTTGTGCCTGGATTTGTAGCTCTTTACTTTGCGTTTGTACTGGGGGGAGTGGTAGGAGTGTTTCTCCTTATAGGTAAAAAATATGGTTTAAAAAGCGCAGTTCCGTTTGGACCATTTCTTCTTATTGGAGCCTTGATAGTTGCTGTTTTTCAAGGCGAAATTATACGTCGCCTATCTAGCTATATTTGAGTTGAAGTTATCAGAAAGGGAGTAGAGTGGGATGTATTTATCAAAAATAATGTATACGATCGAGATCTGTCGGGTATAAACACATACGACAACGATCCGTCATCAGCACTAAATCCACGACTTTGTGACTCCATTTTTCCTGTGTCAGAAACAAGTATGAGGTCATATGCCTCGCCCTTAATGGGTGATGTGCCATCTGAAACAATTGCAGAGATATAGACAATTCTATTTTTGCGTTGTACAGAAAGCTTGGAGTAGTCTTGAATTCGTTTTTTATACTGTTCAGACAAAGGCACTGAGGCCGAAACAGTAATATCTGCTGCATGAGCAGGCATAAGATGTGCAATAAGCATTATAGACACGTCACAAACTCGCATCCCCCACATAAGGAGAGTATTATACCATATTTGAAGTAAAATTAGCGCACCACAACAGTGAGTTTATGAGAGAGATTCAGTTTATTTGTGACGGCGTATACACCCTCATCATTTAAAACCGATCGTATCTGTTCAGACTGAGCATACCCTCGAGTGGTGTTAAGTAATGGGTTATCTGATGAAAGCCACACATGTGTTTTAGCCGAGATATTTCTGATAACAATATAGTTTCCTTTTCGTATGGTAACTGCATTTGGCCGAAAACCGTTATCAGCATACTCCACAAGCGTGATAAAGTTGTCAGAAGAATCTGAATTGGCCTGGTCCGCGGTTGATGAAATATCACCCTTTTGAGATATGTATGGAGGAATTAACACAAATACTATAAAGCAAAGAACAAAACCGATTACAAACCACATGAGATATAGGAGTTCTTTACGGATTTTGCGTTTTTCATTTTCCATACAGAAGTATACGAAGCGCTTTATGCATTCGTTTTTTCTTCTTGAAGAGTATAAAGAGAACTAGTGCAACTCCTATCACGATTCGCACGGGAATAACAAGAAATGACGTTGTAGAAACAAGTGTTTCGTTTTTTTCACCGTAATAGAGAATGGCAGTTGCTTTGTATTGGCCAAATAGAAGTTTTTTGTCGAGTGAGGGAGTAAGTATGCGCACTGCATCTGGAAATATGTTGGTAGGCTTAACAACGATATCCTCAACTCTGTTCCCAAACATGTCAGTAATATTAACAAGCCCCTGTGTTTTTACATGTACATTACCTTCATTTCGCAGTTTAACGGAAAACTGTACTGGTCCAAACTCCAAAAATTTCGGCGCCTGAAATTGTTGTATAAACATCTGCTCTTGTACTTCTCCTTGAATACGTACTAAAAAGAGTGATGCGACTTCTTGTGCGAGGGCAGCATTCGTGCCTTGAGCTTGTTCACCACCTACAGTAAATACAAACGACCCATATCTCCCTCCAGCAGCGTTATCTGGCACATTTAACACTGCCTCTACCTCTTTTATTTCTCCCGGTTTAAGAGTAAATGTGGGTTGGAGGACTGAGCTCCACTGTGTCACAGCATAATCGCTTTTTTCAACAAGCGCAATCTGTCCTTCTTCGCCACTTGCGGTAAAGTCTTGTAGTCGTACCGAAATGGGCAATGTTTGATCACTTGTATTTCTGATTTTTGCCCGGATAGTGTGCGTGTTCCCCGGGATAACATCAAGCTCTTGAGTGGGTGGCGATATTTCGACCGACTGTATTGATTGTCTATTTTGAGCGAGAGTATTATGAAGAACTATCGAGCCGAAAACCGCAACCACAATTAACGAAACATACCACACAATGTTTGACCTTTGTTTCGTAATCATAGTTAATAGGTTGGTGTGGCAACCAGTGTGACGACTCCACTATATGACCCAGGAGGTTGCACTGCATTTACTTCTGTTTGCCAACCGACGCGTGTTGTTTCTGCTGATACACTACCTGTGCTACATGCAACCTCATGAGGAGAGGTTGTTGTACCAGACCACTTGTTGCCACCCGATGATGTAAAGCGTGTTGCGGTCCCGGTACATAAGCTTGAGTCGTTGGTGGTGTATCCAAAGAATCCGGTATTAACACTAGCAGATGAACCAGCTGGGGCACTCCACGTTGTTGGTGAAGCATTAGTGCCGGTAAATGTATCGATATTTTTGGAACCATCAGCAAGCGGTGGGTCGGATGCTTTTACTGTGATTACATATCCTGCTGTGGCATTAGTTGTTACTGTAAGGTCATGAGCCGCAATTTTTGGAGTGCCGCTTGACAGTGTTTGGAAAGGTACTGTGGTGGCTGTTGTGGTTACGTTGGTGGTTGCACTGTTTACGGAGCCTCCTGAGTTTACTGCTGCTACAGTAAAGGTGAATGTTGGATCAACTGACGCTGTCACAGTAATAGAATCTGTATTTAATATTGCAAATGCAACTGTCGCCGTGTCAATTGTGGTTGGGCCTGTATCGCGGGTGTAAGACGGACAAAATATGTGGTGTCTACAGTTGTTGGATTTGTTATACCGGCAGTTATCGGAATAGATACTGCTTGCACTGTTTGTATTGCGGGAGTAGTAACTGTAAGAGTTATGGTACAGTCTGTGTTACCAGTCCCCGTACAATTTGAACTTGTAGCAGTAGCTGCATATGTTGTACCATTTATCCCGGTTACTGTTCCAAGAGTGGGTGATGCGGTGAGCACCATACCTGATGGCGCTGTACATGATCCTGACGCTGTTGTGCAGTACTGCATAAGTACAGTTTTGATAGCCGTTGTTGAAGCTGGGGTAAAGTTAAACGTGTGCCCTTGAGCGGCTTGTCCTGCACGCGAATCGAAATAGAATCAGATGTAGTTGCAGATGTGGTTACCATACCCGTTGGAGTTGTACACGTTCCCGATGCGTTCGTACAAAATTGCACATGAATTTCCTTTATTGCAGTACTTGTGGATGTGGTGCCAGAAAATACATGTGTTACACCCGACTGACCAGCTCCGTGAGTCTGAGATGGTAAGTTTTGAGTTGGCAAATGAACCTGCAAATATTGAGTGCGTTGCAGGATAATAGACTACGATAGAAAAAAAACTTATAATTACAATTAATGATAAAACGAGCGACTTACGGATATCACGATCAAATTTAAATTCACTTACCGACCCACTTATTGACTGTGAACTCTACAGCACAAGTGCACTTATTCCGGCAACCACCATTCGTAAAAAAGTTGAGGCATATATTAACTCTCATGATACGGAGGCATCCGAAATTGCTGTTTATTTTCGCGATCTCAAAAACGGACCTTGGTTTGGTATTAACGAACGTGCGCAATTTGCTCCAGTGAGCCTATTAAAAGTCCCTGTGCTTATTGCGTACCTAAAAAAAGCAGAACAGTTTCCGAATTTATTACAAGAAGAAATTATGTTTGACGGAGAAGTTGCAATAGATAACACAACCTCAATTGATCCACGCTTTCGCCTTGTGAAAGGAAAAAAATATACCATTGACTCGCTTCTTAAGAATATGCTTTCAATTTCAGACAATGCCTCATTTCAGCTATTGGTAAAAAATATTGAACCTCAGTACATCATCCAGATACATAAAGAGCTTGATATTCCCTACCCAGATGTAAATACTCCTAATGATTATATTTCCGTCCGTAACTATGCCGGTTTATTTCGTGTGTTATATAACGCAACTTATCTTTCTCGCGATATGTCTGAAAAAGCACTTGGTTACTTACTCCATTCAAAGTTTACCCAGGGAGTAATTGCAGGGGTTCCAGCTGGAACACAAACAGCCGTTAAGTTTGGGATTTATCAGGAACAGAAGAAAGATATAAAAACCCAACTCCATGAGTGTGGGGTTATATATACAAAAAATCAACCCTATATTTTATGTATTATGACCAAAGGACTCGGCCTGAACAAGTCAATTGATATACTCAAAGGTGCCTCTCAGATTGTCTATGAGGGTGTTACAAGTGAATAATAAGAGCTTATTCTAATTTAAAATCTGCGCTGGTAAAGGGACCTATTAACGCTCCATTTACATTTCGCGAGATAAATAACTCCTTTGCTAAGGTAACAATGTCATCCTTTTGAACTTCCATTATCTTTTGAATTACTTTTGTAGGATCTGCCACCTCTTTTTCAAGCACATATTTTGTGCCAAACAGTGTGGCAATGTTCATTGAGTCTTCAAGGCTCAGTGTAAACCGACCCTTCACGAGTTCCTTTGCATCAGTAACATCCTTCTCGGTAATGGCTCCTGCTGCAATTTTCATATGTTCGTCGATTATGACGTGTATTGCCTCTTGAATTTTCACCTTATCGTTTCGTATTCCTGCTTGAGTAACTATGGTACCCGAATCGCTATATAGTTCACGTCCGGTAGAGATATAATAACAAAGTCCCCGTCGCTCTCGTACCTGCATGAAAAGTCGTGAAGACATGCCTCCACCCAATATTGCAGCAAGGAGCTGAAGTGCATATTTTCGTTTGTCGGAAAATGAAAATGCACGATATCCGATAGAGATATGCACCTGCTCTGTTTTTTTATTTTTTGCAAAAAATTCAGGTTTAGTTTGCGCATGTTGAAATGGAATTGGCTGCGGTGTTACTTTGTCTTTCCATGATCCAAATTTTTTTTCAAGGTAGGAAATGTATTCTTCCTGTTTTCCCTGCAATCCACCCGCAAGCACCACTGTTGCATTGCTTGGAGCATAGAGCAAATCCATATAGCTGGTAAAGGTTTCTTGATTAAACGAAGTTACTGTGTCTTTTGTGCCAGCAATATCATATCCAAGGGGATTCCCCTTGTATACCACTTCTTCAAAGATATCCCCCACTTTACGTGCAGGCATATCTTCATACATATTTATCTCTTCTACAATAACACCTTTTTCACGTTCAATTTCTTCTGGATCAAGAAGTGACTGCAGGAGCATGTCGGATAGCACATCCAGAAGCTTCGTTGTATGGTCGTTGGTAGCTTTTATCCAGTACCCTGTATGATCTTTCGATGTGAACGCATTAAACACTCCTCCAATTCCTTCAATGGCAGATGATATTGCGTAAGAATTAGGAAATTGTTTAGACCCTTTAAACGCCATATGCTCAAAAAAGTGAGCTATACCGTTATTCTGGACAGTTTCGTAGCGACTTCCAGCCCCAACCATTACAAGTGCCGTAAGTGTTGGAAACGACTGTGTGTCAACCAAAATTACCCGAAGTCCGTTTGAAAGTGTTCGTGATGTTGTTTGCATAGGAGAAAATTATACAAGAATTATCCGACACTTGTGTAGGATCGAAGCGCAAATTTCCAAAACATACGAGATAAAACGAATAATGAAGCCGCACTTATGCATAAAATGAAGATATACGTCGGATTAAATTCCCAAAATAATGCTTTTACTGGTACCGTTACGACAAGCATCAGTGGCACTAACAAATAGAGTATTATATTTCCCGTTCGTAGCATCATTTCCACTGGAAATCGCGCAAATCCATTGAACGTGTATAAAAAATCAGATAAGTTGTTAAGATTTGGATACCAAATAAGAAGCGATGAAAAGAAAAACCAAAATGAAAAAATAACTACTATCCCTATAAGTGCTAAGATTACAAACATAATAACTCCCTCAAACGTAACAGGTAACTGCCGATAGGTAATCCACCATATCATTGAACCAAGTCCCAGAGAGATGCGAACTATATTGGTAATACGAATGCGCAGTGTTGAAACTAAAAACTGTGTGTCAATTGGCCGAAGAAGATATGTATCTAACTCGCCACGATTGACCACATATGAAAAATCTTCAAATCCTCGTGAGAAAAAAAAGTGAAATATACCTATTACCAAGATATAGCCCATTGCAAGCAGTACTAACTCATCACGACTCCAACCATATACTTCTTGAACCCTATCTGTGAGCATAAATACCCATGCAAGTTGAAATAATCCCCAACCGGTCGATGCCATTGCTCCGTTAATTGCACTCACCCGATATGCGAGTATGTGTGCAATATTCATATGAATTATTGCTTTGTAAACTCGAATATATTTTTCCATATTACTGACCAACTGCGGTAAATTGACGCAGTCCATACACCCACATAATTCTATTTACGGCTAAAATACCCATATACCAGACAATTTGCATTCCAAGAATATGAAGGAGGGCTTCAACCGAATAGAGACCCTGAATACTTGTTACCGGAAAGTATCCTACGTAAATAAATGGTAGCGAGTGCGCGATGTTTTTGAGCACCTCAGGATACAGCGGTATTGGGAGAAGTCCTCCTGAGAAAATGATAGAAACAATCATAAATAGCTCTGATATGCCTCCTATTTCCTTAATCCAGAATGCCAAAAAAGCCAAACTCAGTTTGATCGTATAAGAAAGGAGGTATCCCATAATGAATATACTTACAATTAATGGAAATGTTTCCGGACGTATAATTAATGTAAGGTTACTTTTCGTAACAACTGCGATACAGCCCACAATAAGCACTGCATAAAATGCTTGCAACACACGATGGGGCAGCTCTTCAAACAACTGCATCCAGTAGTATGAGATCGGTTTTAATAGATAGTTAATGAGCCCCCCTCGTTTAATGTGGAGTTCTGATACTTCATACTCTACATGCGAACTTAAAAATAGACCGCAAATAGTCATAAGAAAGTAATAGGTAGTGAGCGAATTAAGCGGAGTCTGCTCACCTTTCTGAAATACTGCACCGGTCCAAAACAATATTAGAGTAAGATTGTTCATAACCGGGAGTAATAACCATACAAGTGACTTAAGTTTATACTCTAAAATTTCCTCAAATTGGAGTCCAATAATGCGAAACCACTTCATACTATATCTTTATTATTCTCTAAACTGTTTGTGACGAAAAAACCTTTGCGATAATTTCCTCTATTTGGGGCTCTTCAATAGTGAGATCTCTTACTTGATAATGGGAAAGTAAGTTATTTGTAAGTGTAGCGGTTGTATCCTTCTCAACTTCAAACACCACCCGTTCACCCTCATACGAAACGATAGGGGCAATTTTTTCAAGCGACACCCTTTCGACCGGATACTCGAACATAACGGTTATTTTTTTTCTTTGTGTATGCTTGCTTATAATGTCGCTTAACTTGCCATCATATAAAAGTTTGCCATGATTTATGATAATGACACGCTTGCACAACTCCTTTACATCGTCCATATAGTGGCTTGTCAATAATATAGTGGACGTGTGTTTTTTATTATATTCCTTAATAAACGATCGCATGCGCTGTTGCACAACAAGATCCAGCCCTATGGTTGGTTCATCAAGAAAAAGTATTTTTGGTTTGTGGAGAAGTTGTGCTGCAAGTTCACACTTCATGCGCTGTCCAAGAGATAGTTTGCGTACCTGCACCGTAAGATTATCATGAAGACCCATGAGATCTGACAAATCAGCAACTGTTTTTTTAAAATCAGCATCACTTATATCATAAATTTCTTTATAAAGGAGAAATGAGTCAAGCGCAGGCAAATCCCACCATAGCTGATTTTTTTGTCCCATTACTAATGCGATTTGTTTTAAAAATGCATGATTTCGTTCAAATGGTGTATATCCAAGCACCTCAACCGAACCACTGGATGGGTAAATTAATCCGGATAAACACTTAAGCGTGGTTGTTTTCCCGGCACCATTTGGACCAATAAAACCTACAAGTTCACCTTGTTCGATAGAAAATGAAATATCATCTACGGCTTTTGACAGCTCATACTCCCGCTTAAAAAAAGAGCGAAATGAACCGATTAGTCCTGGCGCTTTTTTATAAATGCGGAAGTGTTTGGATAGATGTGAGATTTTGATTGTGTGCATACGAAGTGTGAGCCCACTATTGACTCGTTGCCCTGACAGTTTCCGAACAGTTAATAATCTGTGAGGATTACTGTCAGTGAATCCCGATAAACTTAATTTATCGGGAAACCCAGAACCAATCCCGATCTTAATCGGGACTGCTCTACCGACTTGATAAAAATAATTGGTGAGCCCACTGGGACTCGAACCCAGAACCAACCCCGATCTTAATCGGGACTGCTCTACCGACTTGATAAAAATAATTGGTGAGCCCACTGGGACTCGAACCCAGAACCAA
>Ga0116204_1001559_pt1 | contig 12721 bp, 11 predicted proteins | sample LakKivwa52mmetaG_FD_94481 | JGI IMG/M metagenome (GOLD analysis project Ga0116204, IMG submission 94481) | Anoxic lake water microbial communities from Lake Kivu, Rwanda to study Microbial Dark Matter (Phase II) - Lake Kivu water 52m metaG | ecosystem: Environmental > Aquatic > Freshwater > Lake...
CAGCTCAAGAAAATATTGACACAAAAACATCCACTCCAATGATGCTTCTCTGGATCTTTCCCATCCTGATGTTCTTCGGACTCCTTTACCTTATCTACCGCTACCACAAATCTACCCAACCCCCAATCACTTATTAAGTGGCTCATGTTATAATGAGCGAGTAATTTAAAACGCGCGGGGTAGTGTACGGTGCACGTGAGGCTCATAATCTCACAGACTAGGTTCAACTCCTAGCCCCGCAACAAAATAGGCATTAGTTCAATCTTTCACGAACAAGTTTATCGTATAGCCTTTTTTCTCAAATCGATCATAGACTACTATCTCACTGTGTTGTTTGCGGATTTCTTGCGCTGCAAACCTTCTGGCTTCACCATGTATCGGTACCACTTGTCGAAGTACTCCGCTATTTGCCAGTCTATTCACAAATGCCAATGTATCTTCTGGCCTGGCATGCCCACTCATGTGGTACTTCGGGTTCTTGCTTGGATAAATATGTCCCCCACTCACACTCAGGTCACTCAAATAAACCAGCTGGTGTTTTTTTGCAAACTCCACATTTCTTCTTACTATCGCCTTATCGTGTATTCCATACGGCCAATAATGAGCTCTAATTGTCCGTCCGTACTGCTTCATATTTGCTCCTAGCATTGTCTGTTGTAGCATTGGATTGGGAGGTGCGAACAATACATGCTGTTTTGAACCAGACAATGTAGCGTGAGTGGCTACATCCATGCTCTCCATCAACATCCGTTCTCCTTTTTTAAAAGACATTTTTGGATAAATCCAAGGATAAACCCCTACTCCCAACCTAGGTACGGGATTATGTGATCTCCAATTATAGTTCTGCTCTGATCTTTGGCGGGTTTCATCTAATTGATGAAGTAGGTGTAACAAGATCGCCATCTTTGGATATACATAGCTACTCTGTCCTAGTTCGCTCGCAATTTGTGCGATTAGATGTACATCAGCCAAATTATGCCAGGCCATCTCTATCACCGTACTATCATCAGCCTTAGTTAAAGCTTGCCGAAATCCTTGCTCCATTATCTCCCTGGTGACACTCACCGATGGTTTATTGTAAGCCCCAGGTCGCAAATTGGTGGTATCTGTGATTAAAGTATCAACATCCAAAAGGTGTTTCTCCGTCTCATCCATTATCTCGGTATTATCAAAGTTGAAATCTCCTGTATAAACTATTGTCTTGAGAGGCTTATCATTTTTGCCATATACTACAACTTTTGCCATTACCCCTCCATAAATCGAATGACTTGCCGGCAACAGTGTAATTCCTACCTGACCTCTCCCCAATCTAATTTCTTGATATGGCTCAGGCAAATACAACGGAGGGGTATAAATTCTTCTTGATGCTTTAGTTAGTAAAGTGTCTCTCTCGCGCCTAAAAATCGCCTCTGAGGCAAAACCTCCACTTCCTGCCAGAAACATTGTCTCAAAAAAAGGTAATGATGCATCGGCAGTTATTACAGGAATATTAGTCGAAAGTAATCCTCCCCACCCAAAATGATCAACATGGCCATGGCTATAAAATACGCCTAGATGGTGGACATTTGGCATTTGTAGATCCTGAAATTCCCTCCGTATTTCGTGTCGATTATTCCAATACCCCAATCTTGATGCCAAATCGACAAATTGATCAATCCCCACTCTCAAAGCCAAATCACGAGCCAGCGGATTATCTGGACTAAAAAATCTCAATCCTTGCTCTTGTGCTTGTCTGAGCTCTAGAGTTCTCCGCCAAAATTTGACCTGGCCTGGAGGTAGATATGCTTCGTATGACTCCATACCAGATGCAAAAGATGGCTTACTAATTCCATCCCAAGGAAAATCATCAAATTGAGCTCCGTGATCGAGTGTCAAGCGCTCTTCATGTCCATCTCCATACTTGATAATTAGTTGCATAAACTTCGCCCCAATACCTGGCTTGTTTGGTTCATAGCTATAAAAATCTATTGATGTTACATCAGCCAACCCAACCATCTCACCAGTTTCTTTCTTAAATAATGACCTATCACTATCTTTCTGTTGATGGTGCTCTAATATGGGTTCTTTGTTTTTTATTTTTTTTTGCCAATATTCCAACAGCTTATTGTCGACCGCCAAAATATTAGGCATTTTCCCCGCAAAACTCTTACTTGTATATAAAAGTCTCAATGATTTACTAACTTTATTCGCCATTATTTTCTTCTCTTTCTCTGAAATATTGTCAGGAATACACATAACCCCCACCACCCTCTCAACAACTTTTGTTTCACCTCCCAAGCCCTCTACTGCTACGTCAAACGCGCTCAATTCACTTGGGAGTCTTGCCCCTTCAGGTACAAACACCAAATCTGCCTCTCCATTTGTGATATGTTGCACTTGAATTTGGACTCCATTCCCAACTTGTTTTTTCATCAGACGGTAAATTTTTTCAAGCGATGCCGCTTTTTCCTTGTAGGGTTTTAGTTCTGTAAAATAGCTAGTCTTTCGCCACTCTTCCAATTGCTCCTCAGTAATCACTGATATATCAAGCTCGCTCTCCATCCCGAAACTAGCCACTGTTCCAGATTTATGTTTTTTTCTTGCTAACTTCTTTTTAAGATCATCGATTTTTTTAACAAGAAGATCTACGCTCTCCAGTTCTTTTTTTGATGGAAGGTAAAAACCCACCACATGTCTTGTGGAACTGGATGTTTTACTCTTACCTTTACGAGAGTTTGTGTATTTGTTTACGCTATACATCGAAACAGAGGTAAGACCGTTAACCTCAGTCCCTTTTTCATGGATTGTATATAGTCTGGGGTTTAATGGATTTGGCTTAATTTCTAAATTTCCCAAAACCGGAGAATGGGTAGAAAGTGCCTGATTTATTTCTTGAATAGTTTTTGGGAGACGGAGCCTATTCTCATTCTTTTTGACTCTTGGTTCCTCTACTCTCCTTGGTTGAACAACTTCTTCCTTGCTAGATAGCAATGCATTTACCGACGATATATTCAACACGCCAAGAAAGCTTCCATCCTTTAGTCTTATTGGCTCAGCATCCTCATTTGCTGGCATAAACCCAACCAGTTGTTCACCCCCTATCTCCACTGGGACTAATTCTATTTTTGCTCCCTGGGTACGTGCAAATGTTACAATTGGGCCTAATTCAGCCTGATCCTCCTCTGCCAGCAAATCAAATATTAGATGGGGGCTAATTAAGAGCTTTGCTCCAAACTCTTTCACTAAAATATTTAAAGGATGCTCTATCCCAAACAATAAACCTAGTTGTTTAGCCAATTCATTATCTTTAGTCATCAGGACATACCTTACTCTGAGTTTCCAACGAGCACAAGATATAATAACTACCCACAACCATGGCTTTTTACATCCTTTAGATCCAAACCAAAGCGAAAAGTAGCAGGGGAGAGATTCGAACTCTCGATCTTCGGTTTATGAATCCGATGCTTTAACCAACTAAGCTACCCTGCCCCACTCTCATAGCTCTCTGCTATGAATGACAATTCTCATATTTTATCACGACAGCTGATTAGATGAATCAAAAGTAAATCAAGTGCTAATAAATAAAGGTTAAAGCACTAAAAGTCCAACCAAACCTAGGACCAGTAACAAGATTCCTATCGAGATCGTTCCAACCGTCACTTCAAACACGCCGGAAACCGGCGTACCCCCACTTGTGTCTGGCATGGAAACTCTCGGTGATGGGGTTGGAGTAGATGTGCTAGATGTTGAGGTACTGCTGGGTGACGGAGATGGAGAAGCTGCTCTACTAGGACTAGGTGACGGAGATGGAGAGCTCGCCACCGACGCACTTGGTGATGGTGAGACTGATGCACTTGCACTGGGACTGGGCGATGTCGCAGTACTTGGTACATAAGTCCAAACCATATATATATCATTAAATTCTCCTGGATAATCATCATCTTCCCAACATTGATATGAAAAAATAGATTGTCCCGCAAGTTTGGATTGTACAAATACTAGCTGTGGCTCCATATCTATGACTGTAAACCCATTGGATCCACATTTCTTGAGGTCATCAGCATTGACCCAACCACGCAACTTGTGCCCTGTAGTGCTATTTAAAAATGCCTCAATTGTTCCTACACTTCCCGCTGCAACTTCAAACGTGGAATCGGTGGAATACATAGGCACCGCATTACTTACTGTTTTTGCCGGCATTGTAATAGTTTTTGCAACTCCATCTATAGTCACTTTCATCACCACCTGGATCCCACTCAAATTAGAGTAAATTCTTAACTTACCTTTGTTCGGAAATGTAAGTTTATTAGCTACTGGCACAACCACACTCACGCCCGGAGCAACCGGGGAAGGAATAGGAGCCAATGTCGGCACTGGCGTTTGGGATACAATCGTCGTGGGCCTTGGGGTTGCTGTTGGCACTCCTGATTGCAAAGATTGTTGATAGACTACCACTCCTAGACCGACTCCAAGAACTACACAAGCCAACACGATCCAAATAAATTTAGACTTCTTCGGTTGTGCCACTGCCAAATCAGCAGTTGAGGACATCATCTGATTAATATCTTTTGCGTCTTGATCTGGCATAAATCTCTCATCACCAATAACTTCTCCTTCTTACATAATGGCAGAATTAGGTCTTTAGGTCAATGATTTTTTCGAGCCAATATATACTGATGACGCTCACCCCCACTCAGATCAATTTCATCCAACAAAATCTCAAAATCACTCTCTAAAATCATCTTTGAATTTTTTTTAGGTCCAAATTGACTCGACCACATCTTAACTCCATACATACTATGATTACCTTCATACTCTCTATCTCCCATAGTAATCAAAAGCAAGCCATTTTTAGGCAAAAAACTCGCCATTTTTGTAAGCATTTGACCATGCAACATTCGAGAAATATGAAATAAAGTATATAAACACACAATCCCAGCAACACTAAACTCTCCTTCACTTAGGCTTTTGAGGTCTCGACATTCATAAGATCCGTATTTGCAATTAAGTCTAGCTAGATCAATCTGGACCTCCGAGATATCCAATCCAAGGATATCGTGCCCTGCTTTTTGCAACATATCATCGACAGGCACCCCCGCCCCACATCCCAAATCCAAAATCATGGATTTTTTAGGTAAGTGCTTCAAAAATAGCTGGATATACTTTGCGCTTTTAAGTTGATCTCGATTATCCAGATAGGACTTCGCAATTTGATTGTAACCATTTTTGACTATATCCATAAGATATTTTTAGTCAATAAAAGTCAGCGCCACCCCAGGTCGATCTGCCCGACCAGTACGCCCAATTCGATGAATGTAATCATCGTAAGTCTCAGGCAACTCCCAGTTGATCACGTGAGATACACTATTAATATCCAATCCACGTGAGGCCACGTCCGTTGCTAAGAGAATTTGGACTTGATTACTCTTAAATGCCTGCAATGCGCGCTGTCTTTGTGATTGTGATTTGTTTCCATGAATTGAAGTGGCTGTAAATCCGCGACGCGCCAACTCTGTTGTCAACTTCTCCATCCCATGCTTAGTCCGACCAAACAAAAGGACTTTTTCAAACTCTGGTCTAATCAACATTTCGTGCAAAACTTCGACTTTGTTACGACCATTAAGTTTCACGATATCTTGATCCACATTTTCGGATGCTCTCTGTGTCGCGACTTCGACTGTAACTGGCTCATGCAAGAATTCCCTAGCGATGATTCTAGCCTTGTCAGACATAGTCGCGGAGAAAAAGAGTGAATGTCGCTCTCTAGGTAATTGTGCCACCAAATCTCTCATTTCATTCACAAAGCCCATATCTAGCATACGATCCACCTCATCGAGCACAATCGTACGGTATTCATGGAGCTTGAGTTCTCTACGCTCTGACAGATCTTTTAGGCGACCTGGAGTTCCAACTACAAATTGAGGATTACGACGTAGTTCTCGCACCTGTCTCCCAATATCCACCCCTCCAATACAAATAGTGAAGAACGTTCTGGTTCCAAATGAGAAGGCTTTGCCCTCTTCCATTATTTGTACTGCGAGTTCGCGGGTTGGGGTGACTATGAGAACTTTCTGACCTGGATGTTTCATTATTTTATCGATCAGTGGCAACAAGAATGCTGCTGTCTTACCCGTACCCGTTGAAGCTAGGCCAATTACATCCTTACCTTCAAGGATTGACGGAATCACTTGATCCTGAATCGGGGTTGGGTTGATATAGCCTTTGTGAGCTATGTTTTTCTGGATTTGAGAATCTAGGGGAAAATCGACAAATTTGTGTTTAGGAGTATAAATCCTAGTCTCTAAGGCTGTTGCCTTTTTTACCAACATGGCTGGGCTAACCGACATATACTTAATCTTATTACCCCCCATTCTTCCACGACCGGTACTCCTATAATTGGGTTTGGATCCACCAAACCAACTTCGCTGTTGCGACATATTATTCCTTTTCGACACTTCTAAAAAAATTAGGAAAGACCTCGAACCTAAGTTACTTCCCTAGTCCAAAATCTCGCACCTACATACTTAGTTGCGTCATGTAAATTAACTTACTCATTATACATTACCTTCTTAAAAATTGCAAATTATAGGACTTATACCTATAACTGCCCCATCATCAATCTGAAATCATCTTGATTCTAATATCTTCTAAATACCAACTCAACACCACCGCTTTTTTTAGCTTTAAACTCTTGGCAATCAGAGGGATGATAGTTTTCCCAGGCATTCTGGCTCCATTCTCTATCAAAGTAACATAGCTCCTAGATATTCCACACATGTCAGCTAACTCCTGCGCAGTCATACCACGTTTTTTTCTCTCACTTCTCAATTGATCACAAAATAACTTACGCATATATTTCCCCGTTGATCATCTCAACTTGATAGCTAACACTATGCAATATACATCATCCGCACGTTAATTATCAGCTCTATTCACAACGGTCATCAAATTTTGGATTTGAATTTTATCAAATCATAAACGAATTGATTAGCAGGCGTGGCTATTCCATGTACCTCGCCTCTCGAAACAATCGCACCATTTAAATACTCAATTTCTGTATCTCGCCTTTTTTTTAGATCTACCAAGGTTGAATTATAGTTGTTCGAACCTAATATAAAATCATCAATTTTGTCCAATATGTCAGCCTCAATTTTCACATTTTCTGCTTCTGCTACTTGAACACATTCACGAATAATCATGTCTTTAATGCGACTTAGCTCTTTTCCCTTAAGGGCATTGTTACGCACCTCAAGTATAGTGCCAAGTCCATTTATTACACAGTTGTAGACCAATTTCTCCCAGACTTTGGTATTTATATCGTCAACCACTTCTGTCTTGAACCCTGCTTGTCTAAGCATAAGCCCCACATCATCATCCTTCCTAGCAAAGCAGGTTTTATTATCTCCCACAAATTTAACTCTATTCAAGCTAATCATTTGAGCTGAGAGGTATGTGACTACTCTCACTATCCTAAACTTATAATTTGATGCTGTCTTATTCTCGACCCCTATTCCATTTTGCATAAAAACCAAAGTGACCAGAGAAGGGTCATTCCAGGTGATCTTACCTACTATCTCATCAATATTATTGGCTTTTGTGCACATAAAAATTATTGTTGGTCGAATAATCCTCGGAATCTTCTTTTGAATCTTTATTGACACAGTATCATTCATTTCTCCTTCAATTTTCAAACCATGCCTAGCTATCAAAGAGACTTCACCTCCATTCCCAATTGCCAAAATCTCAAACTTGTCAGCTAATCTCGCAGACAACACGCTGCCTATCGCCCCAACGCCAATTAAGACAATATCCTTTACCTGTGTCATTAAATTACGTCCCCTTATGAACCTTTACTTAACTGTAATTCTACAATGTGTAATAATGTAAGAATATGGTAACCAAAAAACCGCAATATCTCGAAGAGGCTTTTCAACTCATCTGCGAAGAAATGCTCCAAACATTTCTCAAAAAACACAAAGATTATGGCAAAGGCAACATTCTCTCAGTCAAAGAGTTGGGCATCGCTTTCCGCTCTTCAGAAAAAATTGAGCGATTGAAAAATCTCCTCATGAAAGCAGATCAGACTCCCGAAAATGAATCAATTGATGACTCTTGGCTAGACGTCGCAGTCTATGCCGTCATCGCCAAAATGTATCGCCAAGGCTGGTTTCAAAATCTCGAAGTCAAAAAATGAGCTAGCTAGCTAAATATTTGCGTGACAAATCGTGGTAAAACCTAGACTGTTTTGCCCAAAGAGTCGTAATTAACCCAATTATCCCAGCTAAAGTAAATACTAGCGCTATTCCCCTATCCGAGCCTGTCCCAAACCAAGGTCCAATTAGCTCCACCCCTCTTCCCTCAGTCATGAAAGGAATAAACACATATTGAGTCAAAGGTCCTATGGCGAATGCTGTAAGTGGCGAGGCTGTCTGTTCTATACTCTGAGCAAATCCAAAAACTCTCCCTTGTCTCTCAATTGGAACTAGTTTTTGAAAAATTGTGTGTTCGCTAGCTTCTATAAACGGAACTACCGCTAAATAAAAGAAAGATCCAACTACTAATAAAACAATCGATGGATAAATTGTAAAAATACAGCTAATTATCCAGATTACAAGATTTGCTTTCATCATCGAGTTGAGCGGATTCTTTCCCAAACCCAACTTCGCAATAATCAGACCACCCAAAATAAACGCGGTGCTCAGAAATCCCCATATCAATCCCCAAGTTTCTACTTCTACGAGTGACAATCCGTACGCGTCCATCAGTGACATAAACACGCCACCCAAAAAATTATTAAATGTGGAGAATAAAATCAACGGCCATAGTCCAGGAATCTTACGAATTACCTTGAGGGTACCTGCAATATCTATTTTTGAACTCGCTCCTTCTAAATGGATTACTTTCACCTCTTTGACTGGAATAAACCATAGATGAGCAATGCTCAAAATAGTGACAGAAACTGCCATGATTAATACCCAAGTCATACCAGAATGACCTACTAAGTAACCACTTATTACAGATGTCACCATAAACCCTATTCCAGATGCAGTTCCAACGATCCCATTGGCCTTATCTCTCAAGTCTTTATCTACAAGTAAAGTCACTAGAGTCGGCATCGCTATATTCCGAATATTTCCAGCGATCACTCCCAAAAGCAACAATGTCACAAAGACCCATAAATACATACTCCCAACGCTGGTAAATGCCAAATCAGGTGCAACTAGGTACAATCCGTAACTCACGATATAAACCAATAACGAGAAAAAACTAGATATCATCATGATAGATTTTTTTCGATGATGATCTACCAAACTCCCAAACCAAAATCCTGATATTGCAGTCATAACCAGGAATAAACCTGAAATCATTGATGTGGCAAAGACTGATCGACTCTCTATAAATAAACATAAAATATTACCGCAAACCACACGGTCATGTTAGTGATCGACGCAACCACATTATTGGCAATCAATTGATAGAATATTTTCATATTTTTACTATCTTTTACTCACACTCAAAAATAATGAGAATCCGTATATTATCACACACTTATTTCGGATAAAACGACTCTTTCGCTTCATGTTATTATCACCATATGCACATCGCCCTCACTTACAATGAAAGACCCAGCGATCTCGATCGTCTCGATCCCGCTCTTGAACAACACATCGAGGGTGATGAATGGAAAACCATCGAAGCCATCGGCAACGCCATCAAAAGTCACGGCCACACCCTCACCTATCTCAAAATCCATGAAGATATCTACAACGACCTTAAAAATCTCCAAGGAAAAATTGATTTAATTTTTAATCTTGCCGAAGGAATCAGTACCGGCGCTGATCGCGAAGCTCAGCTCCCCATGCTTGCCGAGATTTTGGGCATCCCCCATACTGGCCCTGGTCCCCTCTCTGCGGCCCTCATTCTCAACAAATTTCGAGCCAAGGAAATCTGGCGAGCGAGCGGTGTCAGGACTGCTGACTTTCAACTCTTCACCTCCGGATCCACCAAACTTAGCAAATCACTTTCCTACCCTCTCATGGTCAAACCCAGCAATGAAGGATCCGGAATCGGCATTAAATCAAGTTCGATAGTCAAAGACCAAATTGAATTAACCAAGACAGTAAATCAAATTATTGCTGAATATCGCCAGCCAGCTCTAGTTGAATCTTATTTGCCAGGCCGCGAATTCACGGTCGCAGTCCTAGGTAATGGTGATAACGTTGAAACTCTACCTATCGTTGAGATCAATTTTGCCGGATTTCCTGATGGAGCTCCCCCCATTGATTCTTATGAGGCCAAGTTTATTTACGGCGCCACCGGCATGGTCGACATGCACAGCACCGAGTTTTGCCCCGCCAGGATCCCTCAATCTCTCGAGTGCGAGATCAACGAACTTGCCAAACAGAGCTATCTCACAATCGGCTGTCTAGATTTTGGTCGCGTAGATATTCGCTTGGACGCAAAAGGCGTTCCTCACGTCTTAGAAATCAATCATCCCCCTGGTCTAATGTCAGATCCGAACGAATCTTCTTTTTTCATTATTGCTGGTCGTGTAGCTGGTCTCCCTCTCAATGATTTAATAAAAAAAATCTTAGACGCAACATGCAGTCGAAGATTAACATCTATACTCACCTAAGCTTTAGGATTGCTTTAACCGACGGACTCACTGCCTTATCCTTGCGATGAATACATCCTATCCAACAACATGGTCGTTTCTTGCCCTCTTTAAGCTCTGCAACAACTCTTTTAACATGTTCCTTACGGGTTTCTTCTTTCTTGGGAAATGTCACCCAGCAGATCCATTCGTTGCGCGCTAGTGGAGTTAAATTATTCCATAGAGTGACTACACCCGACTCTCCCAATATCACCTCGTTCAAATCTTTCGGGATCCTATGTACAGTCCCACTCAGCAGAGCTTCCCTCATTCTTCTTCCTTGCGCATTATTTTCTCTAATAACCGACCTTTTGCCAGCTCATCAATCACTTTATCCATATAACGGATCTCGCGCATAAGTGGCTCCTTAATTTCTTCGATTCTTACCCCGCAAATCACTCCTCTAATCAATTTTCGTACAGGGTTAAGTCTAGGAGCCTCAGCAAAAAAAGTCTCAAAGTTAGTTTCTTTAGCAATTTGAGTCTCGATTTCACCCTGAGTATATCCAGTCAACCAACTGATCAACTTGTCAACTTCTGACTTGAGCCTACCTTTCCTCTCTGCTTTTGCTACATAAAGAGGATATACTCTCGCAAAACTCATTTGATAGATTTTTTTATTATTCATAACCACAGGTATTAATAACCAGAATCAATACTCATCTAACACTATTTTCTTTTGCCTCATCGTAGTTTCAAATGCTCCTGGTTTTTTCATTAATTCCTCCATGTTTTCAGGCACTATCTGCCAGCTTAGACCGTATTTATCCTTGCACCACCCACACTGTTCAGATTGAGGTACACTAGATAGTTTTTCCCAGTAATAATCAATCTCGGCTTGATCCACACACATGATCGCAAACGATATGGCTTCATTGAATTTGAACTCGTTTCCCGCGTTTATAGCCACAAATTGCTGTCCATTCAAATCAAAATCAATAGTCAAAACTTTTCCTGCGAAATCTTTTTGGAAATCTTCCAAGCCTTCACTAGGATAATAGGTGATATTCCCTATCGAACTATTCTTAAATACCCTGAGGTAGTAATCTACCGCCTCTTTTGCATTTCCCGCAAACCACAAATTAGGTATTATTTTTTGCATAAGAATCTCCTTCAACTTCAACAACAAACGAATCCACACGAGCCTCAACATGGCACCAGCAACATTCCACGCCAACTATCTTCACTCAGTGTCTACGAAAAGGGATACTTGACATTCGGCGAAAATAAAAGGATTGGCTTATAAATTTCATTTATCTCCGCCTTTGGCGGAGCGAACCGCTTTTTGCTTTCGCAAAAGGTGGCGATTGAACCGAAAAAATCTTGGCAAATACTATACAATCTGCCTGCCGAGACGCGAAGCGCCGAGGCAACAAACGCTGAACATACAATTTGGCTCCCCCTAGTTGACGCGTTCCTGAACAAGGAAATAGAGATTGAAGTTGACCTTACAAGCATTCAAACAATACTAAACAATCTTAGCGCATCTTCTCAACTTTGTTTTTCTCAAACGTAGCTCTTCTCTCTGGTGTCGGTTCACTATAACCGTTTTCTGCAATAGTTTCGATAACATCACGATCAATGTAGTACACCTTTGGCTCTACGCCCACACCTTCCCCCTCAACATCTTCAATTAAAAAGTTGCCAGCCCACACATCAAAAGAGTCCATTGGTATTCCTAATAACTTTTCCGCTTGGACAAGACACAATGCCTTCTCTTCTTCTGTGTGTGGCATGTGCCCGTTGATCCACTGAATAAGCAAGCCAGTAGTACCATCTGGTAGTTTAACTGCCTCAAAGGGTGGGATTATATCTGGTGCTATTGACGCATCTGTATTTATCTCTTCAGTAGTTCTATCCGATTTGATCAACCTTATTACTTGCCTTCTACCATCGTGACGCTCAACCAAGTTAATATAAAACTCTCCTGGTTCAGCTCTAAAGAGGTATCTACACTCCTCGCCAATTACCATTGCTAGTTGCTGTGCTTCTGGAAATTTTGCTTCAAGCTCATCTTGCTCATAAGCCCCCTCAACACAGCCATCAAAATTCCATGGTTTTTCGGCAAACTTATTCAAAAAATCAGTAC
>Ga0116204_1001562_pt1 | contig 12713 bp, 18 predicted proteins | sample LakKivwa52mmetaG_FD_94481 | JGI IMG/M metagenome (GOLD analysis project Ga0116204, IMG submission 94481) | Anoxic lake water microbial communities from Lake Kivu, Rwanda to study Microbial Dark Matter (Phase II) - Lake Kivu water 52m metaG | ecosystem: Environmental > Aquatic > Freshwater > Lake...
ACCAAAACTTCGAGTGTTTTTGAAGTCTGGCGGTAGATGTGTTAACTGTGGACTGGAACCTTCACACTTCGCTTTGTGCATAGATCGATCAGGGGGGAGAAGGAACAGACCATTCCTTGTTCTTTATGCTAAGAGCCAGGGTACTCCTTCCGATACATCGATCCAGGAATGGAAAATATTTCGTAGGAGAATGACAGTGGATCATATTGTACCAAGGAGTCGGGGTGGTACTGATGCTATGCACAACCTTACCTGCCTGTGCTCGACGTGCAACCGTGCAAAGGGTAATAAGTTGGACTGGTTACCCCTTGGATCCGTAGCCTAGTGGTAAGGCATCGCACTTTTAATGCGAGAATACAGGTTCGATTCCTGTCGGATCCATAATTCAAGCGAGAGGAGTACACGCTAATGGACGAAAGAAACAAGGAGCAGTATCTTGAAAAAGTATGATCTTACGAAACCAAATGGTTGGCCAGAGTTGTTAGGTACATGTCTTGTTGCCATAGTCTGGGTCATTGTTGTTGTTTTCTTTGTTGTGGCCCCCCTCTGGTTTGCAGTATGGGGTGTCCTTGACTGCTATAATCATGGCCCATCATGGCTTAACATTTTAGGCATTATGGTTGGGCTTTCCTGTGTCCTTGGTGGCCGAGTTGTGGTAAGGAAATAGTCAAGTAATGGAAAAGACAGATATGCACAAACTCCCTCAGCTTATCAGTCAAAAAGTGAACACTACTCGCGACCCACAAACCCCAAGGGTTAGATAGGTCAAGACTCCTAACGACTCATCTCAGATACCACTGGATAGGTAGTGTTTGGTTGAAAGTCTGAGCGTGGTTGTTACCTGTGCGTATAGGTTACAACCAAAAGGGTCGCGTAAGACCTTACTGTGCTGTGTATATTATTTCCCTGGGTTGTAGTAGCACAGCTGCAACTCAGGCGTGGGCTAAAAGCACCCTACCACCCTGCCTATTGCGGGGTGGTGGATTGGTCCAACAGATACGAGAATTCTGTTAGGTTCGTGGCCCTCTATCTACTACGCCTTTGGGTTGGTGTCCTAGAGGAAGGAGTACCTGGTTACTATGCTGCAATAGTAATCAGGGGATGGGTAAGGGGAGGGCCAAAACTATGGGTGACTCAAAGAGGAACATCGAGTTTACCAGGTTCATTAAACGAAACTATCCAAAGGTTAAGTCCATACTGGTTGTCGCTGACGGCCTTGGTGAATTATCCTCTCTGTTAAGAAGAGAGGGGTACCATACCAGAACTTTTGAGCCAAGGATGCGTGACCGCAGAAAACGGGCGAGAGATGTTAAGTATACCCGAGTATACTTTACTGAGAAGACTGAGATCTGGGAAGACTTAATAGTTGGTATGCATCCTGATGAAGCAACCTCAGAAATAATCTTGGCCGCCAAGAAAAACAACAAACCCTTTGCTGTAGTACCCTGCTGCATTGTAGGCAAGCTATCAAGTGATATCCCAGGATTTAATGCCTGGATTAAAAGGCTTACCCATATCTCTGGGGGATGTAACTCTACACTACTACCAATCAAAGGAAAGAACCTGGTACTATACAAGCAATGGAAATAGAATCAGCAGAAGAAGAGATTGCAGGAAAGATAATCAAATCTGTACAGATTCATAAGCAAGTACCTGTAGAACTTGTTGATGATCTATCTAAACGTATAGTAAACCTTCCAGTAGGGGCTATTACTGATATTGCTGGGGTTAGCATGTACTGGAAGGACAGTAATACCTGTTTGATATACCTGTTTACTAATTCTTTGCTAAAAGTGGCAAACTCAAAACCCAGTTTTGTTTTACTTGGAGTTCGTACTCTTTTTCACGAAGTTGGTCATATCGCCCTTAAAGTATCAGGTATACCAGATAAAACCTGTAGATACTCACCTGTTATGGACGAACTAATTGCCTACTGGTTTGAGGCTTTGTATTTTGAGGAGCCTGAACTTCACCCCAAAATAAGAACACACCTACTGATGTTTTTTACAGAGGATCAAATCTCCGATTGTATAGAAGAATCTCTCTCCTTTGCAAAAGGACTCTACTACATGTACAAAGGTGTAATCAACAGACTTCGTTTGTGGATAGAGCAAGAACTAACCATCCGTTGGGAGGAAATAAATGTCACAATATAAGGACCAGATACTCTACCGTGCGTGTTGTAAAGATACTCATCCTACTGGGGAGTATTTCGTAGGGTATGATAATCCTTACAAAACAAAATGCGACCAACTAACAAAAGAAACCGGGATCAAACACTGGGTAACGGAGTATGCTTATAGTGATCGTGATCCAATCTACACTCTTGTTATCATAAGATACGGTTGCAACTGTAAACCAAGATACTGTGAGATCATATACCTTGATTCTCTGGATTTTGATTGTGTTCTTGGCATAATTCCTGGGCGCCGAATGATATAAGAAAAGTAGACCTGTTGCACCCTTAGCCCAACTAGGCAGAGGCAGTAGACTTAAAATCTATTCAGTCCCAGTTCAAATCTGGGAGGGTGCATAACTAGCCAACTCTGTGAAATAAATCACGACTACAAAAACAAAAGGGAGGTAAGTAAATGAATCTGCTACTTGATATCTTCTTGTTCTGTGTTGTTCTCCTGATTGGATGTATTATGGGGTATACCTACAGGACTCTGAAATACCCGCGCACCCACCTGAGGTGGGCAATAGTCGAACTACGAGATTCTGATAAGCCAGATCCATTCAAAATTCTGGCGCTGGTTAGGACGTACCCTGAGGCTATGCGCATACTACATCTATCTAAATCCCCTGATCAAAAACCAGGTTGTAGAATCTTCCTGGTTGAGGGGATTGAGGATAAAGTAGAGCAGTTTATCAAGGCCACTCCCGAAGACTCAAGATATCCTGATTCATTTGCCTACTGATTGAAAATCAGTAGACTGATTGAAAATCAGCAAACCAAAAAGCTAACCTATCAGGTTAGTATAAAGGAGAAGTAACCATGAAGGCATCAAAGAAGCGTGCAGCACGACTTAAGGCTCGACAGAACGACTACGATAATCGTGTGGTGAAGACGTTTGGTACTGACAAGTTTCACAAGTCTACTGCATTTCATCGCCCTGGATCGGTAAAGAAGTAGATGAGAAGTTTAACAGATATCCGACCCAGGTCGGTTAGGAGTAGATGGATAATGATACTGCGTATACAGTTGAGTGGTTCTTCTCTGTTATTATAGGAGCAGTAATCATTACGTCAGACTTCGTAGACTACTGCAACGGGTTTCGTTGTACTGATGTACTTTAAAATATGAAATTTAGCTATTACGTACATAGTGGAGCATGGAGTAGTATCTTTTCCAGTTATATGTCAACGGTATATCGGAGTAATATCCTCCCAGTTAATAAAACCTACTACTTTGGATTTAGGTGTACTTTGAATTATGAAACCTAAACTATTTTGGGCGCACAATGGGGCATGGGATAGAACTCTATCAGATCAATTTTGTACCTTGTACATGTTGTGGGGTGGTTCTACCAATAGTAGCAGTTACGTAGGATTCAGGTGTGTTTTGGGGGTGGAAAAAGAAATGTCTAAAGATAATACTTACCAATACTGCTACCAAAGGAGTTAGTAAGAGAATAGTAATGGAACTAACTGAAAAACTAAAGGCTGAGATAGATCAACGATCATATGTCAGCCTATTAGAGCAATGGCGAATGGCACCTTTGGGCGACCAAATGTTCCAAGGTGAGTCCGGAAAATACTTTGCGCAGAGAATGAAAGAACTTCGAGGTTCTGGAGTCGATCATGTTTCTGCTAGTAAAAGCATTGGCTGGAGAAACTAGGATGACTACAGAAGATTACTCAAAGAAGTTACTGGAATATCGCAAAGCAGTACAGGCAAAACATGAAGCACATGCAGATGCTATATATCAAGAGCTGGTGGCCGAGCATAAAAGGCAAAAGGCATCCTATGATCGCATCCAACTAACCCGCGCAATCGGTACTATTGGTTTGTAAGAAAAACACCCTATGAAAACAAATAAGTTTGTTGTAACCGAAGAGATAGTACATACTATCGCCCAAAAAGCAATGAGGCTTAATCATACTGAAGACACCAACTATGATGGTAATTATACAGTATGGATTCAGCCAAGTGATTCTGCTGTTTGCTTATTGGTCGATGAGTTTGTCTTCCCCTTTGGGCAGGATAATGATGATATGGTAATATCTCTGCTACTCGCCTGGCTTCAGATAAACTGCGATTACCGTACTGAATTTCTTGGTAAGGGTGATAACTATTCTTGGGTATGTACTCTATCTACTCGACCACCAGATACATATTCACTCTCTAAGAATGTCTATGGGCATGGTGAAACTCTCTGTGAGGCTGTTGTTACTGCTATTCTTGCTGAGATAGAACGGTGTGAGATAGAGTCTAATAATAATAACCGAAAACGAAAATCCAAGATAATGAAAAGGAAAATCACAAAATGAACCCTTTAGATTTCGAGGGGCTATTGGAAAAATATGTATATGCCGTAATGCTAGCGGTTAAGGGTCTTCCCTCGTTTGATGTAGCAACAGAACGGGCTGCTGTGCTTGGTGCTTATCGCGCCCTGTGGAACAAACTCCAATCAGCCAATCAAGATCTCCGGCAGTTGGATATGGAAGAAGAATACAATATAACAGAAGAAAACATTCTGGAGGAAAAACTATGCATGGTGGAGTAGTTTGTAGTCTGAAGAATATTACACCCTTGGGTGGTACTGACTTCCTAGTGACCGCCCAGGCTCTGGGGTATACCATAATCCTGAATAAAAATACCGAGGGTATCGATTCCCCCGGCATTTTTTTCGATTCTGAATTACAACTCAGCGAAGAGTTTGCTACTACCCACGATTTGGTAAGGCGCAAGAACCCGGACGGCTCGCGCGCTGGTGGTTTCTTCGAAGAAAACCGGCGGGTCAGGGCTATCAGGCTAAAGGGTAGTAAGTCTGAGGGATTCTGGATGCCCCTATCCTGCCTTGAATACGCGGGTAATGTTTCCAGTTTGAAGTCTGGGGATGTTATTGCTGTGTTTAATGGTCACCCCATCTGTGATAAATATGTTACCCCAGAAACCCGTCGTGCTGCCCGTAGGGCCAAGAAACTGGCCAAGTTTAAGTGCCCAGGATTTCCTGAGCATGTGTATACTGAACAGTTGAAGAGATCTCTGGATTGTATCAGGCCGGGAGATCTTATTACCCTAACTGAAAAGATACATGGAACCTCTCACAGGGTCACCTTAACCAGGCCACTACTCCCAAGAAAGAAGGGTGGATTCTTTACTGAACTCTGGGCCAAGATTACTAAAAAGCCAGATGTAACAATCGGTGACTGGACTATAGTTAATGGTACCCGCCGAGTAGTTCTTAATCCTGAACTGGTTGACAAAGATAACCCAGGATACAGATTGATTCATACCATTGGTAAGAACTTTCATAGGAACGAAGTAGTCTTTGGTGAGATAGTGGGATGGGATGGTGATCGCCCAATTCAGCCGTCAGTTAAGGTGGTGGATGATAAACAACTCAAGAAAGTGTACGGAGATACTATAACCTATTCCTACGGTATACCAAAGGGGGAGTCAAAGTTTGTAGTATACCGTATTATTCAAGTAAACCCGGATAAAGAAGGGCACTATGTTGAGTTGTCTTATAAGGCTATGTGTCTTCGGGCGGAAGAACTTGGTTATAGTACTGTTCCATTCATAGAGCAATTTATCTACGACGGCGACCAGGACTATCTGGTTGAAAGAGTAATGAAACACGTAGAGGATGGCTCTGGCTTTCCTATCCCCTCACTTCTTTGTCCAGCACATATTCGTGAGGGAGTGGTTGTTCGGGTTGATGGAGAACGAACTAAATACTTCAAAGCTAAATCAACGGTATTCCTGATAATGGAAGGTCATCAAAAAGATATGCCGGAATTTGTTGACCCTGAGGAAGTTCAGTCTGTTTGATGGAGCCTGCTGTTGTAGATGGGTTCCGTTGTACCTTGAACTATGGAACTTAGATACTATATTCACGGCGGATCGTGGTTCAGCGACAATTCCGACGTCCTGCGGGCCGTGAATCGGCTTAACCTCACATCGGACTGCAGGAGCGTCATCCTCGGGTTTCGTTGTATTTTGAACTATGGAACCTAGATACTACTATATTCACGGCGGCTCGTGGAACTACGCCGACTCCGACCTCCTGCGGGCCGCGAACCGGGGCGGCAGCTCGCCGGACTTCGGGGACGACGACCTCGGGTTCCGTTGTACTTTGAACTATGGAACTTAGACACTTTGTTTATGGTGGAGCATATTTTAGTATTAGGATTACCTACCATACATATTACTCTTCTGCTTGGTGGTTTTCAAAAAACTATTCCGATACCGATGGTTTTCGATGTGTACTACACTATGGAAACTAGGTACCGTATCTATGGTGGAGCGTGGGCCGCTAAGTACCCCTCTAATCTGCAAACTACAACTCCGGATTACACTTGGTTGCCTGTAGGATTTGATTTTGACAGATGTAGTCGTTATGGTTTCCGGTGTGTTTTAAGATATGAAAACTAACTTCTACCACGAATTTGGCGGGTCATGGGGAATATCTAATCCGTACCAACTTTGCTTGATATACCAATACCGAGTTCCTTCTTATCATAACCATCGCTATACTGGGTTTCGGTGTACAGTAAGATATGACACCGAGATATAGTCTACATAGTGGATCGTGGGTTTGCTTTGATATTAGTTCTTGTAGATGCATTTCTCATGGTTGGAGTTATCTAGATGAGTACGCTGAGTATCACGGATTCCGTTGTACTTTAAACTATGAAACCTAGATACTATACATATGGCGGGTCGTGGCTCCTCGATTCCTACTTCCTGCGGTCTGCGTACCGGGACCTCAAGAACGCGCCGGACGTTAGGAACGACTACATCGGGTTTCGTTGTACTTTGAACTATGGAACCTAAATACTATCTATACGGCGGGTCGTGGAGCGACTTCGACTCCAACTGCCTGCGGGCCGCGGACCGGTACAGCGGCGCGCCGGGCTTCAGGTACAGCAACTTCGGGTTCCGTTGTACTTTGAACTATGGAACCTAAATACTATATTCACGGCGGATCGTGGCTCAACTTCGACTCCAACTGCCTGCGGGCCGCGAGCCGGATTAACGGCCTCGTGTCGGACCTCAGGGGCTGCAGCATCGGATTCCGTTGTATTTTGAACTATGGAACTTAGACACTATATACACGGCGGGTCGTGGGGCAGCGATTCCTACTACCTGTGGGTCGTGGGTCGGGACATCATTACGCCGGACTTCAGGTACTATCTCATCGGGTTCCGTTGTACTTTGAACTATGAAACCTAGATACTATATTCACGGCGGGTCGTGGTACGACGGCTACTCCTACTTCCTGCGGGCCGCGTACCGGAGCAACTACTCGCCGGTCTACAGGCTCAACTACTTCGGGTTCCGTTGTACTTTGAACTATGGAACTTAGATACTATATTCACGGTGGGTCGTGGAGCAACGACGATTCCAACTACCTGCGGGCCACGAGCCGGTTCATCAACTCGTTGGGCTTCAGGATCTACCTCATCGGGTTCCGGTGTATTTTAAATTATGAATAAGCATTACTGGCTACACAGCGGATCATGTTTTGATTACTCAGGCTCCCCTAATCTTTCGGCTAAATACCATGATTATTGTACATCAAGATTCAAATACGTTATCTTTGGGTTTCGTTGTATTCTGAACTATGAAAGATAAAATGCCTACAAGTGCATCTCTCATGTACTTGGGCCGAGTTACGCTCCAGTAGTAATCTGCATAGCCTGACTCGGCCAATCTTTTGAGGTGCTAATCAACCCACCGGATATTCTGGGGGTACAACACAAGGAGAGATGACAATGGAAAGTAACATGGAAGTACCAGTTCTGAAGGAGGAAGGACGCCTTGTTATAAAAACCGTTAGGGGATACGATGAAACTGAAGAGAGTGTCCCAGTACAGTTTGTATCGATATCTCTACTTGGTGATCAGGATAGACCAGGAGCTTGTCGAATCTCCCTTGGTCTTTCTGGAAAAGCAACCACAAAACTGGGTGAGTACCTGGCTTCGTCTGTTGAGCTTGGTACATTATATTCTCTGATTATTCGATATGGCGACCTCGCTTTGTGTGTTGCGGCTGTATACGCAGGTATACGATATGAGGTGAACATGTGCGTTCCCTGTCCGCCGTTGGAAAAGATGACTATCTGGAACCTGTTTGATGGAACTATTTATCTGCTTCCAAATGATAGGGAGTAGAAATAATGAAGATATCCATAGTTGTCCCCGTTCATAATGCGGGGGACCACGTACAAACCCTGCTCCAAATGCTCCCTAAGACGGAGGCAAGGAGTTGTGAGCAGGTGTTTGTTGATGATGCTTCGGCACTAGTAGTCAGGGATATGCTGCTGCGTTATGCAATGGACAACTTGAACGTTTCCGTTCTTCGTAATTCTACCCAGCAGTTGTTTACAAGAACAGTAAATCGTGGGATAAGGGCAGTTTCCCCAGACACTACCCATATCCTTGAGATTAACACTGACTGTATGGTTTACCCTGGGTTCATCAATGCAATGCTGGAAGCTTTTGAAATGGCGCCCAATGTTGCTATAGTCGGGTATCCAGATGGTAAACCTGAGGAGACACACAACCAAAAGGTTAATCACCCCGACTATGTAACCGGGCACTGCATGATGGCACCCATGAACCTGCTCGGGCAACATGGCCTATTGTGCGAAACAGATATAAACCAGGCACATATTTCATCGGAGAGATTGTGGTGTTGGAAGTTGTTCTCTAAAGGATACATCGGGGTTTACGTAAACAAACCCCTGGTAATCCATGATGCTGGCGGCCCATCATGGAACAGAGATCTTGGATGGCTGCAAAGATTCAACTACAACCAACTGTGGCCTGGAAGAGACACATTATGAGTACTGGTAAACCAGTAAAGGAGAACTAGAAGCATGAGCGCAGTGGCGTTTCATATGCACATGGCAAAACTGAATAAGGATGATGATCTTGGTGATCTAGCCCAGATTGCATCTACAATGCGTCGTGAGAACAACGGTGGAGAACTTCTACCTGGGGATGTTGTTGAGGTAGAGGGTGTACAGTTTATTCTCATCCCAGCGGGGAAGTTCTATCCGAGTAATACGGATGAACAAAAAGAGGTTAAGGACCCATTCCTCTATCAGATGTACCCAACAACCTGGGGGCAGTATCGCCGATTTTGTATGGAAACTGGTTACAAGGTTCCTGCTACCCCCAGCTTTCCAATTGACGATGATCACCCTGTGGTCAACGTAAACTTCTATGATTGTGAAGAGTATACAAAGTGGTTGACAACTAAGATCAAAGGGTTGAAGATTGCTAATATTACTCTAACAGAAGCCGTACTTCCTACTACTGACCAGCAGATATACGCTTCCCGTGGAACGGATAAGAGAACGTTTCCGTGGGGGGATGACTGGGACAAAACCAAGTGTGTCTGCGATACTACTGGAACCAAATCTATCTTCTGTGAAGAGGCAGAGAAGGGTATGTCCCCCTGGGGAATCGCCCATTGCAGTGGTATGGTTTGGGAGTGGAGTTGCACCCCGTACACTCCAAATAATTAGTTCACTGGGATTCGAGTAGGAAGAATCCCAATGACCTCCAAAGAGAAAGTGTTGGTCGGGGTCGCCAGGTCATTAGTGCTTGGTGAACCCCGACTGATGCGTTCGAAGCACGTAGCGTTTGTTCTACTTCGTGGTAAGGTTATTGCCATTGGGAGGAACAAACACACCTGCGATCCTCATCGCAGGTTGTCTATCCACGCTGAGATAGATGCCATCAGAAAAACAAACCTCAAGGATGCCTATAAGTTTTCTTTACTTGTGGTACGCATCAAAAAATCGGGGGAACTTGCTATGAGTAAACCCTGTACCTCATGCCAAAAATTTCTATCCCAAGTTGGTGTAACCAGAATACGGTATAGTATGGAGGGGGATATCATTGAAGGTATATTATGAACCACTCTATATACACGGCGGGCCGTGGAACGACGACGACTCCGACTACCTGCGGGCCGCGCTCCGGAACATCATCACGCCGGTCTGCAGGAACTACGACCTCGGGTTCCGTTGTACTTTGAATTATGAATCTTAGATACTGTATACACGGCGGGTCGTGGTACTTCAACTTCTCCTACTTCCTGCGGGCCGCGTACCGGCTCGACCTCTCGCCGGACTTCAGGGGCAACTACGTCGGGTTCCGTTGTACTTTGAACTATGGAACTTAGGTGCTACTGTATTTACAGCGGGTCGTGGTATGATGAAGACCTCGAATATTTCTATTGTGCTGCTCCCCTCTATTGTTTTCAGGGGTCTCACAAAGAAGTTAGCTTTAGGTGCGTACTGAACTGTGAAGCTTAACTGCTACGTTTTAGGTGGGGACTGGGATTTTCCATCCTATAGTGATGAGTTCCGTTGCTTCTATTATATGCATTGCCATTTGACTTATTACGAAAACTGTATTGGATTCAGGTGTGTATTAAATCATGGGGCCTAATTATTGCTTCTATGGTGGAGGTTTTGTCTCTTCTGTTACCGATTACTTTGAGTGTGCTCATCTTATTCTCACCACCCTTTCCCGTGGTTTTCGCAATACAGACCTTGGGTTCCGTTGTATGTTAAGATATGAAAACTGATTTTCATGGTCTTTATGGTGGATCTTGGTATCCCTTTGAGGCTGCTGATTATATTACATTTTCGAGCTGTCATGCTCTTGCGAGAATTGCCTTTGCTATTTATGGTTTTCGGTGTACTGTAAACTATGAAACCTGAACGCTATTGTATGAATGGTGGATCATGGCTCCCCTTCAATACCCATGATTATTTTCGGTGTGCCAGTATTTATTTTGGTATCACGAATTACACTATTAATATGTATGGATTCAGGTGTGCAATAAAAATAGAGACTCCTTACGGAGTCAAAAAATAGAGGCCCTTGATAGGGCCTCTTGAGTTTAGTTGTGTTGTCTACTGATTACAGTATATCTACCTTTGGTACTTCCACAAATCCGGATAGATTGAGTACTTGCTGGGAGAGAATGGCAGGGATACCAGCAGGCAGTTCATCCCAGTTTATATTACTTGGGTATACAGTACACAGTTTTACTGTTTCAGTGTCTACGTCCAGCCCCAGTTCCTTTTCTGCCCTACGTCGGATATTACTAAACTCAATGCGCACAACGGGTCTAATTATGAAATGTTTACCATACAACCTGATGAGTCTAAGTGGTTGCTTGGCCTTCTTAACAATCTCTTCTACTACCTTTTCATCCAGCGCTTCCTCCTCATCAACTGGGACAAGTGTAGTAATTCGCAGGCTGTTAAGTTCTGTGGAGTTAGCATCCATTAAGGATTTTTCTGTAATGAGTTGTGAAAGAGTTGGTACTATTCCAGCCGCCTCCATACTTCTAATTAGTGGACCACGGTCTGGCCAAACTAATGCCTCGTCTACTACTCTATCATCAAACTCACTGACTGGCATTTCAGGATTTGCGCGCGCCCAACCCTCAATCTCTAGATATTCCTGGCGAGTCAGGTTCTTAAATACATACAGTGTATCTGCCAGCTCAACTGAAAAGAGTGGTCGGTTGGGATACGCGGCCTTTAGTTCTTCGATTGGAACTTTTGGTTCTTCCATAGATAGTCTCCTTTTGGTGGATTATTTTAATCCAAAGGTATTATACCCCATTGAATGATTACATCTCTGGTAGTGATATACTAAAATATCTACACTCTATTGAGGGTAGATTGATAGGCAGTCAACTCATAGACCAGTCACCCCTCGCTGTTCCTGGTGGAACGGCGGTAGCGGCGATCACTGAGATAGAGGACGTAGGAATAATAAAAGATACTTTTGGAGTCATAACGGAAAAGAATTATAATCAGGGCGACATCCCAGGACTTCTTGTTTGTATCCTTGGGAAGCACTTTATAGTTGCTTTTGAGCCCGATTTTGTTAATATGATAGTAAACAATAATGAAGTGAGTCTGGTGAACAAACAATATGCGCTGTACTTTACCATAAAACTGAGGGTTGTTTAAGATGAAATCTTCCATTAGTCAGGGAATGTACGGCGGATCATTCTTTATAGGGATCAGGATTTACTTTTACAGTACTGTGTCTCTTTGGGCCGAGTGCCCTGTGATTCATAACTCCCACGGGTTTCGTTGTACTTTAAACTATGAAACCTAGATGTTATACACGCGGCGGGTCGTGGTACAACCACAGCTCCTACTTCCTGTGGGTCATGGGTCGGCTCGACCTCACATCGGACTTTAGGGACTTCGACCTTGGATTCCGTTGTACTTTGAATTATGAAACCTAGATACTATGTTTACGGCGGGTCGTGGTTCGACTACTACTCCTACAACCTGCGAGCCGCGAACCGGATCGTCGGCACGCCGGACGGCAGGAACGACTACCTCGGATTCCGTTGTACTTTAAACTATGGAACTTAGATATTATATACACGGCGGGTCGTGGTTCAGCAGCAATTCCGACGTCCTGCAGGCCGTGAATCGGCTTAACCTCACATCGGACTGCAGGAGCGTCATCCTCGGGTTTCGTTGTAC
>Ga0116204_1001565_pt1 | contig 12697 bp, 12 predicted proteins | sample LakKivwa52mmetaG_FD_94481 | JGI IMG/M metagenome (GOLD analysis project Ga0116204, IMG submission 94481) | Anoxic lake water microbial communities from Lake Kivu, Rwanda to study Microbial Dark Matter (Phase II) - Lake Kivu water 52m metaG | ecosystem: Environmental > Aquatic > Freshwater > Lake...
TGAAGCTTCTTTGATCAAATCAAGCTTCTCTTTTTTACTGAATTTTCTCTTTTCCATAATCGGTTGCATAATTACTAATTTGTTTTGGTAATCATGTCCGAGTTTTTAAGGGGCTGATTCACCATTTCGCATCGAATGAGTTAATCCTTGTGCGAAACATTAGTTATAATATGAAACAATTCATTTTTTCAATGGCAGCAACTTTTGCTTTTTTGTTGACCGTCAATTTGTCTTACGCTCAGTTAGGTAGCCAGAAAACCACTTACACATTCGATCCGCTTCCTTATGCTTATGATGCGCTGGAGCCTTCCATTGATGCCAAAACCATGGAAATCCATTACGATCGTCATCACCGGGCCTATTTCAACAATTTTGTGAAGACCGTGAAAGACACCGAAATGGACGGAATGAACCTCGAGGCGATTTTTGCCCGTATGAGCGAATTTCCGGCATCGGTGCGCAACAATGGTGGTGGTCACTACAACCACACCCTCTTCTGGAGCGTAATGTCGCCTAAGGGTGGCGGCTCACCGCAAGGCAAACTGGCAGAGGCACTAAACCAAGCTTTCGGGTCATTTGACGAATTTAAAAAGCAATTTGAGCAGGCCGGGGCCACCCGTTTTGGGAGCGGATGGGCATGGCTCAGTGTGGATGCAAAGGGTAAACTATTTATTTCGTCAACACCCAACCAGGACAATCCTCTGATGAACGTTGTGGATCAGCGCGGAACTCCCATCCTCGGTCTCGATGTCTGGGAACATGCTTATTACCTGAAATACCAAAACATGCGTGGCACTTACATGTCCGCCTTCTGGAATGTGGTAAACTGGGCCGAAGTAGCCAAAAGATACGATGCTTTAGTAAAGTAAACTTCTGCAAACACGGAAACCCGGCTGAATTCAACACACCGGGTTTTTTTGTGGCTGAATGATTGCCTTTTAAATAGAAATGTCAAAAACATGGGTGAGGTGGTTACATCGTTTTTGTTTGTAAACCAGAACTTTAGGTGTGGTTTTTTTCGTAACCCCGACTTGGAGGTATTGCTTTATTCTGTTACCCCGACATTTAGGTCGGGGAAATGAAACGAGCGAGTTGTATTTACGGGCTTTAGCCCGTTCAACTATGACTATGAAATCAAAAGCAGTAATCCTCCTCCGATGTTTTTAATAAATACGGGAATAATGAAGCAATCACACGATTTGATGTGGAATAGCGATTTTGGTTTTTCAATATCAATCACCTCCCAAGTCCAATTTCCCCTATTTTTGCAGCAGGATATGCAAGTTCAATTTTGACTTTAACTTTTATGCCTAAACACACCTTCACAGCGGTAATCTTTGACCTCGACGGGGTCATCACCAAAACGGCGCTCGTTCACAGCGCTGCCTGGAAAAAAATGTTCGACGAGTTTATGAAAAGCTGGTCGGCCAGGAACAACAAGCCCTTCCGGGAGTTTGACCACGAACGCGACTACCTGCCTTATGTTGACGGGAAGCCCCGCTATCAGGGAGTTCAATCGTTCCTGGAACACCGTGGAATCGGGATTCCTTTCGGAGACCCGTCTGATCTACACGATGCTGAGACCGTCTGTGGGTTGGGCAATCGCAAAAACCAGGTTTTCAATGAGGTGCTGGAACGTGATGGGGTAGAGGTTTACCCTTCGACAGTGGAATTAATCCATCAGCTAATTAATAAAGGAGTCCGTGTTGGTGTAGCCTCTTCGAGCAAAAACTGTGAAGGTGTGCTGAAAGCGGCTGGGCTGCTGGATCTTTTCGAAACCCGCGTAGATGGCGTTGTTTCGGCCGAAATTGGCCTGAAAGGTAAACCGGCGCCGGATATTTTCCTCATTGCCTGCAAAAACCTTGGCTCTTCACCCGATCAGGCTGTGGTGGTGGAGGATGCCGTTTCGGGAGTTCAGGCCGGAAAAGCAGGCAATTTTGGGCTGGTGCTGGGTATTGCCCGCGAAGGCAACGCCGCCGAGTTGCGGCAAAATGGCGCCGATATGGTAGTGAACGATATTGGCGACATTGGCCTGAGAGGGATTGAAGATTGGTTCGAAAATGGGTTGGAAGAGGACAACTGGTCGCTCATTTACACCGATTACAATACCAAAAAGGAGCGTTCGCGGGAAGCGTTGCTGACAGTCGGAAACGGCTATTTCGGAACGCGGGGAGCGTTTGAAGAAACTTCGGCCAATCCGGTCAATTACCCCGGAACTTGCATTGCCGGGCTTTACAACCGTCTGGTATCAAAAGTAGGCGACCGCGATGTGGAGAACGAAGATTTTGTAAACATTCCCAACTGGCTGCAAATCACTTTCAAAATTGACGACGGCGACTGGTTTGACCCAAACAATACCGAAATCCTCGATTGCTACCGGAATCTCGACTTCCGCTCCGGCGTGATGACCCGCGTGCTGACCGTAAGAGATAAGCATGGCAAAGAGACATTGATCCAGTCTCATCGTGTGGCCGGGATGAACGATCCGCACCTCGCAGCCATGAAATACTCCATTTCGCCCCTAAATTATCATGGTAAAATTACGGTGAAATCCACGCTCAACGGGAATATCATCAACGACGGCGTGGAGCGTTACAAACAGCTCAATCAAAAACACCTCCAGCCTTTGGATGTCGGCGCTGAAGGAAAGCTGAGCTGGCTCACCGTGAAAACCACACAATCGGCCATCGAAATCACTGAGGCCGTTAAGCTGAATATTTTCTTCGAAAACAAGCCATTTGAAACCGAAATTGAAACCAACATTACCGCTGGTCAGGTAGAATCTCTCTTCAGCGTTGATCTTGAGAGATTGCACGTGCTGACTGTGGAGAAGTTGGCCGCCATCTGCACCTCCAAACCCGACGACAGCGAAAATCCCCTCGCCAGCGCTAAAGTGAAAGCCATGCTGACCGAATCGTTCGACTGGCTGGCCAATGAAACCAAAACCGAATGGGAGAAAATCTGGGAAAAAATTGATGTCAGGATTGTTGGTGATCGCCTGGCGCAGAAGCTGTTGCGGATGCACCTTTACCACCTGATGGTTTCGTTTTCGCCGCACAACAAGGATTTCGACGCCAGCATCACCGCACGGGGGCTGCACGGCGAAGCATATCGCGGTCATATTTTCTGGGACGAACTTTTCATCCTGCCGCTTTACGCCATGCACTTCCCCGAAGCAGCCAAAGCCATGCTGATGTACCGCTACCGCCGGCTTGAAAAAGCCCGTGAATACGCCCATGAGTATGGCTACAAAGGCGCTATGTTCCCCTGGCAAAGCGGCAGCGACGGCAGAGAAGAGACGCAGGTGCTGCACATCAACCCGATTACCGGCAAGTGGGGCGACGACTACAGCTCGCTGCAGCGCCATGTGTCGCTGGCTGTGGCTTACAATGTCTGGGAGTATTTCAGGATTACCGGCGACAGCGATTTCATCAGAGATTATGGCGCTGAAATGTTCCTCGAAATTTGCCGCTTCTGGGCCTCCAAAGCGAAAAAAGATGAATCCACCGGGCACTACTCGATCAATAAGGTGATGGGGCCGGATGAATTTCACGAAGCCTATCCTGACGCAACCGAAGGCGGACTGAAAGACAATACCTACACCAACCTGATGACAGCCTGGACTTTTGAGCGGGCCTTCGACCTGCTGGAGCAGTTCAAACCCGACGAACAGCAAACCATAAAATCCAAAATCGGCTTGACTGATAGCGAACTAGCTAATTGGAAGTCCATTTCTCATAACCTCAATGTTGTCATCAAGGATGATATTCTGGCCCAGTACGATGGCTATTTTGAACTGAAGGAGCTGGACTGGGATTTTTTCCGGAAAAAGTACGGCAACGTTTACCGTATGGATCGCTTGCTAAAAGCGGAAGGCAAAACAGCCGATGAGTACAAGGTAGCGAAGCAGGCCGACACGCTGATGACCTTTTATAACCTGCCCGAAAAAGAGGTAACCCACATCCTGGATCGGCTTGGTTACAAGCTTTCGCCTGATTATCTCAGGCATAATCTCGAATATTATCTGCAAAGAACTTCGCATGGATCAACGCTTTCACGCGTAGTTCATGCTCAGTTGGCCAATATGATCGGCGACAAAAAGCTGAGTTGGGAACTCTACCTTGATGCGCTCACCAGTGACTACAACGACATCCAGGGCGGAACCACCGGCGAGGGAATCCATGCCGGAGTGATGGCCGGTACTGTGCTCGTGGCCATGCAATCCTTCGCCGGAGTAGATATCCGCGATGGGAAGTTAAGCATCAATCCAGCGCTGCCTGGGCATTGGAGGAGTATTCAATTCCAATTAAATCTGCAGGGCAACCTCTTCGATATCATAATTTTAAATGAATCGGTAAAGGTGACATTGTTGGCGGGCGATGAGAAAGCCGTCTTTTGTCTGAATGGTGAAGATAAATTGGCTGTGAGGGGGAATCCGGTTTTGGAAAATTGAACGGTTAGATTGGGAATCAATTACCAACGCTGTCTTTGATCCTCCAATCCATCTGAAAGAAATCGGTTACTTTTACGTTTGAAAAAAAATCAAAAGCCATGACCAATTTCAACATATCTATCCCCGATCAAAAAGTCGAGTTTTTCAAAGAACTCCTTAAAAACCTTGGATTTGCAAAGATTGAATCCGTGGATGACTCTGACATACCGGAGCATCACAAAAAGATTCTCGACGATCGGTTGAGGCGACTCAATGATAACCCGGAATTAACAAGAGATTGGGAGGAGGTCAAGAAGGATTTGGATAGCAAATTCGATGTACAGAATTAAACTTGCCACTTTTGCTGAAAACGACATCCGTGAAAGCATCCGCTGGTACAATGATGCTTCCGGCGGTTTAGGAAGGATTTTTTACCGGTCGGTTAAAGATGCTATCTCGCTTATCCAAAGAAATCCAAAGCATTTCCCGGTACGGTATAAAACTATCCATACGGTTCTGGTAAAAAAGTTCCCCTTTCTTATTCATTATCAGATTGATGAGAAATCCAAAGTAATCACTATCCTGGGTGTTATCCACACAAGCCGCAACCCTGAAATCTGGGATGAAAGGAGCGAGTGATCTGATTCTGTTGCCAAAATCCACCGCATTAAGCGTTTGATTGTGAATGTTATACGAAGGTGAGCCTGCTTTTCATTGGGTATAAATGTTAAACATTGGCTTGAGCCATTCCGTCCTATGAACCTTTGGGTCTTATGCCAAATGCATGCGAGTGGCCAGACTAAAACGCCGTTGAAGTAGCGGAGGAATCTCTCTTTTGCCTATCCAATCTTACCATCCAGGCATCTGAACCCCAACCTCAACCGGCGCTCAATTTTTCTGGAGCCGGTTTGATTTTAATTCACTATTGAGTCCGGTCTAAAAAGCCCCCAAACTGCTGATTTTTATCGTTTTTACCCCTGACCCAAATGGGAGAACGCTAAAAATCAGCAGTTTAGAAAAGTCCCCAATTGGGGATTTAGGGGCAAATGGGCTTTTTAGACTGAACTCACTATTCCAAAAAAAATGTTTATATTGTAACCGTTAATTTGATTAAATAATAATCATTTAAAGGCTTACAACTTGATTATCAATGCCCATTCATACTACAGCCTGCGCTACGGAACCATTCCGGTGGAAGAACTTGTTGCTGATGCGGTCGGGATGGGGATAGAGTCGTTGGCTTTAACCGACATCAACAATTCGACCGGGACAATTGATTTCGTGAAGACCTGCAAGCAACACGGCATCAAACCGGTAGCGGGGATGGAGTTCCGGCAGGACGAGCGGCTGCTGTACATCGGAATTGCCATCAATAACGAAGGTTTCAGGGAGCTGAACGAATTTCTTTCGGAGCACAACCTTGAGCAGAAACCGCTGCCCGAACAACCACCAGATTTTGCCAATGTGTTGGTTATCTGGCCGTTTACCCAAATTCCGGACCGCCGACTCTCGGATAATGAATTCATCGGTATAAGGCCGGAGGAGGTGAGGAAAATGGTTACTTCGCCACTTTGCAGCGACCACCGTAAGCTGGTAATCCTGCACACGGTTTCTTTCAAAGACAACGACGGCTACCTGTTGCACCAGAACCTCAGAGCCATTGATAAAAACACGCTCATCACCAAGCTCACTCCGCAGGACATAGCTGGCGCCGGCGAACTTTTGCTGCCACCCGATGAAGTCATTAAACCATACATGGATTTTCCTGAAATAATCGAAAACACCCGCCGGATCATGGATTTGTGCAGTATTGATTTCGAGTTCAAAACCAGTAAAAACAAGCAGATTTTCACCGGTAGCCGCTACGACGACAAGGTGTTGCTGGAGAAGCTGGCGCTGGATGGAATGGTTTATCGCTACGGGAAAAACGACAAAACCGCCATGCAGCGGGTTCAGCACGAGCTGGAAATCATTGACCGGCTTGGATTTTCCTCTTACTTCCTGATGGCGTGGGACATAGTGCGCTACTCGATGGCGCGCGGATTTTATCACGTCGGGCGGGGCAGTGGCGCCAACAGCGTGGTGGCCTACTGTCTCAAGATCACCGATGTTGACCCTATCGAGCTTGATCTCTACTTCGAACGCTTCATCAATCCCATGCGCACCAGCCCGCCCGACTTCGACATTGACTACTCGTGGAAAGAGCGCGACGAAGTGATTGACTACATCTTCAAACGCTACGGCCGCCGGCACACTGCGCTGATGGGCACAATCCCCACCTTCAAAGACCGCTCGCCGCTACGCGAACTCGGAAAAGTGTACGGGCTGCCGAAATCGGAAATTGACGAACTGGTGGATTACCCCGAAAAACGCCAGAACCGCGATAGCGTCACCAGCCAGGTGTTGAAAGTTGCCGCGCAGATGGCCAACTTTCCCAACATCCGCAGCATCCACGCCGGCGGTGTGCTCATCTCCGAAGAACCCATCAGCTGCTACACCGCCCTCGACCTGCCACCAAAAGGATTCCCCACCACCCAGTGGGACATGTATGTGGCCGAGGATATTGGTTTTGAGAAGATGGACATCCTGAGCCAGCGAGGTATCGGGCATATTAAGGAGTGCGCTGATATCATCCGCCGCAACCGTGGCGAAGAGGTGGACGTGCACAATGTGCCGAAATTCAAGAAAGATGTACAGGTGAAAGCACAGCTCAAACGCGCCGAAACCATCGGCTGCTTCTACATCGAAAGCCCGGCCATGCGCGGGCTGCTTACCAAGTTGCGTTGCGACAATTACCTTACCCTGGTGGCGGCCAGCTCTATCATCCGGCCCGGAGTGGCACGCTCGGGAATGATGAGAGAATACATCCACAGGTTTCATAATCCACACGATTTCAATTACATACATCCGGTGATGGAGGAGCAGCTCAAAGAGACCTTTGGCGTGATGGTTTACCAGGAAGATGTGCTGAAGGTTTGCCACCATTACGGCGGGTTGAACCTGGCCGAGTCGGATGTGCTGCGGCGTGCCATGAGCGGCAAGGTGCGCGGCAAAAAGGAATTTCAGCAGATCGTTGACCGTTTTTTTGAGAAATCGCGGCAGCTCGGACGCGATGAAGCCATCACCAAGGAGGTGTGGCGGCAGGTGGAGTCGTTTGCCGGGTATGCCTTCTCCAAAGCGCACTCCGCCTCCTACGCCGTCGAAAGTTACCAGAGCCTCTACCTCAAAGCCCACTACCCGCTCGAGTTCATGACGGCCGTTATCAACAACTTTGGCGGGTACTACCGGACGTGGGTTTACTTTAACGAAGCCAAACGCTGCGGCGCCGCCATCGAACTGCCCTGCGTGAACCGCAGCGACTACAAAACCACCATTTACGGCGACCGGATATATGTGGGTTTCATCCACATCCAGAACCTCGAAAGCAAGCTCGGACTGCGCATTGTCGAGGAGCGCCTCATCAACGGCGTGTTTGCCGACCTCGAAGATTTCATCCGGCGAACCCATCCCGGCCTGGAACAGCTCATCCTGCTGATCCGCACTGGAGCGCTGCGTTTCACCGGCATCAGCAAAAGCAGACTGCTGTGGGATGCCCACCTCTTTTTCGGAAAACGAAAGCACGACATTACCCAAACAGCGCTTTTTACGGCGCCAAAAAAGGGATTTACCCTGCCGCAGCTTGAGCATACCGTAATCGAAGATGCCTACGACGAGATCGAGCTGATTGGATTTCCCGTCTCCATCAAATATTTCGAATTGCTGAAGACCCAATTCCGCGGGGAGGTGATGGCCAGGGAGATGGCAGCCTCCAAAGGGAAAACCGTGCGAATGGTTGGCGAGCTGGTTACCCGAAAATTCACCAAAACCAAATCAGGACAAATCATGAACTTCGGGACTTTTATAGATGTGGAAGGCGAGTTTTTCGACACCACGCATTTCCCAAAAACCCTTGAACAGTGGCCATTTCGCGGGCATGGCGTTTATCTCCTTTTAGGAAAAATTGACGAGGAGTTTGGCTTTCACAGCATGGTGGTCGAAAAAATGGCCAAGCTGCCCATCGTGCCCGACCCAAGAAGCGGGTGAGGGGTGATTTTTTTTGCAAAAATTTGCTGGCATAAAAAAATCCAGCCTGCAATTTTAACTACTCAGACTGGATTAATTAAAACAAAATCAATTAGTTGGTTACTTCTCGAGGTAAGCCCACACGAAGTTGGGATGATGCCCTTGCACGCGCGCCATTTTTACCCAGAGCAAAGTCATGTGTTCGAGATGCAGCGACTGGTTGAGCGGCCCGGAATCTACGGCAAAATATCCAAGCTCGTCCAGCAACCCGGCAACCTGATCCTTGGCCGCTTTGTCATTTCCCGCAATCAGCATGGCAGGTTTCACATTGTATTTCGGAAACGAACTGTCAATAAAGTTTTCGTAACCATAAATCGTGAAAGCCTTCACCACCCTGGCATCCGGCGCGAGTTCCTGAACCACTTCAGTGCCCGATCTCACACTTTGTAAACCGTGGCTGACGCCTGGCCCAACAGGATTTGTGCAGTCAACCAATGTTTTACCATCGAACCGGACACCTTTCAATGCCTGCTCGTTGGCGCGGTAAGGAGTAGCAAGAAATACCACATCAGACTGATTTACAGCATCCTGAATGGTGGTTGATGTAAAGGCCGGATTGTTTTCCAACGCCTTTTTCACGCTCTCAGAACCGGGATCATTGTTCCCGACCACGATCTGATGTCCTCTTTTTTGTAAATTGTTGGCAATCGCAAAGCCTACGTTGCCAATACCGATAAATGCAATTTTCATAATTCCTGATGTTATTTAGTTTTGATTAATGATAATGTTTCCATAGCGATAAATTCACAAATCCCGGAGCTGGCCGAAATCACCCGCCGGTACATAAATTGACCGGTTTCACCCCGTGTCTTTGCTGTGAACTGGTATTCGGATTCGCGGGATTGATAACATTTGAAAGTGCGGTAGGGTTCGACATTTTAATAAAAAGCCACTATCGGAATTCGTACCTGAGAAATACACCGCTATTGCTCATTGTGCTGAAATCATCTCTCCCCCGCTGGTTCAAATCTGATCCCAGACCGAACTGCCAGGCCTCTTTCTGCAATCCCAACCTGATGCGCTGCGTGAAAGCGTAAGCGGATTCGGTTTCGGTGGGAAAAACATTTAAACTCTCCAGCTGGGTAAATAACCTTAGCTTTTCGCCAACCGATGGTGTGTAGCGGAGCAGAATGTAATAGTCGAGAGATGGCTGCGAAAGTGTTTCGCTGACCAGCCAGCTAAAAACGGTGATATCTCCGGTAAGCCGGTAAAATTGTACGCCGGCTTTTGGGTAAACCCCCGAATTGAATATCTGTCCGATAAAAACCGGTGCAAATCCCTTCAAATGAGGATGATTGTACGAAACAGCCTCGGTGAAGCCAAACGATGGAAGGTTGGCACTGGAAGTCATGTCGTAATCCACACTCGCACGGTTACGGTTGAAAAACAGGACTTTGGAGTTCTCTCCATTTGCCTGCCTGAAAAACCTGAAGAACATAACATCGAGCGTGCTTCTTTTGTCTCCCGCAAATACTTCAACCGGCAATTGTGCCAAAGCAGCATTCCCCGAAAGAAATACTGCTAAGGCAAAGGCCAGGGTTATACTGACTTTGTTCATTATTTGGAGAGAAGATCAACCACCATTTTTGCCGCCGCTTCGCCCGAGTTTTGCTGCTGACCGGTGATCAGGTAACCATCGGTGATGGCATAGGAAGCAAAGGCTTCAGCAACTTTGAAATTGGTGGCGCTGATTTTCCGGGCCTCATCCTCAATGCGATAGGGCTGTATTTTAACTCCAACCGCCTGATCTGCAAAATCCTCCTCCGAATTGGCAAATCCAGTCCAGGTTTTACCTTTCACCAGGAGTTCACCGTTCGATTTTTTGGCCTCCAGAAGTACAGTGGTCGAATGGCAAACCGCCGCTGCAGGCTTGCTGCTTTCGTAAAACGAAACAAACAGCTTTTGAAGGGTAGGATTATTTTTAAAGGTGTACATCGGTCCCTGTCCACCAACCAGGAAGATGGCTTTGTAGTCGGCAGGATTTACATCGGTCATCCTGCGCGTATTGGTAAGCATTTGGTTAAACCAGGGCAATTGCATGTAGCCCAGCGTAATAACGTCGTGTGCCGAATAGCCGCTGGCATCCCTGGGGTCGCTGTAATTGTCCATCAGCAGTTTGCCTCCTTCGGTTGATACCAGTTCAACTTCGTAACCGGCTTCCTGGAAAACCCTTAAGGGATGAGTGAGTTCAGCAGCCCAGAATCCAATTGGCCAGCCGGTTTGCTGCGATACGGAAGGACTGCTCGCAACCATTAGAATTTTGCCTTTTGCGGGCGCTCCGTGAAAATGAACGTACGATTTAACTTCGTTGACGTCGCCTGATTTGGTTTTTGTTTGAGCTAATGATGCAAAGCCAAAAAATGCGATCATTGCTAAGGTCATTAATGAAATTTTCATGTTTTTTTAATTTTTAAAATGTTCAGCGAAAAAACCTTTTCAGCCTTCTTTTGTTTATATATGCACTTTAAAGTGTAATACTAACAAAAATGAAAGTAAATTAGAAATCAATTAGTTAAACTATGCCGGAATTTATCTTCAACAACAAATTGTATTACAATCCTGTCGAATTTGTTATGGACAGGATTGGAGGCACTTGGAAAATGCCCATTCTCTGGAGGTTAAGGAACAACACCCAGCGCTACAGCGAACTGAAAAAGACCATGCCTAAGGTAACCCACAAGATGCTTACCTCATCACTGCGCGAGTTGGAGCAGGACGGGTTCGTCATCCGGACGGTTTATCCGGTGGTGCCTCCGAGGGTAGATTATTCGCTCACCGAGCGCGGCCAACAATCCATACCTGTGATCAGCGACCTCAGGCAGTATGGTTTTGCATTGATGAGAGATTATGGAATAAATGTGGAAAATGATTAGTAGTTGGAGAGTCACTTTATTTACCTGTTAATCAATAGCCTAAACAAAAGATGAACTTCGTTTTGTCACGATCATTTGCTACTTATCAAATTCCTGTCAGTAATTTTAGCAAAAAGGGACGTGGTTGATAACGGTTCGCAGCTTGGCGAAGTGGCGGAAATCGAAGCACAAATGTTCAATTTTGTACAAGAGTTCAATCGAAGAACTCCCGTTGAATTTAGCACCGAACCCGCCATTTTGCCAAACTGCTGTTAGCGGTTCGGTGTTTTCTCTTCATCCCTTCTATATTCTAAAATGTCAGCAGGTTGGCAGTCTAAAGCTTTACAAATGGATTCCAATGTGCTAAAACGAATTGCCCTCGCCTTCCCTGTCTTCAAAATAGAAAGATTTGATAGTGTCAAATCAACTCTTTCTGAAAGTTCATTTAGCGAGATTTTACGCTTTGCCATCATCACATCTAAGTTTACAATAATTGGCATAGCTTACACAGTTAAATCGTTTTCGTTTTGAATATCCACCCCTTTTTTGAAAATAGTCGCAATGATATAAACTATTGCCCCCATTAAAATAAAAGCTTGACTGTCTGACCAAAATGAGTCGAGGTAGTTGGTTGCAAATCCTATGTGATTTATGTGCATCGTACTTTTTTTGGCAATATAACCCAAAATGCCTATTGAGAGTGTGAAATAACTAATTCTGGAAATTTGCTTTGCGACATAACTATTAAATGGCTTTTGTAAGTCCATTTTGTGCATGAGCATTACCAAAATGTAGAACAACAATACCTTAAGCATGGCAATGGACAGAATAAAACTGTACAATCCAAAAAACACCCATTTACTTTCTTTGAAAATTGGCATCAAATCCATTTTTTGATAAAGGTTCTGAACGACTTCAGGCTTGTAAAGACTAAAAATAAAATTGATAATTAAACCACCAGTCTCAATGCAAAGCCCAACAAAAATGATCCAGGCTACTACATGTAAACCTTTAAATACGAAGTTGTTTGTTTTTGACATAACTATATAGATTTTAAATTATGCTGCAAAGATAATGAATGTTTATTGATAAACAACAAATATTGATTTATATTCAAAATATTTTTATCAAGTATCATTTTTAAATTGTGTATTCTATTACAATGACCGGGCTATGATATAAAATAATGTGGTTTGATATTTTTCACTGGAACATATGCAGAATTAGAGGTAATAGCATAATCCAGGTACTTACACAGATCGCCTCCTGCAATTCGTAGGATACGAAACCA
>Ga0116204_1001566_pt1 | contig 12686 bp, 11 predicted proteins | sample LakKivwa52mmetaG_FD_94481 | JGI IMG/M metagenome (GOLD analysis project Ga0116204, IMG submission 94481) | Anoxic lake water microbial communities from Lake Kivu, Rwanda to study Microbial Dark Matter (Phase II) - Lake Kivu water 52m metaG | ecosystem: Environmental > Aquatic > Freshwater > Lake...
ACGCTCACAAAATGCTCCAGAATGGTGAAAGTGCAAAGTCCGTATTCGATTCTTTGTTTGCCAAGCAACTTGCTTATTCCGCTGCTTGACCTGCCATTATTCCAAAACACAACTCACGAGTTTACCTGTAAAGTTGAAATGGGTTTGTGTAATGCTTCACAAGATTGTGCCTATTTTAACGAAATCGGATAATTTTGGTATTAATTCCGCGTTAGAGTTTTGATGGATGTTCTTTATCGCCCCGCGCATCCACCGGTATTTTTGCTATGGTACACTTTCCTTACCCTGCCTTGCTCGAAATTCAAGGAGACGCTATGCAACTGACCGGCACCTTTCTCGACGAGATTTCGCACGACATCCCGCACCAGAACTGGGGGCCCGCCGAATGGGCGCAGGATTTCGACTCGATGCGCGCCATCGGCATCGACACCGTCATCCTGATTCGCTCCGGCCACCAGCGCTGGCTGACCTACCCATCTGAAGTTTTAATCTCCCGCGAAGGCTGTCACCGTCCGCCGCTCGATTTGGTGGATATGTTCCTGACCCTGGCCGAAGAGCGCGGCATGGACTTTTACTTTGGCACCTACGACTCGGGTAAATACTGGGCCGATGGCCGCTTCCAGGAGGAAGTTGACCTGAATCGCGCTGTGGTGGACGAGGTCTGGGAAAAATACGGGGCGCGGGCGGCTTTCAAGGGCTGGTACCTGACCCAGGAGGTCAGCCGCCGCACGAAAGGCATCATCGACCTGTACGCCACGATGGGCCGCCATTGTAAGTCGCTTTCAGGGAACCTGCCGGTGCTGATTTCACCCTGGATTGACGGCGCGAAGTCGGTCAGTTCGTATGAAAGCCAAATCGAGAAGGAGGCCGCCATCAGCCTGGCCGAGCACGAGGCCGAGTGGGGCGAGGTCATGGCGGGCATCTCCGGCGTGGTCGATATCATCGCCTTCCAGGACGGGCACGTCGATTTCCACGAACTGCCCGATTTCCTGGCGGTCAACAAAGCCCTGGCCGACAAATACGGCCTGCGCTGCTGGACCAACTCCGAGACCTTTGACCGCGACATGCCGATTAAGTTCCCGCCCATCAAGTGGGAAAAACTGCTGCTCAAACTCGAAGCCGCCCGCCGGGTCGGGGTCGAGAAGGCCATCACCTTCGAGTTTTCGCACTTCCTGAGCCCCAATTCGACCTACCCGCAGGCGCATCATTTGTACAAGCGCTATTGCGAGTATTTCAACATCCAGCCCTGAGCGGAGCGCCCTTCGACTGCGGGCTGCGCAAAATACGCTTCGCCCTCCGCTCAGGACTTGGCGACTTTTGCAAAAAAGCGAAGCGATGTCCTGAGCCTGCCGAAGGGTCGAAAGGCGGTGTCGATGAAAACGAACATTTTCAAAACTCTTTTGATGACAGGTCTGGTTCTAACAGCCTGCCTGATTTCAGCCGTTCTTTTTGAAACGCAAACCAGGTTTTTAAGCCATTGGATTGATGATGTTATTTACGATAACAAGAATCATTACCTTTCCTGCCAGGCATTACCGACGGAATCGGTGGTCAGGGAGACCCTGGAGGCCAACCAGGATGTTATTCGGGAAATCGAGCAGGTTAATCCTGAGGCTGTAAGAATCATCATCGATGACTTTACATGCCCGGGAAAGGCTGATTTGGTCATCTATTATCCTTCCAACAAGAACAGGCAGGCCATCGAACAAATTTTGCAAGGAGATACTTTTTTCGGGATACCCTATCGGCTTGTCAACTATTGAGGCGGCCATGCAATTCGGTACATTTCTTTTGAGTTGAAAAGGGAGCCGAGGGTCGAGTAGCCGGTGATTTTCCGGCGTATCGAGACCCGGAACCACTGGTCTCGACACCTGCACTGCGCCAAACGCAGTGCGGTGCAAGTGTACGCCGGCTGGAGAACGCCGCCTTGTTTCGACGCGCTCAACACAAGCCTCGACCAACTACTTAGCCAAAAAAATATGCCCACTCCCCACTCCCCAATCACCAACTACGCCCACCTCTACAAAACCGCCCTGCTCGACGACATCCTGCCCTTCTGGCAGCGCCACTCGCCCGACCGCGAACACGGCGGCTACTTCACCTGCCTGAACCGCGACGGGGGCGTTTTCGACACCGACAAATTCACCTGGCTGCAAGCCCGCCAGGTGTGGACGTTTTCCATGCTCTACAACCGCATCGAAGCCCGCCCGGACTGGCTCGAAATGGCCCGCCTGGGCGCGGACTTCCTGCGCGCGCACGGGCAGGCCGAAAACGGCGACTGGTATTTTTCGCTGACCCGCGAGGGGCGTCCACTCGTCCAGCCCTACAACATCTTCTCGGATTGTTTCGCGGCGATGGCTTTCGGGCAGTTTTCGCTGGCCGCCAGCGACGGGCAGGCCGCCGACCTGGCGCTGACGACTTATCGCAACATCCTGCGGCGGCAGGACAACCCCAAGGGCGTTTACAACAAACTCGTCCCCGGCGCGCGTCCGCTCAAGAACTTCGCCCTGCCGATGATTCTATGCAACCTGACCCTCGAAATGGCCCACCTGCTGACCCCCGAAGAAATCGAATCGACCACCGATGCCTGCCTGCGGACGGTGATGGGCGACTTCCTCGACCCCGAAACGAACATCATCGTCGAGAACATCGCCCCGGACGGCGGGCTGGTCGACTCTTTCGAGGGGCGTTTACTCAACCCTGGCCACGCCATCGAGGCGATGTGGTTCGTCATGGACATTGCCCAACGCCGCGGCGACCAGGCCCTCATCGAAAAAGCCGTTGATGTGACCCTGTCCATGCTCGAACTGGGCTGGGACAACCAACACGGCGGCATTTTCTACTTCCTCGATCGCCGCGGCCATCCGCCCCAGCAATTGGAATGGGACCAGAAATTATGGTGGGTGCACGTCGAAGCGCTGATTGCGCTCGCCCTCGGCTATTCGCTGACCCGCCGCGCCGCCTGCTGGGACTGGTACGAGCGCGTCCACGCCTACACCTGGGCGCATTTTCCCGACCCGGGCTTCGGCGAGTGGTACGGCTACCTTAACCGGCGCGGTGAACCGCTCCTGGCGCTCAAAGGCGGCAAGTGGAAAGGCTGCTTCCACATCCCGCGCGGGCTGTGGCGCTGCTGGCAGGTTTTTGAAGGGATGGAAAAATGATAGAGAAACTCCAAACCGACCTGCTCACCCTCGGCCTGCGTCCTGGCGGGGTCTTGATGGTTCACGCCTCGCTGCGCGCTCTGGGGCAGGTTCCCGGCGGGGCGGAGGCGGTTATCCTGGGTTTGCTCGCTGCCCTGGGCGCGGACGGCACCCTGCTCATGCCGGCCCTCAGTTACGAGCATGTCAAGCGCGAGAACCCGGTCTTCGATGTCAAAAATACCCCATCCAACGTCGGCGTCATCCCCGAAACCTTCCGCAAACGCGTCAGGACAAAGCGCAGCCTGCACCCGACCCACTCGGTCTGCGCCGTTGGGCCGCTGGCCGAAGCCTTGCTCGCCGCGCACATCGAAGACGCAACCCCCTGCGGGCCGCATTCGCCCTTCCACGCCCTGCCCCGGTACAACGGGCAAATCCTGATGCTCGGCTGCGGGTTGGAACCGAACACCTCCATGCACGCCATCGAGGAATTGGTCGAGCCGCCCTACCTGTACAGCCAGCCAATCGACTATACCCTTGTCCGCGAAGATGGGACCAGCCTTGTCAAAACCTACACCCCGCACGGTTTCGAAGGCTGGGAGCAGCGCTACGAGCGCGCGCAGGACATCCTGCCGCCCTGCGCGCTGAAACGCGGTCCCGTGCTGGAGGCCGAAGCCTGGCTCATCGAATCCGCCGCGCTGTGGGACTACGCCCTGTCCGCCCTGCGCAAAGCTCCGCTATATTTTGTCGCAGAACACAAGCATTCAGGAGATGCCTAATCTGCTATCGCGGGAGTATCGGCCCCTCGTTGCTCATATCGCCTGACTAATAAATGCAAAAAGGGATGGACTTCTACAGTCCATCCCTTTCTAATTTTCGGAACTCTATTTCTTCAACCGCTCCACGAACTGCTTCCTGAACTTCGTCACCTTGGGGGCCACGACCGCCATGCAGTAGGGCTGGAAAGGGTTGTTGGCGAAATATTCCTGGTGATAGTCTTCCGCCAAATAAAATGTATCGAATGGGGTCACTTCGGTCACAATCGGATTCGGCCAGAGTTGGGCCGCTGTCAGTTCGGCGATGACTTCCTCCACCGCGCGTTTCTGCTCATCGTCCAGGTAAAAAATCGCCGAGCGATAGGACGCGCCGATGTCGTTGCCCTGCCGGTTGAGGGTGGTCGGGTCGTGGATGGCGAAGAAGACCTTCAGCAGGTCGCGGTAGGTGATGATGGTCGGGTCGAAGGTCACACGCACCACTTCGGCGTGGCCGGTCGTGTCGCTGCACACCTGTTTATAGGTCGGGTTGGGAACATGTCCGCCGGAATAGCCGGATTCGACCGATTCGACGCCTTTCAGGTCATCGAATACCGATTCGAGACACCAGAAGCAGCCACCAGCCAGGATTGCGGTTTGGGTACTCATAAAATTCTCCTGTAGAAAAAATCAGGGGTGGGTTCAGCGCCCACCCCATCTGTATTATGCTGCTGTCGAAACTCTCTCACGCATCACCAAACTTGCCAGGGGCAAGGCCGATATTTCGAGTCGGGATAAGTCAACGAATTGGCTGGCATCCTCCAGCTCAATTCCGATGACCCTGTTATTCTCGTCGAAATCCAAAACCACACCCGGAGAAATTTCCTCGGATTCAACGCTTACACCCTCGACGAGTTTGATGTAAAGCATATCCGTTTCTTTATGATACGTCGTTTTCACGCCGTCCTCGTATAACTACGCCGCCGGTTCCGGCTCGGATTCTGGCTCGACCGTTGCGAGGCGGGTCAGGACGATTTCATCGTCCGCCGCCAGTTCGACCTGGATGGAGTCGCCGTCCTTGAACTCGCCGGAGAGCAGGCTGTCGGAGAGTTTATCTTCGACTTTTTGCTGGATGATACGGCGCAGCGGGCGGGCGCCCATTTCGGGGTCGAAGCCTTCCACGCCGAGCGAGGACAGCGCCTCGGGCGTGGCGGTCAGGATGATGTTGTGTTCGGTCAGGCGCGCGGCGACTTTGTCCAGTTCGAGTTTGACGATTTTCTGGATGTTTTCCTTGTTCAGGGCGCGGAACACAATCACGCTGTCGAGGCGGTTGATGAATTCAGGCCGGAAGGCGCGCTTGAGCGTCTCGGTCAGTTTCTTGCGCATGTCCTCGTAGCCCAGGCGCTCTTCGGTCACTTCGTCGCGTTTGAGCGCGAATCCGAGCGAGGCCTGTTTCTTAATCATATCCGCGCCGACGTTGGAGGTCATGACAATAATCGCGTTGCGGAAATCGACCTTGCGGCCTTTGGCGTCCGAAAGGTGGCCTTCTTCCATGATTTGCAGCAGCATGTTGTGGACTTCGGGGTGCGCTTTCTCGATTTCATCGAACACGATAATCGAGTACGGGCGGCGGCGCAGGGCTTCGGTCAACTGACCGGCGTCCTCGTAGCCGACATAGCCGGGAGGCGCGCCCACCAGGCGGCTGGCGGTGTGCCGTTCCATGAACTCGGACATATCGAGTTGCAGGGCGGCTTCTTCCGAGCCGAACATGAATTTCGCCAGGGTTTTGGTCAGTTCGGTCTTGCCCACGCCGGTCGGGCCGAGGAAAATGAACGAGCCGATCGGGCGGCGCGGGTCTTTGAGACCGGCCCGGGCGCGGCGCACCGCGCGCGAGATGGCGACAATCGCCTCATCCTGGCCGATAATCGACTTCTGGAGTTCTTCTTCCATCCGCAGCAGGCGCTCGGATTCTTCTTCGGCAATCTGCATCAGCGGGACGCCGGTCCACATCGAAATGATTTCTGCAATATCTTCGGCGGTCACCACCGGGCTGGTGGCGCGGTCCCAGCCGGTGCGCAGGCGCTCCAACTGGTTCTCGATGGAAATCTCGCGCTCCTGCCAGGATTTGACTTCTTCCGGGTTGCCTTCCTCCTGTGCCAGGGAGCGGCCCTGGCGCGCTGCGCGCAATTGCGTGAATAAGTCTTTGGCCTGTTTGGCCGCCGGGGATTTGTACATGCGCACGCGTGAGGCCGACTCGTCAATCAGGTCGATGGCCTTGTCGGGCAGGAATCGCTCGGTGACGTAGCGGCTGGAAAGGTGGGCGGCGGCTTCCAGGGCCTCGTCCGAAATAATCAGTTTGTGATGTTCTTCATACGCGCCGCGAATGCCGCGCAGGATTTCGATGGTCTCCGATTCGGAGGGTTCATCGACCTGCACCTGCTGGAAGCGCCGCTCGAGGGCCGCATCCGACTCGATGTGTTTGCGATACTCATCGAGAGTGGTTGCTCCAATCACCTGCAATTCGCCGCGCGAGAGGGCCGGTTTCAGGATATTGGCCGCATCGACGCTCGAACCGGCGGCCCCGGCCCCCACCAGCATGTGGACTTCGTCGATGAACAGGATGGAACCGGCCTGCTTCAACTCGTCGATGACGCGCTTCAGGCGTTCCTCGAACTGGCCGCGATACATCGTCCCGGCCACCAGCGAACCGACATCCAGTTGCAGCACGCGCTTGTTCATCAGCGGGGCCGGCACGTCGCCATCGACAATGCGCTGGGCCAGGCCTTCCACAATCGCGGTCTTGCCCACGCCCGGCTCGCCAATCAGGGCCGGGTTGTTCTTGGTGCGGCGCGCCAAAATCTGGATGACGCGCTCGATTTCCATCTGGCGGCCAATCACCGGGTCGAGTTTGCCCTGTTCGGCCTTGCTGGTCAGGTCGCTGGCGAGTTGGTCAACCAACGGGGTCTTGGCGCCCTGCTGCCCGCCCTGCGGCGCGCCCGGTTTGGCCGGTTCGCGCCCGGCCGGCGCGGCGGGCAGGTTCGGCGAGGACGATTCCTGCAACACGCGCCGGGTCTGGCGGCGGATTTCATCGGGAGTCGCGCCCAGGCGGCGCAGGGCTTCCATGGCCGTCCCTTCGGCGCGCACCAATCCCAACAGCAGGTGTTCTGTGCCAATATAGTGATGTCCCATGCGGCGGGCTTCATCCACTGCGTATTCCAGCACCTGCTGGGTATCGTTCGACAACTCAATTTTCTCGCCGGGTGGGTTCTTGCCCTCCCCGGTCAGCCGGAAGACGATTTCGCGCACGCGCTCTGGCTCGAATCCCATTTCGCGCAGGACTCGCCCGGCTACGCCGCCTTCTTCTTCAATCAAACCAATTAATAAATGCTCGGTCCCAATCAACGGATGATGGGCGCGTTCTGCCTCGGCGTGTGCCAGGCTCAAAACCCTGCGAGCGCGTTGTGTAAAGCGTTCCATGCCTGCCATAAGTTCTCCTTGACCAATTCGACAAGAACGGTCTGTTTTCATTTTACCAAAAAAGCGAGAAGGGAAATTATATGAATATGATTAGAGTTTGGGTCTCGGTACGGGCGTGGCGTTGGTCGAGTAGGCGTTCTTTGCCGTATCGAGACCCCGCCACTCCCTACTCGACCGACGTACAATCAGGGCAGTAAATACTTCTCCAAAAAGTTCAGCACGGTTTTGGGATATTGTTTCGGCTCTTGGAAAACGAACCCGCCATGACCAACGCCTTCATAGACGACCAACTCTTTCGGGTCACGAGCCGCCTCATATAGCTGATAACTGTTTCGCACCGGAAGCGTTTCATCCTTTGCCCCGTGAATTAACAACACCGGCCTGGGGCTGATACTCCCGATGACATCCACCGGGCGGACGGTGGAGATGTCGACCCCGGCCTCGCGCTGCCCGAAAAAGAGAACCAGTGGGGCAAAAAAGCGCGGGTCGAGTCCGGTCAGGGAGCGGATGCCCTCGCTGACGTTGTCTTCCACGCTGGTAAAGGGGCTGGCGGCGATAACGGCCTCAATCTCCGGGAGTTGGGCGGCAGCCATCAGGACCGTCGCCGCGCCCATCGAATGCCCGAAGGCGGCTACCGCCGCGTCCGCTCCCTCCCGTTGGCGGATATATTCAACAGCGGCGGCAATGTCTTTGGTCTCGTACAGGCCGAGGGTGGTCACATCCCCCTCGCTTTCACCGTGATTGCGCAAATCGAGCAGCAAGACGCCGTATTTTTTGCGATGGAGGAAAACAGCCTCATCGAGGAATTGCGTACGGTTGCCGCCCAGGCCATGCACGCAGATGACTACGACCCCGTTGCGAGGTGGGATATACCAGGCGGTCAGGGTCAGCCCGTCGGACGTGGTCAGTTGGATGTCTTCGTAGGGCAGGCTCAGGTCGGCGGGCGCGCGGTCGATGGGCGCGCGGGCCGGATGCACCAGCCCGTAGGCGCGGCCATAGGGCAGGGCAACGCCAAAGGCCAGCAGGGAAATGACCAGGAAACTGCCCAGACCAAACAGGGTGAGATTGCGGATTTTACGATTCATGCTTCCCCATTCTTATCCACTAATCGTCACGAATTGGCACGAATTTGTCTTTTCGCGCAGATTAGCGAAAATTCGCGGATTAACTTTTCAGCCTTGCCCTCAACGCCACTTCAAGTTTGGCCTTGAGCGCCTGGTGAGCCGGGTTCTCCAGGTTCAGGCGCGGGGCTTTGCTGAAATCATAGAACCAGACCGGGCCGGCGCGCAGGTTCTCCGGTTCGGCCTGGTAGCGCGGGATGACGTGGGCGTGCAGGGCGGGTTCTGAGTTGCCCAAAATCTCGTAGTTGATGCGCGCCGCGCCGGTGGCCTCGAGGATGGCGTCGCCCAGAATCGACATATCGCGCAGGAAAATCTCGCGTTCGCGCAAGCCCAGGTCATTCAGGGTGGCGACGACCGGGTCGGGCAGCAGCAGGCAGTAGCCGTTGAGAATCTGCACATCGCCGATGACGGCCCAGCCTGATTCCATGCGGGCTAGCACCGTGGGGTTTTGGCCCTGGCGGGCCAGTTCGACTCGTTGGTGGATGAGAGTGGACATTCGATTTTCGATTTCTGATTTTGGATTGACGAAAAGAGCAGCCGGGAGGAATTATAATCCCTTCATGTTTCCCATCCCAACCCATCGCCCCGTAAAAAAATTTTGCTCCGGTTCATTGTTCACTGAAAACTGTTCACTGAAAACTGTTCACTGGTTACTACTGATTACTGTTACCTGCTTACTGATACCTGCCTGCCTGTCCCCGTTAGGGGGCTCCCCCTCCGCCAACCCAAACGCGCCCTATACCCCCGGCTTTTTTTATTACTCGCTCGAGAATTCTTCCCTGGTGTTCGATGACCGCTCGTTTCGCCTTCCCACGCCCTCCGATTGCGCGTTATACGCCATTCGCCCGGCCCCGCGCGGACGCTGGATTGCGGTCGAATGGGACTGTCCTTCCGGGCCGAGGGTGGGATTGTTCGACAGCGCCAGCGGGCGCATTCGCCTGGCCATTGACGACCAGACCATCGACAATCGCCTGCTGGCCTGGCATCCCGATGGTGGCTCACTCTATCTCAAAATCGGAATGCTCTCGTTCCCGCAGGTGATTCGGGTCGATGTGGAGACGCTGCGGGCAGCGGAACTTCCCGTGGCGGCTTTCGTCTATGATTTAACAGTATCACCCGACGGCGGGCAGGTGTTGTACTCGCTCTCCAACGGAATCGGGTTCGGGTCGGAAACCTGGTTGGGCGCGGAAAACGCCAAAAACGCCTCGCAATTGCTGCTCGAGCAGAATCACATCATCGCCCTGGCGCAGTTTTCACCCGATGGAAGCAAAATCGCCTATATCAAAATGCCCGATTCACAGGAACAATTTCCCGCCGGGGAGTTGTGGGTGATGGATTCAGATGGAGATAATGCTTTTTTCGCGGCGGCGGCGGACGCGGGGCGCGGGTATCCGCCGGCCTGGTCTCCGAGCGGCGATAAAATTGCCTTTGTCGGACGTAATGACCCGGCGGATGCGTCCTCCATCAACTTAACCATCTACGATTTGAAAAATTCATCCTTCATAATTCATCCTTCATCCCTGATCACCGCCCCTGCCTGGTCTCCCGATGGCGCGTTCCTGGTCTTTACCACGCGAGATAATGATACAATCGCCGTGTGGCGGTACGAACTCGCCGCACAGCGCGCTGAAAAAGTCGCTGGAAACGCCTGCTGCGCGGGTTGGATACGATAACCTGTCACCGCGAGCGAACGTTCTGCGCGCGGTGGTCCTTCAAATGAATAAAATCATTCTTTTCACCCTGGTATTCCTGCTCTCTGCCTGCGGCGCTGCCGCGACGGAACTACCGTCTATCCCCGGCCTGGTGACGATTACGCCTGAAGTCATTCCGTTCAATCTTCCCGCTGTGGAGCAGACCGCCACCCCCCTGCTGGCCGTCCCAACCCAGGCGCTGCGCCTCCAGACGACGGCTACCCGTCTGCCTGAATCGACCCCCACGCCGCGCAATACGGCCACCCTGCCCGGGCCGACGCCGACCGAAACGCTCCTGCCGCTGTTGGAATTGCCCACCGAACGCCCGTTTGCGTCCTCGCGCGTAGCCTGGACCGGCCTGCCAACCTACCCCGCCGATTCTGATCCGGGTCTCCTGTTCCGCGTGGATTATGACCCCGACTTGTGGGCGCAGACCGAGGGCAACTTTGGCGAAATTGTGCTGGCGCACCGCCAGATTCCCTACTGTACTATCACTCCCTGGACGGGACGCGGCCTGCCAGCCGGTTTGAAGGTGGAGTATGAATTCCGCGTGATTGGCGGGGCGAATTTCGAGGTGCATATCATAACCCGGCAAGGCGAGTTGGAATTCGTGGCGTACATCGGCGGCGACCGGAAAATCCTGACCGGTTTCCAGGTTTCGTTTGAAGAGCAAAAAGAGAAATGCATACAAGACGCCGAAGCGATTTTTGCGACCCTGCGCTCGGCCCCTTCACAGTAAATGGTGATTGGTAATTCGCATTTCCGATTTTCTCCAATCACCAATTACCAATCACCAATTACCAATCACAATGGACTTTCGCCGCCTCATCAAACCCGCTCTCATCTTCCTGGCCCTGGCCGGGGTGATTTGGTTTGGCGGCTCGCGCCTGGTTTCAGCCCGTCCGCTCCCTCGTGACTCGGGACAAGAGCAGGTGGTGACGCCATTTTTGTATCCGCCCTATTATGGACGCTCCTCCGAAGAATCCGTCTTCGACCATAGTTCCCCCAATTACACCCTGACCGACAACAAAATCATCACTTACAGTGGCGAAGTGCTCAACAAAAATTGTCCCGTCCCTGCGCCGCCCGGCACGCCGCCGCCAAATGGTAACTGCGACCAGGGGTATGGCAGTTACTGGAGTTATAAACTCGGCATTTACCTGTGGTACAACGGCCACGACGGCGTCGACTACGGCATCAGTTACCGTCCCTTGCTGGCCGCTGCGGATGTCAACCAGGTCGTTTACGCGGGCTGGTACAACCCGCAGGATCACGGCTCGAACCTGGGAATTTTCGTCCGCCTGCGCCACCCCAACGGCTATAACACCTGGTACGGCCACATGAGCGCAGTCGCGGTGCAATCCTGCACGACGGTCGGCTGCGCCAACATCCCGCGCGGCGAGGTGATTGGAATCAGCGGCAGTACGGGCAACTCATCGGGGCCGCACCTGCACTTTCGCGTCACCAATCCGCAAAACCGGGCGGTTGATCCCTACGGCTGGATTGGCCCGGCACGCCAGGACCCCTGGCCTTACAACCAACCCGAGTCGCTTTGGGCGCAGTATCCCGATATCAGCGGATATCCAAAAAATGTCTATCCGGGCGGCGCGCCGCTACCTGAACCGACCGCCCCTGCCACCGGCACCCTGGTCGATGACCTCGATCCGCGTTTCGACCAGATTCCCGAAGGCTGCTGGACGGTCGTCAACACCAGCACCGCCAACAGCCAGAACGGGCGCATGTTGACCGTCCGCCCCATCACCGGCGGCTCAGACACCTGCCGGGCGCGCTGGAAACTACCGCCCGGTTCGGGGGCTGGCACGTATGCCGTCTATGTGCGTATTCCCGCCGTGCGCGCCACCAGCCGCGGCGCGCTGTACTACATCTTGCACGACGGGAAAACCGACATGGTGGTGCTAAACCAGGCGGTATTCCCCAACCTCAACGTCCCGACGGGCTGGGTATATATCGGCAAGTATTACTTCAACGGCGCGGCGTTGGAATATGTGCAACTCGGCAACCGCACCCAGGATATGGCAGGGATTGCTTCGGGACTGGAACTGGCCGCCGACGCAGTGAGATTTGTCCCACTTGCGCCGGGAACCCCCGCTCCGTCGAACACGCCGACGATTTCCCCCACACCCACAGTGACCCTGACCCCAACCATCACCCGGACCCCAACCGTTACCCGGACTCCGACCGTCACGCGCACGCCATCCCTAACGCCGACGCCCTCCAACACCCGTACGCCGACCAACACCCCCTTCATCCGCCCCACCGATACGCGCTGGCCGACCCGCACGCCAACCATCACCCGCACGCCGCGCCCATCCGATACCCGCGTGCCAACCCGCACATTCACCCCATCCCGCACGCCGACCGCTTCGCGCACCCCAACCATCACCCGTACCGCAACCCCTTCACGCACCCCGACGATTACTCGCACCCCAACATTAACTCGTACCCTCACACCCTCGCGCACCCCGACATTCACCCGCACCCCAACAT
>Ga0116204_1001567_pt1 | contig 12682 bp, 20 predicted proteins | sample LakKivwa52mmetaG_FD_94481 | JGI IMG/M metagenome (GOLD analysis project Ga0116204, IMG submission 94481) | Anoxic lake water microbial communities from Lake Kivu, Rwanda to study Microbial Dark Matter (Phase II) - Lake Kivu water 52m metaG | ecosystem: Environmental > Aquatic > Freshwater > Lake...
GTCTGTTGCCAAGTCAATTGGCTTTTTAATTGCCGCAATCATTTTTGAATCTGTGTTGGGTTATGTTTTTGGATATTTAATACATAAAATTCCTGAAAAAATTAAAAAACATAAGCCAAGCTTGGCCAACTACGTTGGTAAACTAAATAACTTCTTAGGTATTATCCCCGGAATTGGGGAGGGAATAATTTTAGTTGCAGCCCTCTTGATTTTAGTAATAGCTTTGCCTATCAAACCTCAAGTAAAAAATGATATTACCGAGTCTAAAATTGGGAGCGTCTTGTTAAGTAACACTGCTGTCATTGAAAAAGCTATAAATGAGGTATTTGGAGGGGTTATAAACGACTCTTTGACCTATTTTACAGTAAATCCCAGTAGTGGAGACTCAGTGCCTTTAGAAGTCGATTCGTTTAACTTAGTGGTAGATGAGAAAGCGGAGAGCGAAATGTTTGCAAAGGTGAATGAAGAAAGAAGAAAATTAGCGATAGCTGAACTTGTTTGGGAACCATCAGTTGTTCCTGTATCTAGAGCTCATACGAAAGACATGTGGGAAAGAAAATACTTCGCCCATGTTTCTCCTGATGGCAAAGATGTTGGAGACAGGTTGCAAGCTTCAAAAGTGAGCTATACTTTTGCTGGTGAAAATTTAGCTCTTGCTCCAACTACAGTCACTGCACATAGAGGGCTGATGAATTCAGAAGGTCATAGGGAAAATATTCTTGATCCAAGATTTAAAAAGGTAGGCATCGGCATTATTGATAATGGGGTATATGGCAAAATGTATGTATAAGTATTTTCTGATTAAATCGGATAGATCAGAAAAATTCAGATAAATCTGAAAAGTCAGATCATCTGATTGTCAGACCGTCCGATATATCTGGTATGTCCGATTTATCCAAAATTGTGTAATATGTATATATGCGCAAAGAGCTGTTTAATCACTTGGCATTTTGGTTTGGCTATTTTGTTTTGGTAACCATATTCAATAGCCTTTATTCATTCAGCTATTGGCCTTTATATATTGGGGGTTTAGCTGGCATGGCCTTTTCTTATATAGACCACATCTTACATGTTTTTGTGTATAAGCCACAGGAGTTGACATCGATTAGGGTACAAACATTAGTGAACCAGAAACAATACAAAGAAGCCTTGCTGTTGCTATATAGTACAAATGATGAAAGGAAAGATTTAATTTTTCATACGGTACTTTTTCAAATAATTTTTGCCATTTTAACTTTTTGGGTGGTCACTTCTTCAGGAAACTTATTTGGTAGGGGGTTAGTTTTAGGTTATTTTTTAAGTCTAACAATTTACAATTTAAAAAAATTTCTAAATAAAGAATTAATTTTTGGTGACACAGATCAAACCAGAATTTATTTTGTTACGCAAGTTATATTACTTTTTGTGTTTGGGTTATTGCTTTAGAGGCTTTTATAGAAGTCGATTATTGGAGTGTCACCCATTAAACATTTGCCATTAGGAGTTACTAAAAAAGGTACTGCCATTTGTGACCCAGTTGGTTTTGGGTTACAAGAGTTGAATCTATCTTTCATTATCTCTGCGTTTTTTGGATTATTCCAAACCTCAAACTTTTTAATAGTTATAGTATCTTTTTTGTCCCATGTGGCTACAAAGTCGTCGACATTTTTACAATGAGGACAACCATTGCCCCAAAAATATTCATGGGCGTTGTCTTCTCTTGGTGGTATTTCGGTCGGCCTGGTGAATATGTATGCACCACCAAATAAAAATAATAGTGTTACTGTTATTAATATAACTCCAATTTTATTCATGGTTTCAGAAAAATTTCTTTTAATTAGTTTGTAAAGTATATCCTGTACTTTTAACTATTTCTATGATCTTTTCAACTTCGTGCTCGTGTTCAATGGTTAATGTCTCTGTGGCATAGCTACAGCTGCATTTATAGCCGGCATCTTCTAAGTCCATTTGGATTAGACTTGCACAACTTGCACAGTTCATACCTTGTACTTTGTACTTTTTCATTATTCATTTTGTGTTAAATGATCCTGTATACATTCCCATTCCACACGAGAAGTTTAACAACCCTTCTTCTGTTGGTGTAAATTCAATTGTTTCTTCGCCACTAGTTGGTAATAGGGTATTAACACCTAAACTTGGAATAATGAAACTTCTTGCACAACTTTGGACGTTATTACTAACGACCTTTAGTTTAACTGGTATACCCTTATTTCAACAATTTGATAGCCATTTACAATTTTAGCTTCGTTTGAAGGTGTGTTATCGCCCAATATAACTCTTTTGTAATTTTGAAAAGTATGAGGCGAGTCTCTTAAAACTTGCCCATTATTAATGGCTGATAACCCAATAATAACGATTGTTAAGGCCGCAATTTTAGATAAAATATTACTTTTAAAAATGTTTGTAATGGTTAGGCCAAGTAAGAAAAAGACAGGAGATGTGCCAAGTGTAAACAAAAACATAATTAAAGCCCCATCAAAGGCGCTACCTGTACCCATTGAAAGAATAAGCATTGCTTGTGTTACTCCACAGGGAATAAGTATGGTTAACGCACCTAAAAATATTTTTTCTTTTGATATTGATCTAACCTTTCTTAAGATAAAAGTTGGTGGTTGGATTATTGTATATCTAAAAATTGGGTGTAAATTTAAAATTCTGCTAGCTGTTGTCAACATAAAAAGACCGATTAATATTTGTAATATACCTTGAGTGGTGATGGAAAAAGAGAAGACGTTACCAATCGCGCCAAAGATTGCGCCCAATATAGTATAAGCAACCAATTTAGAAACAATAAAATAAAAGGTACCTTTATGCTTATCCGATTCTTCATTAATAGCTGAAGCCAAAAGGCCGCCTTGTACTGTAAGACATGATATGCCACCACTGGTTAATCCTGTTACAAATGCTAATAAATATTGATTCATAATTTGGTTATTGACCCCGATATTTTCGGGGTTGACAGTCCCCCTAGGGGGGATGTATATTAGTTTACGAAAGATACAAAAATATGCAAGTACCAAAATCAAATATACTACACAGATTAAAAATTGCCAAAGGTCATTTGGGGAAGGTTATTAATATGGTAGAAGGTGATGAGTATTGTATTGATGTTGTTCATCAATTGCTTGCTATACAGTCCGCATTAAAAAAGACTGACGAAATTGTTTTAGAAAACCATTTAAAGACATGTGTTGCTGATGAAATTAGAAAAGGCAAAGCAGACACTGCCATTAAAGAAGTTATGGAGGTACTAAACAAAAAATGAAAATAAATATTTATCTTGCATCATCACTAATGGTAGTAACTTTGGTTATCGGTATGGTCTTTGGCTATTACATATCGCCAAGTTATAGCCAGTCAATGTATTCAAAAAATGATATGGGTTTAGGTAAGGCTGATAAGTTTGTCGATTTAAGATATCTTAATCAAATGGCTACTCACCACAAGGGGGCAATACTCCTTGCAAAACAGATAGAAGACAAAAGTGATAGAGAAGAGATCAAGGTACTAGCTAAAGAAATTCAAGAAAATGAACCGAAATTAATTGAAGAACTATATTCATGGAAAAAAGATTGGTATAAAGACTCAAGAGAGGCTGAGGATCCAATGGTCTCTAATATTGGCAGTAAGGATGATAAAACCGACTTAAGATTTTTAAACGCTTTGATTGCACATCATCATGAGGGGATAGAAATGGCACAAGAGATAAAAACAAAGAGTAGCAGGACTGAAGTTTTAAACAATGCTGACGCTGTTGAAAACTTTTTAACAGATAGTCTTAAAGTTTTAATGTCTTGGAGAAGTGAATGGTATGGAATATGAAAAACGAAAAATACAAGATAAAGGGTATGCACTGTGCAAGTTGCAGTAATATAATTACCAAAAAAATAAGTAAGATTAGCGGTGTCAGTAGTGCCTTTGTTAATTATGCCACAGAGGAATTAAGTGTAGATTATGATCCAGATAAAACTAGCCCTCAGGTTATGGACAGTGAAGTATCAAAGTTGGGCTATCACCTGTTAGGTATTGATAATGTTAAATTAGAAAAGATAAACGAAATCGATATTGTTAAATCAAAGTTAGATTTCTCTTTTCCAATTACTGTTATGTTCTTTTTACTGATGATGTGGGAGGTTGGCTTTAGTTTGACTTCTTTTATCCCAAAACTTCCAATACCTATGCAGCTTTTTAATACTATTGCTTTTGTTGTGTCAACAGTCATTATTTTTTGGATTGGAAAACCCTATACAGCAGCAATATTCAAATTCCTTAAGTACAAAGTGGCTAATATGGACACTCTAATTGGTATAGGCACCTTGACTGCTTATTTATATAGTAGCTTGGTCTTTTTGTTTCCAGTTTTGACTTCTTACTTTAATCTACCTGAGTATACTTATTTTGATGTAACAATAGTTGTTTTGGGCCTTATCACTTTAGGAAAATATTTAGAATTAAAATCGAAAATAAAAACAAATCAGGCCATTGAAAAACTTATTGGCCTACAAGCTAAAACAGCAATTGTTGTTAGGGATGGGAAAGAAATCGAGATAGCTATTGAAGAGGTCAGGGTCGGTGACTTAATTCTGGTTAAGCCCGGAAGTAAAATTCCTGTAGATGGGTCATCACAGAAGGTTTTTCTTCAGTTGACGAATCAATGATAAATGGGGAATCAATACCTGTTGATAAAAAAGTTGGTAGTTTTGTGATTGGAGCAACTATTAATAAGCAAGGATCATTTTATTATAAAGCTAGTAATGTTGGATCAGACACAATGCTAGCTGAGATTATACGAATTGTAAAAGACTCACAAGGCTCAAGGATGGAAATCCAAAATTTGGCTGACAAAATATCTTCTGTTTTTGTTCCTGTAGTTCTTGTCTTTGCTCTAATCGCTGTTATTGTCTGGTTGACAGTTGGAACTTACTATTTGGGTTTTTCTGAGTCTTTCTCCTATACAATGCTCGCTTTCGTTGGAATATTAGTTATTGCTTGTCCTTGTGCACTAGGATTGGCAACTCCAACAGCAATTGTTGTAGGCATAGGTAAGGGTGCGGAAAAAGGAATCTTGATCAAAGATGCAAAGAGCTTAGAAAAACTATACAAAGTTAAAAAGATAGTTTTTGATAAAACAGGAACAGTAACGAAAGGTCAGCCAAAAGTTACAGATGTTATCATAAAAGATGATAGATATACTAAAGAGCAATTGATTAGTTATGCATCATCTATAGAAAGTAAATCAAGCCATCCACTAGCGAGAGCCATTGTTGATGAAGGACTAAGGGTAAAACTTGTAAACAAGAAAGTAATAAATTTTAAAGAAAGTGAGGGTGTTGGTGTTTCTGGGGAGGTAGACAAGATCCCTGTATCAATCAAAAAACCTGATACTAAGGAAATTGAAAACAAAGAAGTTAAAAGATTGCAAGAACAAGGTAAAACAGTAGTATTGGTTGAAATAGACAAAAAAATAGCAGGATTTATTGCAATTAGTGATACTGTTAAAGAAAATGCAAAAGAATTAATCGAAGGAATTCATAATCTAGGTATAGATACAGTTATGTTAACGGGGGATAACAGCAGATCTGCAAATTATATTGCAAAAGCTGTTGGTATCAAAAATGTCATATCAGAAGTTTTACCAAAAGATAAAAGTGACGTAATCCGTAAACTGCAAAATGATGGAAGTCTTGTTGCAATGGTTGGCGATGGTATTAATGATGCTCCAGCCTTAATGCAATCAGACGTTGCAATAGCTATGGCAACAGGTTCTGATATAGCAATTGAATCATCTGATATAACTTTATTGGGTGGAGATATAGAAAAAGTATTTCAAGCAATTAAATTATCAAAAGCAACAATAAATATAGTCAAACAAAATCTATTCTGGGCCTTTTTCTATAATGTTGTTGGTATTCCACTTGCCGCAGGGGTTTTCTATCCAATTTGGGGAATATTCTTAAACCCAATTTTTGCAGGTTTGGCCATGGCGGGCAGTTCAATTTCAGTAGTCTTAAATTCACTGAGGTTAAATAGAATCAAAATTTAAGATAAAGGTTGAGGAGGCACAGCCTTATATTTATTTAGCTCTTTGAGGTAATCGTGTCCAATTTGTTTTTGCTCTGCATCAAATAAACTAACTTCTGGAGTTTTTGCCATTTTGCCAAATACCTTACGTATTTCTAATTCTGTCGTGACTGCAGTAATTAGGTCTCCAAGGATAGGCAGATCATCATTATCTAGCGCTCCGTCTTTATTTAAGTTCTGAATTGCTTCTACTAATTTTCCTATTTCGTCTGATTCTGGACTTGTGTATCTACTTTGTTCGATTACTCCGTCAATTAGGTCTTCGGCTTGCTGACGGGCTTTGGTATCATCCTTTATGTTATCGTTCAAATGGGAGATGATGTTTGCTGTTGCATCAACTCTTCTTTCTAGCATTCCAGCGAACTCAGGATGTTCTTTCTTGTAATAACTGTATGCTTGGCTGGCAATATCTATTTTTGCTGTTTTTTTTAATTTGTCAATGTCGTCAATTGCCTGTTTATTGGTCCAGTCAGCAATTATTAAATCGGATTCACCATTTTTAACTAGATAGTTAATTACGTTTGCTTCTCTGGTTACAACCTCAGGTATTACCTTAGATTCGTATTTTGATTCCTCAGCCATTTGCAACAGTTTACTTCTTCTTCTTCTTTGTCAACTGCTTCAAGAAAATGTATTATTAAATAATGTTTGGAATAAACTTTAACGAAAAGCAACTTGATCGATTATCTGAGATTTATGCAAATTTAGGCTTGTTGCTACTGGCATCAATGTCAATTCCTGTATTTTCTGGTAATAAAGAAATATCGCTATATTTTTTCGTTGCCGGGATAGCAATATTTTTAATTTGCTTAATTGCTAGTTTGGCTTTGATTGGAGGTGTTGAAAATGAATGAATTGTTAATTGTATATTTAATAATTGCTATTGGGACGTTAGCTGTTTCGATATTGGTTTATCCTTCAATTAAGGCAAGATATGAAAAGAAATCAAAAAATAAGAAAAAATAATGATTAAATTTTCTTTAGTGAAGAGAGAATTGAGTCGATTTCTACCAATACTTCATTTGAGTAGTTTGCGGGTAACTTAACTGAAATATGACCATAGTTTGTTGGTTGTTGATAACTATTATCTATTGATTTCTGACAAATCGTAAATGTGGTTCCGTTTAACTCACCACTTCTTCTAAAAGTTCTATTATCTTTTGTAGTTAATGTTGTATACACCTCAAATTTTGAGCTAGGTCCTTCAAACTCCGCGTCATTTGGGTATAAACAAAGTGCACCTCCTGTGGCTGCTTGGAATATCTTTATCTCAGAGCCTTCTTTTGAAAGGGTCAAGGTTTCATCCATTGCTGTTTGCGATTCTTTTTTTGAAATCCAGTCGCCTGAGGTTTGTAGGGAGTATTGGTCAAAAGAAAGACCCGCGCTCTTGGCAACTCCTGCAACAATAGTGATTAGGTTGGAGGGTGTAGGTGATAGGGTAGGCAAAACTACTGTAGGTTCTGATGATGTTTCTGTATTAATAGCTTCTGGTTTAACAATCTTTTTAGTTTGAGCTCCAAAGTAATATGCACCATAAGAAATTCCTCCCAGCACAATTACTACTAACATTACTTTACCGAAGATCGAAAAAAAACGTTCCATTTGACTGAATTTTGCCAGTTAGGGGTTGACTTGTCAACTTACATAACTGTATATTGGTTGAAGTATGGCAGTAAATAAAGTAAGTGATTCAACCTTCGATTCAGATGTTTTAAAATTCTCGTTACCTGTTTTGGTAGATTTCTATGCGGATTGGTGTGGCCCTTGCAAGATGGCAGAACCAGTTTTAGAGGAACTCTCTGAAAGTTACAAAGATAAAGTAGTAATAGTTAAATTAAACGTTGATGAAAACCAACAAACATCTGCTAAGTATGGAGTTATGTCAATTCCAACAACAATTCTTTTTAAAGGCGGCAATGAAATCGGTAGACAAGTAGGTTTTGGAGGAAAACAAGTTTTTGAAGAGCTAATTAAAAAGGGGGTGACTTCTTAATGCAAGATAATACACAACAACCAGCAGTTGCAACAGATCAACCAGTTGCACAGCCAACAATGGCAGATACACCAGTAATGCCAGCAGCAGATGTCACAATGGCACCTGCACCAACAGTTGACGTAAATACAACTGTCACTGAAACATCAGCACCACAAATGGGAGCTGTTACTGAAATTCCTGCCCCTATGGCAGAAGTGTCAGCAGCAGACACAACTCAAGTTGGTCTAGCACCTGTTGAAGTACCAGAGACTAGAGTTGACTTACTTGAAGTTCCAGCACCAGCAACACCTGTTGCTACTGAGACACCAGTAACTCCAACTGTCTAAATTCTTAATTAACATGCAAGATACTATTTGGGACACAGCCATTATTGGTTCTGGTCCTGCAGGTTTGACTGCAGGGATCTATACCACTAGAGGAGCACTTTCAACTGTAATAATCGGAGGCTTTTCTTGGGGAGGACAACTAATGCTAACCACTGAAGTTGATAATTTCCCTGGATTTCCTGAGGGTATTATGGGGCCTGAATTGATGGAAAAGATGAAAGCACAGACTATTCGTTTCGGGGCAGAATTCATCCAAGATAATGTTACCTCAGTCGATTTTTCAAAGCGTCCTTTTGTGCTCACTGTTCACGGTTCACTGATCACTGCTCACTCAGTTATCATTGCAACAGGTGCAGAAACACTTTGGTTAAACATACCAAATGAAAAAGAACTAATTGGACGAGGTATATCTTCTTGTGCCCCATGTGATGCACCATTCTTTAAGGAAAAGGAAGTTTTAGTGGTTGGTGGAGGGGATTCTGCCATGGAAGAAGCTTTGGTTTTAACAAAATATGCTAAACACGTAACTATAGTACATAGGAGAAATGAATTTAGAGCAAGTAAAGCAATGCAAGAGAGAGTTTTTAAAAATGAAAAAATAAGTATTGAGTGGAATTTAGAAGTCCAAGAAGTTGTTGGTAAGGACAAATTTGAAGGTATAAAAGTCAAAAATAATCAAACAAATGAGGACAAAGAGTTAAGGGCTGATGGAATGTTTGTAGCCATTGGCCACAAGCCTACCAGTAAGATTTTTAAAGGCTTAGTTGATACAGATGAAAAAGGTTATATAGTTCCAAAAGTGGGTGCGAAAACTAACATCGAAGGCGTTTTTGTTTCAGGTGATATACATGATCATACCTACAGGCAAGCCATAACAGCATCAGGGTATGGATGTATGGCAGGAATGGAAGTAGTTAACTACATTGCAGACTTAAAATGATTTTTGATGGCTTGCTCCGTTATTTCGGGGTTGACATAAGCCAATTTTTTCGGCAGAATGTACAAATACTAAAAAAATAATGGCAAAAGTAGAAACTTCACAAAATAAAAGCTCAATTTTTGAAAAGATGGTTCCTGCTCTGTTGGTAATTACTGTAGGTCTTGCTTTTATGGTGGGAACACTTTGGCAAAAAGTTGAGAATCTAGGTAGTGGAAATACAACAACAGCAGGTACTCAACAAGCACCAGCACCAGTAAAGATAGATATTGCACAAATAAAAGACTTATTTAATAAAGATCTAATTACTTTTGGAAATGCGGATAGTAAATTGATTTTTGTTGAAGCATCAGATCCTTCATGTCCTTATTGTCACGTTGCAGGTGGTTTAAACCCGTCATTGAACAAGCAGGTTGGTACCCAATTTACTTTAGTTAGTGATGGTGGCATATATGTAGCACCAGTGTTAGAAATGAAGAAATTAGTTGATCAGGGTAAAGCTGCCTTTGTTTGGATTTATACAAATGGACATGGCAACGGAGAATTGTCAACAAAAGCTTTGTACTGTGCTCACGAAAAAGGTAGATTCTGGGAAGCTCACGATTTATTGATGACTGCAGAAGGCTACGCTTTAATCAATGACGTAGTCAAGAATGATGTTGTTAATGCACCAAAGTTAGTAGAATTCTTAAAATCAGCAAATGTTCCTGATTTATTAAGTTGTTTGCAAAGTGGAAAATACGATGACAGAATTGCATCTGACAGTTCAGTTGCAGCATCACTGGGAATTTCAGGGACACCAGGTTTCTATGTAAATGAAAATAATTTTGCAGGTGCATACAGCTTCACAGATATGCAACCTTTGGTCGATGAGGCTTTAAAATAACTACAAGGGTTAGTGAAACACAGCCCCTTTGATGATACAATACACAAAAACATGATAAATAAAAGTAAACAAAGTTTGCTATATGTTGGAAAAAAGATTGATGAAGCCCGTACTGCTTCTGTGAGAATTGACATTGACCACAACGGGAATAAACTGCTAGAGAAAGTTGTTACTTTAATAAACGATAATCGAGAGATTAAGACTTTGTGGCACATTCTAAATGTTAACGCTATTAATAGGTTGGGGTACACAGATCATGGACCTGTACATTTTCAAGTTGTGGCTAAGTATGGTTTAAAAATTGCAAGAATTTTAAATAAAAATGGCGTGGAGATGTCAATTGTTAAAGACTTTGGTTTGTCTTATGAACACGCTGAAGTTGTAATATTCTTGGCAAGCTTAATGCACGACCTCGGTATGAGTATTCATAGAACTAATCATGAACAATTCAGTTTGTTCATAGCTCGTGACATGTTAAAAGATTTATTAGATTTCATGCCAACTGAAGAAAAAATGGTGGTTTTGTCTGAGACATTACATGCAATCATTAGTCATAGCCATGGGAGTGCTGGCAAGACATCTACAGTAGAAGGTGGAATAGTCAGAATTGCAGACGCCTTGGATATGAGTAAAGGTAGAAGCAGAATACCATACAAGATGGGTAGAATTGATATACATTCAGTATCTGCAAATGCCATAGATAGTGTGGAGGTTTTAGAAGGTAAAGAAAAACCTGTAGAAATTGTTATCAAAATGACTTCTGAGGCAGGTGTATTCCAGATTGATGATTTTATAGAGGAGAAGTTGAGTGTATCTAAGCTTGATAAATATATTGTTACTAGGTCGTATTTAGTTGAAGATAGTAAAGAAAAACTCTACAAAGAATATAACAGTTAGTTGCTGACCTCTATTACTTTATAGGATATGATTGCTAGTGACCCCCAAACATTAATTGACTTGTTAATGCCAAACATCGGAAGTTCGACAATTAAATCTGCCTCATCTAAAACTTCTTTTGATACACCATGAGTTTCATGGCCAACGACGATTGCCACTGGCAATCTTAAGTGATTAGGTAATAGGGTGAAGGGTATAGATCGAGGATCCTGCTCTACTGCAACAACAAAAATACCTTGCGATTTTAAATCCTTAACTACTTCCAATGCTGTATCTTTCTTTTCCCATGCTACCCATTCCTCAGTTCCAACCGCTGCTTTATGGATTCTCGAAGATGGGGGATATTCAGATTCTCCACAGATATATATCTTTTCTACTGCCACAGCATCACCAAGTCTAAAAACAGAGCCAATGTTGTATGTATCTAAGACATTATCCAAAACAAAATAAATAGGGTTTCTTTTGAACTGTTTCAGTTCGTCCGCCTTGGGCGGGTTCTTGCGTAAATATTTTGAATTCATCCTTTGCATGTGGCTATTTTAACAGTTTCGTGCTAAAATAGCACATAATGGCAGGCAGTATTTGTACAAGATGTGGTAAGCCAAGGATAATTGTGGACTCCTATGAAGAAAAAGTTGAGACTTCAACAGTTACTTATACAATAACGGAATGTAGTGACCCAGAATGCCAAAAAATGGTTAATAAGACATTAAAGCAAGAGGCTTCAAAAAGAAAATTCATCAAAGATGAACAGATCAAAAGGGAAGATGCCAGAAGGAAGATAATTGAAGATAAAAAAGCAGAAAGAGAAGCAGAAGTAGATTAAACTGAAGATCTAATTACTTCAGATAGTTCATTGCAGTGTTGATCAAATCCGCCATGCCCCATGTTTTTAATAGTTTTAAATTTAGCAATAAAACCTTTTTGAAGTATTTCTTTTTCTCCAAAAATAAATGTGGTTTGGTTTTTGTAAGTTGTTGGGTTAATGAAACTAGTTACTAAAAAATAAAGTGTATCAAAGGCTCCTTTGGTAGAGATTTTTGAATTGCTAAATGCTTTTTTACCAAGATGCCCATTTTCAGTTATTTTAGATATCTTTTTGTATGCCATATTTACCAACAGCGTTGATAAAAGGTCGCTTTTTCTGACGATTTTAAATAAACCTCTATTTTTTAGAAACGGCTTAACAAAATAGGGGACTTCATTCTCGAGGGTTTGTGTGGTTGGGGATATAAGTATCAATTTGTTTTTTAATTTATATTTCATGACGGTGTGCAGAACTACCTGACAACCCATTGAAAAACCAAGTATGTAAAAGTTTTTCAAACCCAGATTTCTGATTTTTGAATAAGTTAAATCTGCTAGATCGTATTTATTTGGAAGTTTGTCAAAGTCTTTTTCTCCGTAATATCCGGGGTATTTGATTACTACAATCTTAAAGTATTTGTTAAGTTTCTTGACAAACTTTGTTTCGTTTTCAAAGTTATGAAGCCATCCTGAAAGTAGAACAATTGTTTTTTTAGTCATTTATAATTTTTTTAATCAAATTGAATTACATA
>Ga0116204_1001568_pt1 | contig 12678 bp, 13 predicted proteins | sample LakKivwa52mmetaG_FD_94481 | JGI IMG/M metagenome (GOLD analysis project Ga0116204, IMG submission 94481) | Anoxic lake water microbial communities from Lake Kivu, Rwanda to study Microbial Dark Matter (Phase II) - Lake Kivu water 52m metaG | ecosystem: Environmental > Aquatic > Freshwater > Lake...
AGATTTTGTCCCGATTCATATGCCGAATTAAGTGAATTTTCAACATTTGTTGTTGCAAGCAAAGTAAATAAATCATCTGTAAGAAGTATTTCTGTTTGTGCATTGACACCCAGTTGCATCTTCAACAGATTGGTTGCCAGTTCAAGTTGACGTTCTGCAGACCTGACTGCATTTTCAAGAATTGTCTTCTGTAATTTAATCTGATCCGAGTCGGTTTCATCCAGAATACCAACAGTAACCAATGCTTCAGTTTTGCCAATCACTTCATTCATGTTTAGTACGTTCTGTTCCAATATTTCCAATGAACGCACCGAAACCAACACCAGATAATATGAATTCATCACCTGAGACCTGATGTCAGCTTCAGTTTTCTGGTAGCTCACTTCTGTAATTTCCCTGTAAATATTTGACATCTGGATGCCCACAATATAACTTCCACTGAAAATCAACTGCCCCACAGACAGATTCAGATTGCTGGTCGGATTAAATGTGAAAGACATTTGTCCCAGATATGCCCTTGAATTAAAATAGTTCTGGTAATCAATTTTAGCCTCTACCTGCGGAAGTCCCTGAGATATGGTCGAAATATATGCTGCCTGTGACTCCTGAATGGATAGTGATGCATTCTGCATCATTTTGTTGTGCTCCATTGCAAATTGAATTGCTCCGTCCAAGCTCAACTCAATCCGGTTTTGGGCACTCAGATTCATTATCTGAAAAATGATTATAAAGAGGAAAACTCCAACCCTCAATGTATTGTTTAAGTGCATTTTCATGGATTTACTTATTTTGATTTATGTTTCTGCGTTTTTCTATCATCTTTTCTATCGTTCTGATGCCTTTGGTGGTTGCAATGCCTCTTGTGAAATTCACAATGATGTTTACAAATACCTCTGCTCGTGTAAATTCTTCCGAAGGAAATACCTCGTCATTGGATATCTCGTTCAACTGAATATTCAATATTCTGGTAACAATCTCAACATGAATATCATTTCTGAACAACCCGTCTACTATGCCTTTTGTAATGAGGTTTCTCAAATCTGACAAATGTTCTTCCTGATGCTTCTGAAAAAATTCCTTCCACACCGTATAATGGTATTTTCGCAAATCTGTAATAAATGAAGGATGAATCTGATTCATTGAATTTATCACCTCATACATGATTCCGAAAATGGCTTCAAGTGCATTGGCTGAAGACTGAACCATGTCAATCTTTTGCTGTCGCTGCTGCTCTTTGTTGACACAAATACAGGATTTCAACAGTTCATCCTTATCCCTGAAATTTTCATAAATGGTTCTTTTTGAAATACCCATTTCTCTGGCAATATCATCCATTGTGACACTTCTGATGCCATTTTTAATGAACAGCTGAGAGGCTTCAGACAATATTCTATCGGTTATTTCCATATTCAGATTTTTTGCAAAGATAGAAAACTTTTAAAACAGTTAAAGTTTTTTTATTACCGTCATGTCAAAATTTAACAATTATTTAATGTATGTCTCTGCAAAAGTAGATACTGTAGAAAATTCACCAAAACAAAAATCGGCGAATAACGAAAAACAGGTTGTGAATAACGGAAAACAGTGAATAGTTATCAGTAAACAGTTATCATTAAGCAGCTATCAGTATAAAAGCTATTCGATCCGTCGTGGGGGACGTAATTTGTAATAAGTAGCTTAGAAGTAACTAAAAAATGACGTATTTTCCAAAAACCAAAAATGCCTGGTTCATACCTTTTCAAATGTCATATTCAAAATGGTTATCTTTGCCATTGGGTTTATGAATTATGACAGCAACAAAATTTTTGCCGGCATCAGCAGATGAAATGAAAGCCTTAGGCTGGGAACAGGCTGACATTATCATTGTCAGCGGAGATGCTTATGTGGATCATCCATCTTTTGGCACTGCAGTTATGGCTCGTATTGCCGAATACTGCGGAATGAAAGTCGCTGTCTTGCCTCAGCCAAACTGGAGAGATGATTTAAGAGATTTCAGAAAACTGGGACAACCCCGTTTGTTTTTTGGTGTCACTGCCGGTTGTATGGATTCAATGGTCAATCACTATACTGCCCGGAAACGTCTTCGTTCAAATGATGCTTATACACCCGGAGGAAGAGCAGGGTTCAGGCCGGATTATGCAACCATAGTGTATTCAAAAATACTGAAGTCAATTTATCCCGATGTGCCTGTTATTCTCGGAGGGATTGAGGCTTCTCTGCGAAGACTTACTCATTATGATTACTGGAGCGGACAATTAAAACCTTCGGTCCTGATTGATTCCGGCGCTGACATGATCCTTTTTGGCATGGCCGAAAAAGCAATGATTGAGCTGATCAGCGAACTCAATAAGGGCAGAAATTTGAATGAACTCAAAGATATTCAACAGACAGCAATCCTGACAGAACATCTGCCGGCTGAGTCATCGCACCACATCATTTTGCCTTCACATGAAGAATGCCTGAAAAAGAAATCTTCATTTGCAAACATGTTTGTGCTTACGGAAAAAGAATCAAACAGCGTTCATTCAAAACCATTGTATCAACAAACAGGCAGGAAAATTATTAAAATCAATGCTTCATTTTCGCCGCTCACAACTGAAGAAACTGATCTTTCTTTTGATCTGCCTTACTCAAGGCTTCCGCATCCGCGATACAGAAACAAACCGCCCATTCCAGCCTTTGAAATGATCCGGCATTCAGTCACAATTCACAGAGGTTGTTTCGGAGGTTGCTCATTTTGTGCAATCTCGGCGCATCAGGGCAAATTCATCGCTTCACGCAGCGAAACTTCGGTGATGAAAGAACTGCATGAAATTGCAGCTCAGCCTGATTTCAAAGGACATATCTCTGATTTGGGTGGTCCGTCTGCAAATATGTTTCAGATGCACGGAATCCAGTTATCTCTTTGCGAAAAGTGTCACAGACCATCATGTATTTATCCTGAAATCTGCAAAAATCTGAATTTTAATCATGCTCCATTGCTGCGTTTGTATGCTTCGGCACTTCAGATTTCCAACATTCGCAAGGTCACCATCGGAAGCGGAATACGATATGATATGCTTGTCGGGTTTAATAAACAAACAGACGAACAGTATTGTCTCACCGAATATGCTCAAACCCTCATTGCGAAACATGTTTCGGGTCGCCTGAAAATTGCTCCCGAACATATCAGCGAACAGGTGTTGAAACTCATGCGTAAGCCATCTTTTGAAAAATTCAGAAGCTTCCACAAGCTATTTCACAATGCAAATGCAACAAATCAACTGATGCAGGAACTTGTTCTTTATCTGATTGCAGGCCACCCGGGAAGCACCGACAAAGACATGCTTGAGCTTCAGCAAACCACACGCAAAATGGGTTATACTGTTGAAACTGTTCAGGAATTTACGCCCACACCAATGACATTGTCGTCTGTGATGTATTACACCGGAATTGATCCGTTTACGGGAAAAGTAGTGTATGTTCCTGAAGTTAACAAGCAAATCAGCCAACAAAAAAACATGATGTTCAGAAAGAAAAAATGATTTATTAACTAAATGCCTTCAAAGATACTATTTCATTGCTCTTTGTTTTTGAAATGGTTTTTTTACTTCTTCAGCATTTTTAGCCTTTGAAAAAACCAATTATTTCAGTTCCTGTCGGGCTGATTGAACATTTGTTTTTTCTTTGCGTACCTTTTCTTCAACATTGTTTACAATTTCTTCTGCTTCTTTGATTCGTTCCTTGTTTTCTTCGTATGTCTTTTTGGATATTTTGCCGGATTGAAATTTTTCTTCATTTCTTTTCTTTGTATCATCAATATTTTGACGCATTGTTTTGATTTTCATCTGATGGAAGTCAAGCAATTCATCAGCTTCGTCAAATTTTTTCTTCATTTTGTTTTTGCTCTCTTCTGAACGCAACATTCCGAATTCGCGACCACTCATGTCGCCCTTGTCTCTTCCGTATGCATGTCCTTTGCCCTGATGATTTTCCTGTTTCATGCCTTCGCCACCTCTGCTCTTGTCGGCATTATTGGTTTTTTCGCCCTTCATATCATCATTTCTATTCTGATTGTTTTTGCCATTCTGATTTCCCTGGTTGTCTTTCTGATGATCGCGTTTATCAACATTTTCAGATTGCTGTTTGTCTTTATCTCTCTGACCTTTATTTTTGTCATTGCCCTGACCGGAAGATAATTGGTTTATGAATAGAAAGACCACGAGAATACTGATTAATTTCATTGTTTTCATTGTATTTCCTCCCTTAAATTGCTTTTAAAATTTCTTTCACTTTCACTTCGGATTCTTCGACTTCGCTGGTGACAGCTTTTAGCGAGGAATCTACTGCATTTGATTCTTCCTCAACAAAAACAGTTTCCTGTTCAGGAGTCATTTCTTCGGCAGTTTCTTTGTTGCTTTGATTGCCGCAAGCCGTGAAAATCAATGCGACTGCAATACTCATGAGATACTTTTTCATTTGATTTAATTTTTTAGTGGATACTGTTGTTATTATTTCATTAAGACATGTTTTGATTCTGAACGGAGGCCTTTTCCATAAGTTCAAACAATTCTTCGGGTGAAACACTGAGAAAAAAGTAATTCACCGGATTTATGGGTTTGCCGTTTTTTCTGACTTCATAATGAAGGTGTGGTCCTGTTGCAATTCCGCTTCTGCCTACTGATCCGATCATCTGACCTCTTACGACTCTTGTGCCGATTTTTACATCAGATTTTAAGAGACATCCATACGTAGAAATGTATCCGAAACCATGATCTATTGCCACCATATTTCCAAGCCCTTCCATATCAGCGGGAGGTCGGACAACAACTCCGGCACCTGACGCAAACACAGGCGTTCCCTGTCTTGCGGCAAGATCAACTCCATTGTGCTGACGAAGTGTTTTGAAAATGGGATGAATTCTTAATCCATAGCCTGAAATCAACACATAGGTTCCGCTATCCAGTGGAATAATGGAAGGTACTGATTGCAGAAACATCTTTTTTGAATATGCCATTTCGAGCAATAACCTGATTTTCCAGATTAACTGAAGAGCATTGTCAGATGTTTTGCCTATTGTTTCGTCCGTTGCATTCAATACACCCGAAAAATCAAAATCAGGTGAAAACATTGACATTTCCTTACTGATGGATTTCATTTGCTCCAATTCTGTGTCAAAAGTCAGTTTCTGAATTTTCTTTTCTTTTTCCAATAAATTTTCATACATCAAAATTGATTCTTCAAGTTTTCTGTTGAGCTCGGAATAATTTTTTTCAAGAATCGCCAGATCACGTCTCAGTTGCCTTTCTTGGGGAGTTGGATAAAGGTAGGCAACCATAATGATGAACACAAAGCCAAATCCAAGTCCCGATAACAGAATCCATATAATGTTCTTCAGTTTGAAACCACTTTTTGAATCAGGGGTTTCATACGTCAGGGTTTCAGGATTAAGTTTGTATTCTTTTTTCATTCATCTCTGCCTTCAATAGAAAAAGCTAATCAACTTTTATTTTGGGAGCGGTGAAGCTCTCTTTTTTCAGATTTACGAGCCACACTCCGTCAACATTGAGTAATTCTAACGTGTCAGACTTATTATTTGATGTATAGTGACATATTGCGATATTGCCCTGAACTTCGCAATGGCTGATCACCACCGTTACCAGCTCTGGAGCTTGTTGGTCGGGAATAAAAGCCACCATTGACTGAAGCAGATTCAGGATATTCTTTGTAGATTCGGTTCCGTATTGTTTTGCTTCCTCCAGTTCGAGCCTGTTCAGATGAAATAAAAACTTGTCGGCAACATACTCTGGAGTATTCTTTTTCTGTGAGTTTTTACCTGTTTTACAATGCGTGAAAAGCATCAGAAAAGAAATTGATAATACAAAAATCAGTTTAATCTTCATAAAATTAAGCTATTTTCAAAATGATTCTGAATGTTGTCCCTTTGCCGGGCACACTATGTTTAACGAAAATTTTCCCTTTGTGGTAATTTTCAATGATACGTTTTGCCAACGACAAACCGAGACCCCATCCTCTTGCTTTGGTGGTAAACCCGGGCTTAAATACCATTTTGTATCTTGATTTGGAGATGCCTTTTCCCGTGTCACTCAGGTCAATAAATACCGAATGTTTATCGGGCGTGGTGTCTATATGAATATGAATTTCACCTTCGCCTTCAGTGGCATCAATGGCATTCTTCAACAGATTTTCTATCACCCAGCTAAACAAATTTTTATTGAGCGAAGCGTCAATGCTTTTCTCTCCAGTTAAATGAAACTGAATTTTTTTTGAGCTTCTTGCCCGCATATAATTTGTTGATTCTTCGAGTAAATGAAAGACATTGGTCTTTTCCAATTCCGGCATAGAACCGATTTTTGAAAATCTTTCAGCAATGCTTTCAAGCCTGAAAATATCTTTCGACAGTTCTTCGGTGATTGGGTTATGTTCATCCTGTTCTTTTAAAAGCTCCATCCATGCCATCATTGACGATAAGGGCGTTCCGAGCTGATGTGCTGTTTCTTTTGCCAGTCCAACCCAAACCTGATTTTGTTCAGAGCGTCTGGAAATACTGAAAAGGATATATGCAATCAGGAAAAACACACCAATAATCAAAAACTGCACATAGGGATAATACCTCAACTGGATCAGCAGATAGGAGTCCTGATAATAGATGTATTTTTTTTCCATGTCGTGCAGTTCAATCACAATCGGTTTGTTTTGGGACTCCATTTGCCTGATGGTTTGCCTGACCATATTCATATCTCGGATGATCGTGGTATCAATATTTCCGTGTGCAAACAGAACAGATTGAGCTGAATCGGTAATAATCACAGGCACCCCGGGATTATTTGTGACAATCTCGGAGAAAAATGAGTCAATCAAATCCTGCAATACAATTCTCAACTCAGAAAACAACAAAGATTCTTTATAAAACAGAAGATTCTGAATTTTCCCTTTTCTGAAGTCCTTCACCTCAATGGGTTGGATTTCGGAAAACTCAGTCAATAATTCACCATCAAGTATTTCAACAGAGTCAGCCGGGAAATTCACATTTGCCATGGTAATGATATTTCGGTCGGCATCAGTCAGAATAACCGGAATATTTGTATTTCCCTGAATGATTTTACTGTAAAAGGTAAGGTCTTCGTTGAGGTCGGCATCAATCATCCGTTTCATAGCTTCTGCCCATAATTCGACCCTTTTTCTTTCTTCAACTTCAATTTTCCTGAAGAAATCATTTGTATAATTGACCAGAGCAGCTTTTCTTTGGATGGCATCGGCCCATATCCCCACATTGCTTCGTTCTTCAAAGGCAATTTTTCTGACAATGGAATTTGTATAGATCAATGATGCGATAACAATAAGCGCTCCACCAAGAAACAGGAGCCACTTCCAAACGACTTTCTGCTTATATATATCATAATGGGTTCTCATACATTGCAAAATTACTCATTTTCAGGTCATAAACAGCCATAACGATTCAATAGTGCATACAACATGATGTTATCTGTTAATACATGAAACTGCTCCCCCCGAAAAATTCTCTGAGAATAGATGTTGGAGGAATTTCCTTTTCGTGAATAATGTGAAAATAAGAAAGAAATTTCAGAAGTCTTATTGCTTCAGAATATTCAGGTTGGTTTTCGGGCACTTCACTCAGAATGGGTTCGGCATAACCCTTTAAAATGCCGAGTTCGCACAACAGAGCAGAATTAAACATACTGTCGGAATTCTCCTGAAATGGAAAAATGTGTTTCTCCTCACCCCTGCGAACACTTTGCCAACGCTTCAGAGTATCTAATGCACTGTAGCCACGGTAACGATAATCGCGGACAATTCTTCTGATCAGGCGGTTATCGGTTGTAGGGATGGGATTTTGTGTGTCAATTGAAATCTGAGTCAGGGCAGAAACGAAAATCCGATACTTAAAAGAATCTTCAATCAAAGCAGTGAGCATTGGATTTAAGGCATGTATCCCTTCAATGACGAGCAGGTTGTCATCGTTGAGTTTGAGCATTTTTCCGGGATAGGTTTTGCTTCCCTTTGAAAAATCAAACACAGGCATATTGATTTTCTTACCTTCAAGCAATTCACTGAGTTGTTTGTTAAACAAAGGAATATCCAGTGCATCTGGACATTCGAAATCATAATTTCCGGATTCATCTTTTGGCGTTTCATCACGCTCAACAAAGTAATCATCCATTGAAATCTGAACACTTTTATATCCCAAAACCTCAAGTTGCACAGATAGCCTTTTGGAAAACGTTGTCTTTCCGGAAGAGGAAGGTCCGCTGACCAGAATTATTTTTACTCCTTTGCGGCTATGAATCTCATCTGCAATCTGAGCCAGCTTTTTTTCGTGAAGCGCTTCAGAAACCTTTATCAGATTACTCACTTGTTTATTATCCACATGACGGTTTAAATCGCCCACATAAGAAACACCAAGAATGCTGACCCATTTCTTATGCTCCTGAAACACTGAAAACAGCTTGTCAAATCTGATCACACGTGAACATTTTGTAGGATTATGTCTTGAAGGGGGCTGCAACAACACTCCCTGATAATATTTTTCGATGTGAAATACATTCAGATAGCCTGTAGAAGGGACAAGATAACCGTAATAATAATTCACTGTGTCATTCAGCCTGTAAACAGATGTATATACCCGACTTCTGGTTTCGAACAATTGTTTCTTTTCTGGCAATTGATTTTCTTCATAAATCCTGATTGCATCCTCAGTGAGCATTTCTTCGCGTTCGAAAGGGATATCTTCGTTGATCAGTGATTGCATTCTTTTTTTGATTGTAGCGATACATTCAGCATCGAGTTCACATGGCAGGTTGTGAATTTCACAGTACTTTCCTCCTGAAATTGAATGTTGAATCAGCAAAAAACTGTCAGGATAAAGATCTTTCTGAGCTTTGTAGAATAAAAAACTGAGTGATCGCAGATACATATTCTGCCCAACAGGATGAGTGATATCAAAAAATGAGATTTTCTTTGGTTTAAACACCCGATAATGAAGCTCTTTCACTTTGTTGTTTACCAATGCCCCCAATACGGGATATTTAAGCTCAGGCCTGAATACTTCGAACATTTGTTTTAATGATGTACCGTCCTCGAAAGTTCCTTTTGAGTGAGGATGATTTTCGCAAATAACTTCAACCATAACAGAAATAATAAATAAATAAAAAACCCCGTTTTGTGCTTATGAGAAACGCTTAAAACGTAAAAGTATTACAAATTTATGGAAATGTTGGGATATCAACACTTCATTTTTTTGAATTGAAATAATCAGAAGCAACTTTACTTCACGTATTGTTTTGCAAACTCCAAACCGGCTCTGAGTGCCTGAATATTAGATTCAATGACTTCTTCGCCTTTCGACCTGAATAATTTCCCCAGCGACTTTTCAAGCATTGACATATCAATACCAATACACTGAGAGGCAGCACCAAGCACAACAATATTTGCTGATTTGGGTGCTTTTATTTCTCTTGCTATCTCTTCGGCGGGCAATGCAATATGATTTTTGAATTTTTTGACTTCAGCCAAAATAAGCTCAATGTCGGGGTAATTAGAAATATTAACATAAGGGTCGGTGCTGGTAATTAACCATCCTTCGGGACCAAGCATGGGCAAATACCTTAGCGATTCCATAGGCTCAACAGAAATAATCATATCTGCTTTTCCAAAAGGAATGAGATCGGATAAAATTTCCCTGTCGGATAATCTGAAATTTGATTGTACATCTCCACCACGCTGACTCATGCCGTGAACTTCTGCCTGCTTGATATGCAGTCCCATATCCACTGCAGCAAAACCAATAACTGCTGCGATTGATAAAATCCCCTGTCCACCGACACCGGCTAAAATTATATCCTTTTTCATGAAATATTTGTTTTAAAAATTATGCTTCTTTTTCTTTGAATTTATTTCTCATTCTTCTGTTCAATGTCTGAATACATTCTCTGGTTGGAATAATGACCGATACACCGTTATATGCCAGCTCTTTTGAAATTACATCTGTATTTTCAGCATGATTTTTACGAAGCGGTTTCAGAATATGAATATGATCTTCTTCCACACCTATTCCCTTACAGATATCTGCAACACGACCAAATGCCGATGATGGTTGTCCACCTGTCATTCCTGTGGTTGAATTGTCCAGAATTAATATTGTAATCGGTGATTTGGCATTAACGGCATCCAATAAGCCTGTAATACCACTATGGGTAAATGTACTGTCTCCGATCACAGCGACTGCAGGAACCAATCCGGCATCTGCTGCTCCTTTAGCCATGGTGATAGAAGCACCCATATCAACACAGGAATTGATTGCTTCAAAGGGTGGCAATGCGCCCAAAGTATAACAACCGATATCTGAAAACACCCTTCCTTTGCCATATTTTTCAAGTGCTTCATTCAGTGCCAGATAAGAATCAATGTGAGAACACCCATTGCACATTGAAGGAGGTCTGCCAACAACAATGGGAGGAACTGGCTGTCCGATTGTATCTGTCATACCCAAAGTACGGGCGACAATGTTGGGGTTGAGTTCTCCGTCACGCGGAAGTGTGCCGTCAAGACGACCATTGACAGTTATTCCGATACTGAGTAATCCCTTGAGTTGTTCCTCAACAATGGGATATCCATCTTCAATGACCAGAATTTTTTCGGTTTCATTGAACAGTTTCCGGATCATCTTCGAGGGTAGAGGATACTGTGTGAGCTTTATCATCGGATATGGGGAACGGGCATCGGGAAAATTTTCAAGAAGATAGTTATACCCTAATCCACATGCGATTATTCCCATTGATTTGTCGGGACCGTCAATATATTGATTGAAGCCTGAGTTTTCAGATTCCTGTTCAAAAAGCGTTTGATTCTGCAGTAAAACTTTATATTGTTTCCTTGCAATTGAAGGCAATAATACAAATTGTCTGAGATTGACCGGAAGCTTCAGTTCATTCTGAGCAAGCTGTTCTTTTCTGACCACAGCAGCACGTGAGTGTGCAAGCCGGGTAGTTATTCTCATCAACACCGGAATCTGGAGCTTTTCGGATAAATCAAATCCGTAGAATACCATATCATAGGCTTCCTGCTGATTGGCAGGCTCAAGAACAGGTATCAGTGCAAATTTCCCGAAATATCTGCTGTCCTGTTCATTCTGAGATGAATGCATTGAAGGATCATCAGCCGAAACCACAATAATTCCTCCGTTGGCTCCTGTAATGGCAGAATTCATAAACGGGTCGGCGGCAACATTCAAGCCCACATGTTTCATGCACGCCATGGTTCTTTTTCCGGCGTACGACATTCCCAAAGCGCCTTCCATTGCTGTTTTTTCATTGGCTGCCCAGGAAGCCACAATGCCTTTTTCTTTTGCCTCCTTCGAACTGTGAACATATTCGGTTATTTCAGTTGAAGGTGTCCCCGGATAAGCGTAAATTCCTGACATACCAGCATCAATAGCCCCAAGTGCAATGGCTTCGTCTCCCAATAACATTAATCTTTGCATATTTATTTCTCGTTTTTTTTCTCTGTGATGTTTGTCGCAAAACTACAAAAAAAAGACAAATGTGGAAGTCATTTTTTGGTTGGGTTATTTTTTTTATTGGGAAAGGGGGAATAAGGTTTAGGCGTTTAGAAAGGATAGTGAGTTTAGGTTTTTTTGGGGTTAGTGAATGGTTGCCTGATATTGAGTTGTATAATTAATTCTTTACACATCAAAACAATAGGTTTTTATCTGCAAATTTTTCTTTGCATATAAATTGTTGCTGTTTTTGGAATAGTGTTTGTTAAACCTTTTAAAAAAAACTGTATGAAAAAAATTCTCTTTTTTGCCTTTTGCCTGCTTCTGGCAAAATTTTCTTTTTCTCAGATCGTGTATAAAACAACATGGAAAAGTGAAGCAACTCACAAAGTGTATATCACCGAATGGAAAAGCGAAGCCGATCTTGTGGTTTATGTTACAACCTGGAAAAGTGAAGCTCAGGGAAAAACCGGCACATGGTTCTTTACAGAATGGAAAAGCGAAGCTGAATGGATTGTCTATTTCACCGAATGGAAAAGTGAGGCTGATGTAAAAGTCTATTTTACCAACTGGAAATCGGAAGCAGGAAGTAAATAATCTCTCCCGACACCAATATATCTAATTATTTTAGCACATTCAATCATCCCACACAATGAAACAACTCCGCTATTCATTCCTGACATTTTTCTTTTTATTTCCATTTCTACAGTCCAAAGCATGGAATACTCCCGGAATTTCATCTCCTTCTCACGGCTCGTCAGTTTGGGTTGGCGTCATCCTTGACTGGAATGCCGTAAGTGGCTCACAACAATATCAACTTCAGGTTGATACAAGTGCTGCTTTCAACTCACCCCTGCTGTTTCAGGTGGTGAAAAATTATATCAACAGCTCGGGCAGCAATACTGACACCCAACACACAATGGAAAACCTGATGTTCGGCAAAACATATTACTGGAGAGTCAGAGCATGGATAACAGGAGATACTTCTGCCTGGTCTACACCATGGACATTTATTACAAGAAATTTTGTGACCATGTCAAGCCCTGCTGCGGGTTCTTCTGTGTGGACAGGTCATACTGTGGATTGGTTGACCCATATTGGAGTTGGTTTTTACGATTTGCAGGTTGACACATCTGCTCAGTTCAATTCTCCATTATTGCAAA
>Ga0116204_1001569_pt1 | contig 12670 bp, 11 predicted proteins | sample LakKivwa52mmetaG_FD_94481 | JGI IMG/M metagenome (GOLD analysis project Ga0116204, IMG submission 94481) | Anoxic lake water microbial communities from Lake Kivu, Rwanda to study Microbial Dark Matter (Phase II) - Lake Kivu water 52m metaG | ecosystem: Environmental > Aquatic > Freshwater > Lake...
GCACAATTGAAACAGCATAACAGCAGCATTGTTGTACTGTGTGGTGAAGATGCGCTAAGTGGCATTGTGTCGCATCCTGAAGTGGATGTAGTGATGGCGGCAATTGTGGGTGCTGCTGGGTTGCATCCTGCTATGGCTGCTGCTAAATCCGGTAAAAGAATTTTGCTGGCCAATAAAGAAACTTTGGTCATGGCAGGCAGTTTGTTCATGAAAGTAGTCAAGGATGGCGGTGCAACTTTGCTGCCGATTGACAGCGAACACAACGCTATTTTTCAGGTAATGCCGCAGCAGCGTACCGCGTATCTCTCTGAAATGGGGATTCGACGTATCTTATTGACCGCCTCCGGCGGCCCTTTTCGGAATTACAGTTTGACACAAATGCAGGCGGTCACACTCGAACAGGCACTGAATCATCCGAATTGGGTCATGGGACCTAAAATAACCATTGATTCAGCCACCATGATGAACAAGGGGCTTGAGGTTATAGAAGCGCATTGGCTGTTTAATGCAGCTGCTGAACAGATTGATGTGGTAGTGCATCCGCAAAGTGTCATTCACTCTATGGTGGAATATAACGATGGCAGTGTGCTCGCGCAATTGGGCAACCCTGATATGCGAACGCCCATCGCTTATGGCTTAGGATACCCACATCGTTTAGAAAGCGGCGTTAGCAGTTTGGATTTGCTGAAAATTGGCAGCTTAGACTTTTCTGCGCCTGATGTTAAGCGCTTTCCATGTCTGCGTCTGGCATACGATGCCTTGAATGCTGGTGGCACTGCCCCGGCAATATTAAATGCTGCCAATGAAGTAGCTGTTGAGGCATTTTTGGCGGGTCGTATCGGTTTTATGGAAATTCCGCACATCATTGAATCGGTTCTATCGTCATCTGCGTTAGATACAGTGGAGTCTATCGCGCAGTTAGTGGCTGTCGACGCTGAGGCTAGATCCTGCGCTCGTCAGCATCTAGTTCAGTGTGTGCAATAGAAGATTGATTTAAATGCTTACTGCAATAGCCTTCATTATCACTATCGGTATTTTAGTTACGGTCCATGAGTATGGTCATTTTCAAGTGGCCAGGTGGTGTGGCGTCAAGGTTTTGAAATTTTCTGTGGGCTTTGGGAAGCCTATCTGGTCTAAGAAAATTGGTAAGGATCAAACGGAATTTGTCATTGCAACCATTCCTTTGGGTGGCTACGTCAAAATGTTGGGAGAAGGGCTTTCTGCAGCCGATGAATCCTCACAAGAAGATGCATCTCGTGCCTTTAACCGCCAAAGCGTGCAGAAAAGAATGGCGATTGTATTGGCAGGCCCGTTAGCCAATTTATTACTGGCCATTATTCTTTATTTTGTTTTGTTTGTGATGGGCACAGTGGGTTTAAAGCCAATGATTGGTGAGCCAATACCTAATAGCGCTGCGGCAACAAGTGGTCTGACTGCCGGCTCTATCATTTCCAGAGTTGACGGTAAGCTTGTCACTACTTGGCAAGAGGTACGCTGGAGCCTATTGAGTGCATCCCTTGAAAACCGCAAAGTGATGATACAGACCAAGAATGAGCGAGGGGAGCTGTTCTCGCATCAATTAGATTTGGCAAACATTCATCAGGGCAGCCCAAATGTTGATATCGTGACTCAATTAGGTTTAAGTGCATATCAGCCATCCGTGCCTGCGCGTATTGGTGAAGTTATTGAAAATAGTCCTGCGCAAGCTGCAAAGCTAAAATCAGGTGATTTGATAGTGGCGGTTAATCAGCAAAAAATCCCCGATTGGGAAGCGTTTGTTGCCACCATTAAAAGTAAACCTGAACAAACATTGCAGCTTGATATTGTACGGGATGGCCAAGAAGTTAAGTTGCTGATTACGCCGGAATCAGTGAATGAAAACGGTCAGCGTTATGGGCGAATCGGCGCTGGTTTTGATATGCCACAGGCGCTGCTTGATAACTATTTGATTACACAGCATTACGGACCATTCGATGCATTTGTAAAAAGTCTGGAAAAAACGTGGGATACCGCAGTTTTTAGCCTGAAAATGTTGGTTAATATGGTAGTTGGGAATGTTTCATGGAAGGGCATGAGCGGCCCTGTAACCATCGCAAGTTATGCAGGCCAGAGTGCCAATATGGGGATCAAAGTGTTTTTGGGTTTTTTGGCATTGGTCAGCATCAGTATTGGAGTTTTAAATCTCTTGCCTATACCCATACTAGATGGCGGGCATTTGATGTATTATATGGTTGAATTTTTTACTGGTAAGCCAGCGTCTGAATTTGCGATTGCCTGGGGTCAGAGAATTGGTTTTTTTATTTTAATTTTTACAATGGCATTAGCGCTTTATAACGACTTAAGTCGATTGATGGCGGGCTAATCGATGGCGATTCCCTTTTGAAAAACAAAAACAAATTTCAAACAATTTTACTGCTGCTGACAAGTTTATACGCAAGCGCTAGTCTGGCTATTGAGCCTTTTGTTGTTAGAGATATTCGTGTTGAGGGTATTCAACGTACTGAAGCGGGTACAGTCTTTACTTATTTGCCCGTAAAGGTCGGCGACACCATGACAGATGACTTGGCATCTCAGGCCATCAAGTCACTCTATACCACTGGGTTTTTTAAAGATGTACGCATTGAAGCAGATGGTGATGTTTTGGTGGTGACGTTGCAGGAACGGGCAGCCATTGCACAGATTGATTTCAGCGGCAATAAATCATTCCCAACCGACAAAATGAAAGAGGGCCTTAAACAAATCGGCATTACCGAAGGCCAGATATTTGACAAATCTCAGCTAGACCGCGCAGAACAGGAAATCAAGCGTCAATACCTTGCACAAGGCAAGTATGCTGCTACTGTAAAAGCCATTTCATCTCCGCTTGAGCGCAATCGCGTTGCGGTTCGTTTTGATATTGAAGAAGGCGCAGTTTCCAAAATTCGTGAGATTAATATTGTTGGTAACCGTGCCTTCACTACAGAAGACTTGCGTGCCGAATTTTTGCTCACTACGCCAAACTGGATGAGCTGGTGGACAAAAAATGACCAGTATTCCAAGCAGAAATTAAACGCAGATTTGGAAACACTAAGATCGTTTTACATGAATCGTGGCTATCTCGAGTTTAATATTGACTCTACCCAAGTATCGATTACACCTGACAAGCGCGATATATACATCACTGTAAATATCACAGAAGGTGAAAAATACACGATTTCTGAAGTTAAGCTCGCAGGTGAAACTTTGGTTCCTGAAGATGAGCTGCGCAAATTGATTCAAATTCAGGCCGGAGATACCTTCAATCGTGGCAAGGTCACAGAAACCAGCAAAGCCATTAGCGACCGCTTGAGTAACGATGGCTATGCCTTTGCAAACGTTAATCCCGTACCGGAACTGAATAAAGAGCAGCACACTGCCGCGTTTACCTTTTTCGTAGACCCGGGAAAGCGCGTATATATTCGTAGAATTAACATCGTAGGCAACACGCGTACTCGGGATGAAGTGATTCGTCGTGAGCTGCGGCAAATGGAGTCTTCATGGTACAACTCCACTAAAATTAACCGATCAAAAGAGCGTATTAGACGTACTGATTATTTTTCTGACATTAACGTGGAAACGCCTGCTGTGCCGGGTACTGCAGATCAGGTCGACCTGAATATAAGCGTGGTTGAAAAATCTACCGGCAGCGCTCAATTTGGTGCCGGTCTATCCAGTAACCAAGGTGTAGTGTTTGGGGTTACGGTTAACCAGAACAACTTTCTAGGAACCGGCAATCGCGTCAGTGCCCAGGTGAACACTGGTCGTATCAATACGGTTTATTCACTGTCCTTGACTGATCCTTATTTCACACCTGATGGCATTAGCCGTGGTATTGATGTCTATCGCCGTGATATTGACACAAGTCGATTAAGATCAGTTGGTGCCTATCAGTCCAGTTCATATGGCGGAGGTGTTCGCTTTGGTGTGCCGCTCAATGAGCGTGATGCTTTGAACTTCGGTATTGCAGCTGATTTTACGACCGTGGATCTTCAGGCGGACAGCCCGCTGCAATTTAGAAGGTTTTGTGATAACGGCAGTGGCTGTAGCAGTGACTCGATTGTTTTAAGCGCAGGCTGGACACATGATTCTCGAGACAGCATCTTTTTCCCGAATAATGGTGTTTTGCAAAGGTTGACGGGGGAAGTCAGTTTGCCAGTGTTGGATTTGGAATACTATAAAATTGACTACAAACATGCTTGGTATAAGGAAATTTTCAAAGACGTCACCATTATGGCGAATGGCGAGATTGGTTATGCGGACACTTACGGCAGTGCCAATTTTCCATTCTTCAAAAACTACTACGCTGGTGGTGTAAACTCAGTCAGGGGTTTCAGAAACGGCACGCTCGGTCCTAGGGGCGCAGACCCTACTACCGGGTTTAATTTCGCATTGGGCGGAACGAAACGTTTATTGGGTAATTTGGAGATATTCTTTCCAGTGCCTGGGGTGAAAGATTCCAGCCAGTTTAAACTAAGCGCTTTTCTGGATGCTGGTAATGTATTTGGAGAGAGTCAGTCTTACGACTTTGGTGAGTTAAGATATTCCGCAGGTTTAGGTGTTAGCTGGATTTCACCGTTTGGTCCACTGAAGGTGGTGTTCGCACAACCGTTGAATGAAAAACCCGGTGATGACACGCAGGTGCTGCAGTTCCAGTTTGGTCAGCAATTTTAAAAAAATTATGCGCTGTCTCAAGTTGAACGGTTCGAAAAAGTCTCAGAATATTGTGGCATAATGAAAAGAATAAGAATTGGTTTTAGGAGAGTTAAATTGATGCACTATTTTAAAAGGTTTTTGGCAATAGCCATTGCTACATCAGCCATGCAGGTAAGTGCTGCAGAGCTGAAGGTCGGCTATGTGCAGGTAGATAAAATTTTACAAGAGGCACCACAAACTTCCGAAAGCGGTAAAAAGCTTGAGCGAGAGTTCAGTCCAAGATCTCAAGAGTTGGATCGTATGGCTAAGCAAATTAAAGACTTGGAAGCCGCATTGGATAAAGATGGGTTGACTATTTCAGAGGCAGAAAGACGCAATAAAGAACGTGATGTACAGAACATCAAGATTGAATTTCAACGTAAGCAAAGAGAATTGCGTGAAGACATCAACTTGCGTAAGAATGAAGAGTTAGGCGCTTTGCAAGACCGCGTGAATAAAGCTGTTCAAACAGTATCTGAAGCAGAAGGATACGATTTAGTGGTTTACAGCGGTGTGGCTTATGCGAGCAAAAAAATTGATATTACAGATAAGGTATTGAAAGCGTTAGGTAAAAAATAAGCCCGACACTTTCAGGTACTCGAAAATCATTGGCACTAATGGCTAAACAATACTCGCTAGATGAGATTGCTAAGGCACTGGGTGGGGTTGTTGTAGGGGATGGCAGCACACTAATCGGCCGTGTTGCATCCTTGGCAAATGCCAGGACTGGAGATATCAGTTTTCTGAGTGACAGCAAGTACCTCAAGTTATTGAATCGCTGTAATGCCAGCGCTTACGTTCTTAGCCATGAACACGTCTCACTGACCACTGCACCCAAAATATTGGTAGATCAGCCTTACGTTTATTTTGCCAAGCTTTCTGCTTTTCTAAATCCCGGAAATATTGTGCATATTGGGATTGCCAGTTCTGCATCGGTAGCGAGTTCAGCCTTGGTACCTGAAAGTTGCAGTATTGGACATCAAGTAGTGATTGGTGAGCATGTTGTTTTAGGTGAAAACGTCGTTGTGGGTAACGGTTCGGTGATAGAAAACAATGTACGCATCGCGGATGGCACTAAACTTGAATCAAACGTGACGATTAAATACGGCTGTGAAATAGGCAAGCGATGCCATATTTTTTCAGGCGCAGTCATAGGCTCAGATGGCTTTGGATATGCCGAAGAAGATGGGCAGTGGATTAAAATTCCTCAGGTCGGGCGAGTCATGATTGGTGACGATGTCGATGTAGGCGCAAATACCACGATAGACCGCGGTGCGCTGGATGACACCGTAATTGAAAACGGTGTGAAATTGGATAATCTCATCCAAATCGGCCACAATTGTGTCATTGGTGCACACACGGTGATTGCAGGATGCGTGGGTATCGCGGGTAGCGCCCGTATTGGCCAACATTGTAAGATTGGCGGTGCAGCTATGGTGCTTGGCCATTTGGAAATTGCGGATCATGTCACCATTTCACCTGGCAGTATGATTACTCGATCCTTAACTAGCGCTGATACCTATACTGCACTGATGCCGTTTCAAACACATAAGGCTTGGCTTTCAACCGCGGCGAAAATCCGACATTTGAATGACTTTGCAGATAAAATCAAGCAGTTGGAAAAAGAGATAGCGACACTAAAATCCAGTGTTCACTCCAGTCGCTGATTCAATACACTAAGCTAAACACATCAAGAATTAAAAATAGAGACAATTATGACCGAAAAAGCAGACAACACAGGCATGGATATTCATCAAATATTGGAACATTTGCCACATCGATATCCGTTTGTATTGATAGACCGTGTTGTGTCACTGGAGCTTGGCAAGGAAATTGTTGCAATTAAAAATGTGAGCGTGAACGAGCCATATTTCCCTGGGCATTTCCCATATCATCCTGTGATGCCAGGAGTTTTGATTGTAGAAGCGATGGCGCAAGCTGCAGCGATACTTTCATTTAAAACGATGGATACCAAGCCTAGTGATGATTCTGTATATTATTTCGCAGGTATCGATAGCGCGCGCTTCAAAAAGCCGGTATCTCCAGGTGATCAAATTGTTTTGAATGTCAAAATTGACCGTATTCTTAAAGGCATCTGGAAATATACCGGAGTTGCCAGCGTGGATGGCGCCGTAGTGGCTGAAGCACAAATGATGTGTATTTTGAAAGCGATTGAAAAATAATCATTGCAGCAATCTCATTGATGCAATTTCATTGATCTAATCGTGCAAAATTAAGAAGCCAATCAGATGTCTACAACAAAAATTCACCCTACAGCCATCATCGACCCGAGCGCTGAGCTTGATTCAAGCGTTGAGGTAGGTGCTTATTCAGTGATCGGTGCTCACGTAAAAATTGACGCCAATACACGTGTTGCCAATCATGTCACGATTAATGGGCCTACCATCATTGGAAAAGGTAACCAGATATTCCAGTTTTCCTCTTTAGGCGAGGTGCCGCAGGATAAAAAATATAAGGATGAACCCACCTTACTGGAAATTGGCGACAATAATACTATTCGTGAATTCTGTACGTTTAACCGAGGGACTGTGCAGGATAAAGGCACCACCAAAATAGGCAACGACAATTGGATTATGGCTTATGTGCATATCGCGCATGATTGTTTGATTGGCAATCATACTATTTTTGCAAATAACGCTTCTTTGGCTGGCCATGTAGACGTGCATGATTATGCTATTTTGGGTGGGTTCACCTTGATTCACCAGTTTTGTAAAATTGGTTCGCATGTGATTACAGCGGTGGGGTCTGTGGTATTCAAGGATATTCCGCCTTATGTGACCGCTGCTGGTTATGATGCCAAGCCGCACGGTATTAATAGCGAAGGCTTGAAGCGCAGGGGCTTTTCAGCAGATGCCATTTTGCAAATTAAACGTGCTTATAAGACATTATATCGCCAAAGTCTTAGCCTCGAAGAAGCGAGAACTGAGTTGGCACAAATGCATTCACAGCACCCTGAAATTGTTCTGCTAAGCGAATTCTTGGCACAATCTACGCGTGGCATTGTCCGTTAGTATCCGTCATGACCAAAATTGGAATTGTTGCCGGAGAGGCTTCGGGCGATCTGTTGGGGAGTCATCTGATAGAGGCGCTTCAACAAAAGTGTCCTGATATTGAGTTTGTTGGCATAGCGGGCCCTAAAATGATGCGTTTGGGTGCGCAATCCTTATTTCCCATCGAGCGCCTGTCAGTGCGTGGATATATCGAAGTCATCAAGCACTTATGGGGGTTGCTTAAGTTGAGAAGGTCCTTATTAAAGTACTTTCTAGATAACCCTCCAGATTTGTTCATTGGCATTGATGCACCAGACTTTAATTTTTGGTTGGAGAAAAAGTTAAAAGCGAAGGGTATCAATACCATTCACTACGTAAGTCCATCCATTTGGGCTTGGCGTAAGAATCGCATTAAAAAAATCAAGCAAGCCGTCACTGAAATTCTCGCTTTATTTCCATTCGAGCCGGCGCTATATCAAGCTGCTGGCGTTAAAGTAAGCTATGTTGGTCATCCGTTGGCAGATATTTTGCCATTGAAGCCAGATGTTGCAGGTGCACGAGAAACTTTAAAACTGGAAAGTAAAGATTTTGTGGTGGCCATGCTCCCGGGCAGCCGTCAAAGTGAGGTTCAACAGCATGCTGCTTTGTTTGTGGACACCGCGAAGCGCATTCATGCGCAGCATCCGAATGCTAAATTTCTGGTCCCCTTGATTACACGTCAAACGCGTGAAATTTTTGAGCTGGCTATATTTAATGAACCAGAACAATTGCCGATTGACCTGTTGTTTGGTCATGCGCATGACGCGATGGAGGCCGCGGATGTGGTGATTGTCGCTTCTGGCACAGCGACACTGGAAGCTGCGCTACTCAAAAAACCCATGGTGATTACATATCGCATGCCTGCGCTCAGCTGGCAGCTGTTAAAACGCATGCGTTTACAACCTTATGTCGGGTTGCCCAATATACTGGCCGGAAAATTTGTCGTGCCGGAATTATTGCAAGACGAGGCCAATGCTGAGAATTTAGCGAATGTCACCTTGAGATTAATGTCTGATAAAAAATATCTTACTGAAATCACAGCTGAATTCACCACTATTCATCATAGCTTGAAGCAAAATACGGCTGAAAGAGCTGCAACTGCAGTGCTTGCTTATTTGAAGTAGAGTCATCGCATGCAACTGATCTGTGGTGTGGATGAAGCTGGCCGAGGACCATTGGCAGGGGCGGTGTTTGCTGCAGCTGTAATATTGAACCCCAATTACCCGATAGCAGGTTTGGCAGACTCTAAAAAGCTTACTGAAAAAAAACGAGACGCCTTGGCGACAGAAATCAAAACGCATGCACTTTCATGGGCTATTGCCAGCTGTAGCGCCGAAGAAATCGATGCAATTAATATTTTGCAGGCCAGCTTATTGGCGATGCAGCGTGCAATTGAGAAGCTCGAGATTAAACCTGACTTGGTGCAGGTAGATGGTAATAAATGCCCTAAAATTGCTCTGCCGTGTGAGGCTATTGTAAAAGGGGACAGTAAAGTGCAAGCCATTTCGGCTGCATCCATTTTAGCTAAAACAGCGAGAGACGCTGAACTCTATGCGCTTGATACAAAATATCCACAATATGGTTTTGCCAAGCATAAAGGCTATCCAACACCCTATCATCTAGAGATGCTAAATCTACATGGCGTATCTGAAATTCACCGAAAAAGTTATGCGCCAGTTAGGGCGTTATTAAAGACATTAAGCCATTAGCAGGAATACGGTTGGATTTTTATGTAGATCTGGTAGCGTGCTTTTTTTCCATTCTTTCACGCGCTTGGTCACAATGTATTCATTTGCGAGACTGATATTGCAAGCAATGCATAATTTGGTTTCGCCGTTACAACTTGCCAAAATGTCTTCCAGCATGTGCTGATTGCGGTAAGGCGTTTCTATGAAAATCTGTGTTTCTTGTAGCCTGGATTTTTTTTCTATGTCTCTAATCTGATTGATTCTTGATTGCTTATCGGCAGCGAGGTATCCCAGAAAGGTAAAACGTTGACCGTTGAGACCGGATGCCATCAGGCTCAGCAATATGGAAGACGGACCTACCAAAGGTGCAACCCGAATACCTTTTTGGTGGGCAATCGCTGCAAGCTTTGCTCCCGGGTCCGCAATGCCGGGGCAGCCTGCTTCACTCATTAAACCTACATCCTTGCCCGCTAATAAACTACTCAATAGAGCAGGCAACTCTTTGTCTGTGGTGTGTTCGTTGAGTGTTTTTAAAATAATCTCACGGATGGGTTTGGGATGTTTTATTGCACTTAGAAAATGCCGCGCGGTTTTTTCGTTTTCAACAACGAATTCATCGAGTTGGTGCGCGATTTTAATGACGTCTGGCGGTAGTGCGGCATCCATATTGTCATCGCCTAATGTCACCGGAACAAAGTAGAGCGTGCCATATTGCTTCTGCATGATTAGTACTTCACTTGGACACGATAACTGAGGGTTGCTTTTCCTTCTGCAGGAACTGTGATGTTCCATGTAGAGAGATTGCTACTTGATTTTTGACTGGGATGACTTTCCTTGAGTATTTTCCAGTCGCCGGGAATGGGTTCTTGAACGCTCACGGTCACTGCCTCTTGTTTTGCGTTTTTGAGTATGATTTCATATGCACTCTCAAACATGCTGTTACCTTTGGCAGGACGTGGCAGCGTTTTAAAATCCACTTGTTTTTTATCAGCAGTGACATCAAAAGCATTACCCAACTTAAGCCTGATAGTTTCATTTTTCGGCGTGTGATCAATGTGGTCTTCGCCAACAAATTGGGCATGGCCCTGACTATCTTGTTTGTACACCCTCATGACGCCTTTAGGTAGTGGCATACCTAATTTTGCGGCTTCTTTATTATCAAACTCAACATAAACGGCCACTTTAAGTTGCTTTCCAATTTCACCGTGATTGGCACCATAATAGTAATCTGCACCACTTAACACGAGTGATTTATGGGCAGGGATATTATTGGCTGACAACAGGGCCACTTGCTTGGTCTGGTTTTCTGCGATCGTAGTCGATTTATCAAGCGTGTATAGATGATATTCCAGTAATGACTCCTCAGCCATGTTGGAGGCCGATGCCATATCTTCGGTTGTTTTGAGCGACATCATCACGCGCGGATTCCGGTCCGGTACACGATTAATATCGCCTGCCACTAACTGTAGTTTGGCATCCTGATAACTGGTGCCGCTGGTGTTCGTCAGCGTGACCCAGCCGGATAAGTCAATTTTGTCTTCTTTGGGATTTAAGGCCGCAACATAATCCGCCTTCCAGTTCAAGCCGCTGGTGAGATAGCTTAATTCCAGTAGATGCTCGGCAGCAGTTTTGTTATGAATTTTTGTCACTAAGGTAGGGCGATCGCGTAAGTTTGCAGGGACGTCCTCGTACACGATACGACCGGGAATACCGGTCTCAATGCGGTTGCCAATTTTTAATACCACCCCATTATTCGCAGAAAGTACTTGTGCCGATTCTGAAGATTCTGCACCATTGATTGGATTTACTTTAATAACGCTAACGTTTTTACCTACATATTTCTCCAACAGTTTCTGCGGTGTCAGTACATCAAAGTCAAAATTCTGTTCAATCGTCTGAAAGCCTGTTGTGTAGTTCAAACTGCGAAGCAGGGCAGTTTCCGGTCGAATTTGCGCGCTTACATCGCGTAGCGCCAGCGTATTGACCCCAGTTGTCAAATTGACTAGACGCTGATCTTTGATCAACGCTAGATTGTTATTGTAAATCGTGACGGATACGCTCTTCTGTTGCGCTAGCGTACTGCGGATTTCTTCTGCTTGAGCGCCCGATATACCTGAGGCGTAGATTGAAATAATAGCAATGACAATAGGCGAATACTTGGTTGTCATAAATAACTCCTTTAGTATAGAGGTGATTTCAAGCAAGCAGACTCGCTATATCACTGCGCAGCCTTCTTCGTTCAACATATTAATTAAGGCAATCAACGGTAAACCGATGAGTGCATTGGGATCGTCGCCTGTCATTTTCTCAATAATTGCAATGCCCAAACCTTCTGATTTTGCGCTGCCTGCACAGTGGTATGGCTGTTCTTTGCGTAGATAATTCTCAATCTGTGCATCGGTTAAATGTCTAAATCGCACGACATACGGCACTACTTCTGCCTGCATACGATGTGTTTGTGGGTTGAATAAACACAATGCACTATGAAAGGTGACTTCTCTGCCACGCATTAAACGCAACTGCTTGGTGGCGTTATCATGGTTTAACGGTTTACCTAGCTGTTGGTTGTCAAGTGTTGCTACCTGATCGCAACCTATAATAAGTGCATGACTATGTTGCGCGCCAATTTTTCTGGCTTTTTCCTGCGCCAGTCTTAGTGCGGTTTCTTGTGGCAGCTCACCATCGAGAGGCGTTTCATCGACTTCTGGTGAAATGCAAGTAAAGGGTATTTGTAATCGCGATAGCAGTTCGCGTCGGTAAATGGAGGAGGATGCGAGTATCAGTTTCAAAATATTATTTCTCAGCTTAAGAAAAAAGCCGACACATTGCTGGTCGGCTTTATAGTACCAAAATAAAACTATCTAAAATAAATATATTTTCAAAGTAGATTATTCGGGTTGAATTTCAAGTAATGCTTCATCTGGCGTCACTGCATCACCTTTGGCTACGTTCACCGCTACCACAATGCCTGATTTGGCAGCTTGAATTTCGTTTTCCATCTTCATCGCTTCAATGACCAGTACACCATCGCCGGCATTCACTTTGTCGCCAACTTTCACTTTAACAGCTACTATAGTGCCAGGCATGGAAGTCGTAACGTGACCCGCATGGGTTGGGCGTGGACGGCCGCTAGCAGTGTTGCTTGCGGCTTTTTTCTTGCTGCCACCACTGCTGCCACTGCCAGAAACTTCAATCTCGCTCAGTGTTTCAACAATCACTTCC
>Ga0116204_1001570_pt1 | contig 12670 bp, 14 predicted proteins | sample LakKivwa52mmetaG_FD_94481 | JGI IMG/M metagenome (GOLD analysis project Ga0116204, IMG submission 94481) | Anoxic lake water microbial communities from Lake Kivu, Rwanda to study Microbial Dark Matter (Phase II) - Lake Kivu water 52m metaG | ecosystem: Environmental > Aquatic > Freshwater > Lake...
AACGCCTTTGAGATAGTCTCCCCCAGGTAGACAAAAAATGAACCCTGGTCCGTTCCGCTTGAACAAAATCTCATTGTCCGTTTTGATTTGATTCAACAAATAAGCCAAATGTCGAAGCGTCTCATCGCCTGCTTCTTTCGAATACTTTAGGTTGATGCTTCGAATGTTGTCAATATCGATGAACAACAAAACAATATCCTTTCCCGTTTCGTTTTGTACATCTTTTCTTATTTCTTCTCGCAAATAGTTGATGAAAAATTTCTCGTTGTAAACTCCCGTGACTGGATTTCGAATGAGACGTTCTGAGGTTTCTTGAAGAGCCGCTTGCATCGAGTCCAATTTTTCTTTTAACTGAATGTTCTCCTCATCCAAACGATCAATCTTTTTTCTACTCGAAGCCAACACGGATTTGTATATGACGGGTTTTTTTATGTGGTATAATCTAGTTAACTTGTTTACAATGGGTTCGACGACTGCAAGCCACGATGTTCCCTTTTTATCGTATGCCACCTCAAACAAACGATGCCATAATTGATATCCTTTCATCATTGTCGCATCGATTTCAAAGAAAACCGGATCAATCCGAATTTCACTTCCTTCAAAAACACGAAGAACTTCATCACTGCCATACAACGCCTTAAATCTCCGGATGATTTGATCACAAAGAGAGGGATAATTGTACTCTCTTCTTGATTTAATGACTTTTGTCACCATGAGATTGGTATTGTAAAAATCAAGATCGCTCAACGTCTGAATTGCGACATCCATGGTTTCTCCCTCCAAAACATGACCATGTTCTGGAAGAATGCGTTGAATTTCTTTTTTTGAAAGATGTTTGATGAATGGCTTCAAGTACTCGCTGCTTGGAATGAATTTTTGATGGAACAGTATCAATGATTCTTTGAGGAAATCCTCTATGGTCGCAAATTCGCTTGATTCGATAGTGCCAAACACCGATCCGGAAAATAGGGTTCTACTTGATACATCATAGGCGGCAAAAGAACCTGCATGATGCAAAAATTGAGCAGGAATAAACTGAACGGCTCTTTTCGATTTAAAATGAAATTTATACCTCCTTTTGTTGATAATGATCAAATTCTTTAAAGGAATCCCAATTCTTAATTGTGTGGCGATTTTTTCATCCGTGATGATTTTTGCCTTGATCCCATATTCCAACAAAACTTTGAAAAAATTGAACGGAATCCCATCAAGATGATGGATGACAACATACTGAATGGTCGGTAAGGGAACCACCTCAGCAAGTTTTTTGATCAGGGTTTTATCGGCAAACAAAGACGAAGGATAAAACAACATTGCTTGATCCTTGTCAACAAGGAGTGCGACATTTGAAGAAACTTTATTGGGCGGACAAATCATTTCAAAAAAATGGATGTCGGATCCAAACGATTTTGTTTCTTCAAATTCAATCTTTATTTTTTTGATTGCCATGTTCATCCCCCCAAAAGTTTTCTTCATTATCATTATACAAGAAAAAGCTTTCGTTGGAAACATATTCATGAAAAAAACCCGCTTTCGCGGGTTTTTTCATTTCACCACGTGATACCCCGCTTCTTCAACGGTTTCTTCAATGGTGCTTATTCTTACTTTGCTTTCATCGAACAAGATGATTGCACTCTTTTGTTCAAGGGACACCTCAACATTTGTCACCCCATCAATCGAATGAATCGCGTTTTTCACTCGTTTGACGCAATGTTGGCAAGACATTCCCTCTACATGCATCGTCAATTTCATTTGCTTTCCTCCTTGTATAGTTTTATTTTGGTCAGGCGAAGTGCGTTGGTGACAACCGACACTGAGCTAAGTGCCATCGCAAGCGCAGCAATCATCGGGTCAAGACGAATTTCAAAAAATGGAAACAACAGACCCGTAGCAATTGGAATTCCAAGCACATTGTATGCAAATGCCCAAAACAAATTTTGCTTGATGTTTTTAATCGTCGCTTTGCTGATGGCCAGCGCTGTTGAAATGTCCGTAAGATTTTCATTCATCAAAACGATGTCCGCCGACTCAACAGCGATATCCGTTCCATTTGATATGGCAAATCCTATGTCGGCTTGCATCAAAGAAGGGGCGTCGTTTATTCCGTCACCGACCATCGCCACGACCTTCCCTTGTTTTTGAAGATCTTTGATGACATCAAGTTTTTGATCAGGCAACACCTCAGCACGGACATGATCGATTCCGACCATTTTTGCGATATGATTCGCGGTTGACGTATGGTCTCCGGTCAACATAATCACATCGATCCCTTGTTGTCTTAACCGTTTCACCGCTTCTACGCTTGATTCCTTGACATGGTCGCTCATAACAAAAATGCAAGTTAGAATGCCATCCACCGTCATATAAACCAACGTCTTTCCTGAAAACAATGTCTGATTTTGGTTGAAATCGAATGGAATGGACAACGTTTCAAATAGTTTCTTGTTGCCAATTGCGATTTTTTTAGACTGGACAACCCCTTCCACTCCTTTTCCAGGATGATTGATGAATGTTGTCATTTCCGATAAGAGAATGTCGCGTTGTTTGGCCAAACTCACGATGGCCAGACTAAAGGGATGTTCGGATGCAGATTCCACACTTGCGGCAAGTCTTAAAACTTCTTCTTCTGATAAGTGTGACAAAAGAATCACATCGTTTACCACAGGTCTTCCATATGTCAAAGTTCCCGTTTTATCAAAAACCACCGTATCCACATGATGCGCGGTTTCAAGCGTCTCGGCGTTCTTATACAAAATTCCCTTGGATGCCGCCCTGCCGGTACCAACCATAATCGCAGTTGGTGTTGCCAGACCCAACGCACATGGGCATGCAATCACCAATACCGAAATTAGGATGATGAATGCAAACTCAACATCGCGTGTGGCAATCAGCCAAATGAACCCCGACACTATCGCAATTACAAAGACAATCGGAACGAATACGCCAGCGACTTGATCGGCCAGCTTGGCAATCGGCGCTTTGGATCCTTGCGCTTCTTCAACCAATTGGATGATTTGAGACAAGACCGTATCGGAACCGATTTGCTGGACTCGGAACTTGAAATATCCGGAGGTGTTGAAACTGCCCCCCGTCACTTTCGAATTTACTTCCTTGAACAACGGGAGACTTTCGCCAGTCAACATCGATTCATCGACCAAACCGTCTCCTTCCAACACAATACCGTCGGCAGGAATTCGCTCACCCGATTTGACAACGACGGTGTCACCGACAACGAGATCTTCCAACAACACATTTTTAACAATTCCATTTCGTTCAACGGTTGCTACTTTTGGTGTCAAACTGATTAGTTTCTTAATCGCATTCTTGGCCTTCCCCTTCGATCTTGCTTCTAGGTATTTTCCAAGCATGACGAGCGTCAAGATGACAGCCGCCGTTTCAAAATATAAATCATGAACTGCGTGATGGTCGCCTAGAAGGATTCCAACAAAAGAGTACATACTAAAAAGAAAAGCGGCCATAGTTCCTACAGCAATCAAGGAATCCATATTTGGTGTCCGATTGATAAGCGCTTTAAATCCGACAATATAGAACTTTCGACCAATGATCATCACGACGATGGTAAGCAGCAATTGGACGAGCGAATAGAAAAAGGCAACGGGAACAACATTAATCTTTGAAAAGATCATCGGGGCCATCGCAATGATGAACAAGGGAACCGTCACAGCGAAAGCAACCATCAAATGGGTGAATTGTCGATGCAAGGCTTGTTCTTCTTTTGACAAATCATAGGAATCAATGTTTTCGTCCCATCCGTACCCTGCCTTTTCAACCGCTTTCTTGATGTCCTCAATCCGAACCGAATCGGAAAACTCGATCAACATCTTTTCAGAAATCAAATTGACATTGACATTATCCACGCCAATCACTTTTCCGACGGAACGTTCCACCGCACTCGAACAAGCAGCGCACGTCATTCCAGTGATTTTTACCGTTTTTTGATTTAGGGATTCGTTCTTCAATTTACTTATTCAACCTCCGGACAGTGTCCATTATCTTGTCAGCCGAGTTAAAACCGACGAGTCTTGTCGCCATTTTCCCTTCTTTGAAGAAAATCAATGTCGGAATGCTAAAAATTTCGAAAGCCCTCGATGCTTGTTCGTTTTCATCGGTATTAAGTTTGAACACCTCGACCTCGCTTGCGTATTGAATCGCCAATTTCTCCAATACGGGAGCCATCATTTTACATGGCATGCACCAATCGGCGTAAAAGTCGACCAATACCGTCTTCGTACTTCCCTTTACCACATCTTTGAGTTCATTTTGATTGATTTGTCTTAACAACATAACCACCTCGCTTTCTATTTTCTATTTTAACGTAGGGGACGATTTTTGTCAAATCGTTTGCCCGTTTCATTCAAAAGGCCCGAAACTCGGGCCCTAGAAACAATCAATCTTTTAGATAGTTGCCGTCTGCGTCTTTGTCGATTTTCCCGATGAAAATTTGCACCGCTTCGATGATTGCCCAAATATAAGCGACAATCGGACCGATGCCAAATGCCAATGCACCTACGGTCGACAAGATGAGCTGAATAATGCCGTTTGTCGTGTATCCAAGATAAAAGTTATGAATTCCAAGCGGACCAACGAATATTGCCAACAATCCCGCTGCGATTTTCGATTTGGCGTTTGGATTGGCGGATGCCATTCCTTTTGGATCGATTTCGATACCGCAGTGCACACAAATGACTGCTTTATCGTTGATTTCATTGCCGCATTGTTTACAAAACATGATAATCTCCTATTCTGCCGTGTATGGGGTATATTCTAGATTGAACGTTTGAGCGACCGCTTTGTATGTGCATTTACCGCCATAGGTGTTGATGCCTTCGTAGATCGATACGTATTTCTTTGCAGCTGCTTCCAATCCCATATCGGCAATCCGGAGTCCGTACTTGATCGTGGAATTGGTCAAAGCGATGGTCGATGTTCTCGGAACCGATCCAGGCATGTTACCCACGCAATAATTGACAATTCCATCGACGACATAAACCGGATCATCATGATACGTTAATTTCGCAAACTCGCTGCATCCTCCTTGGTCGATTGCAACATCGACAATGACGCTGCCCGGGCGCATTTTGGATAAATATTCGCGTTTGATCAATTTCGGAGCAGCAGCTCCCGTTATCAAAACCGCACCAATGACAAGATCCGCATTGACCACGGATTTTTCAATGTTTGCTTGTGTGGAGTAAAGTGTTTGTATGCGATCGCCGAAAACATCATCCAAATATGTTAGACGGTCCATGTTCAAATCCAATATTGTAACATTCGCACCCATTCCAACGGCAATTTTGCATGCGCTAATTCCAACGACTCCTCCGCCTATGATGGCAACATTCGCCTTTGGGGTTCCCGGAACGCCTCCAAGTAAAACGCCACTTCCACCAAAGGGTTTCTCAAGAAATTTCGCCCCTTCTTGAACGCTTAATTTCCCAGCAATTTCACTCATCGGTTTCAAACAAGGCAACCCGCCATGTTCATCGGTAATCGTCTCGTATGCGACACCTTTTACCTTTTTTTCCATCATTTTCAATGTTAATGCCTCATCCGCAGCCAGATGCAAATACGTGTAGATGATTTGGTTTTCACGCATCAACTCGTATTCGGGAGCGAGCGGTTCTTTGACCTTGATGATCATGTCCGCCTTGTCCCAAACTTCCTTTGCCGTGTACAAAATTTGCGCACCGCTTTCCACATAGTTTTGATCTGAGAACCCTGCACCAAGACCGGCAGATGCCTCGATCAGCACCGCGTGTCCGTGATGGATGTAATCCTTGACATTGTCAGGGGTCATCCCTACGCGATACTCATGTTTTTTGATTTCTTTTACACAACCGATAATCATATTTCTCTCCTTTGGTCAATTTTTTCACCATTCATATTATACCATAATCATCCCTTGAAATCCATTTCTTTTTTCAAATTGTTCCCATGAAAAAGACGGTTCTCAAGATAGAGAAACCGTCTTTTTCTTTATTGTTTTGATTCGTTTCATCTCGGACAACCAATCATAGGTATCTCTCAACGTGGTCTCGATGGGTCTTGTGTGATACCCAAGTTCCTTGATGGCTAACTCGTTTGAGAAGTTCGAGTTGCTTTGGAGCGTATACAGCGAATAACGTGTGTAAAGCGGAGGTTGTCGTAGAATCTTGTAGTACACTTCCGATAAAGGAGCCGTCATCTTCGCAAACCACATCGGGAGTATGGTCTTAATGTCTTTTCGTCCTGAAATGAGATGAAGCATACGAAACAGCTCCTTCACCTCCATACGATGTCCAGACAGTATATAGCATCCTCCTGGCTTTCCTATTTCGCTTGCCAGCAAGACTCCTTTTGCTACATCACGAACATCAACAAAATCATAAGCTCCTTTGACGGATGCCGTCAGTCTACCATCAAGATAATCCATGACCATTTGCGTCAAATGTCCGGACCCATAATCTCCTGGTCCAATGATTCCGGAAGGATGGACGATGGTTGCGTTCAATCCTTTCTTGGCTGCTTCAAGAACATGCATCGTCGCTTTTGCTTTGGTCTTGGCATACAACCCCTCCACCAATCGATCATCAAAAAAATTCGTTTCAACAATTGTTTTTTCATTCTTTTGTTCTGGAATGGCGTGGACGCTGCTCGTGTAAACCAGTTTTCCAACTTTCTTCAAGAGGCATAAATCCAAAATGTTCTTGGTTCCTTCGACATTTACCTCATGGATACGTGCTTCATGGGTGGAAGAAATCGATACGATCCCTGCCGTATGAATTACAATGACATCTTCGGGTTTGTAAATCGTGTCGCTAATGTCAAAGAACGCCTCAAGCGTGATCGGTTTTCGGACATCACCAAAGTAGATCATGACTTTGGCATCCCTCAAAGCGTCGGATTGATCGTTTGGGAGAACCAACCCTCGAACCCGATTTCCGGATTGTGACAGCATTTTGACAATGGTATTTCCAAGGTGTCCACATGCGCCAGTGACAAGGTATAATTTCGGCATGTTTCACCTCCTATGCATTTATTCCGTGATGATGTTTCGCTTTTTTAAGATTCGCTTCGCAGTTTTCTTTGTTTTCGGACTTGAACTTTGAGATGCCCCTTTAATAAAATCGATAACTCGATCATCCTTCAGTGAGTAATCCATGTATTGGTCCATGGCCTCAACAATGCTATTTTTTATGATTTGCCAATGTCTGTTTTTGTGTTTGATTTTATCGGTGTCAAGGATCCGTTTCATGATTCGTTCCTCAAAATCCGGCTTGGACTTGATGATCTGAGGAATGATTGAGGCGAATGTGCTCGCAACGACCACGGAATCACTTTCCATTTGACGAAGCAAGGTGTTGAAAATGGCGTCAAACTGTTCATGATCGACATAAGGAATCAAGTCTCCAAGCAGCAATGTCGCGCGGACACGAACCGAAACGTTTTTCCGATACAAATAACTGGCGATCTTATCCCAGTAACTTTTCATCATTTCCGGTTCACTCTTGATTGCCTCTTTCAAAATGATGAATGCTTGGTGGGCGGCATCGTGATCTCTTTGGTTGGAAGAAATGTCCAACATTAGCTTTTCGGCATCTTTTCTCAACATGCTCATCACCCTCTTTCATTCTTATTGTATCACAAAGAAAAGGGAATGAAAAATGTTTTTTCGAATTTGAAAAGTTTACATATCGCCTCTTTTGTTCATTTATATAATAAACACTTGTATATTATTAATAATACAGTGGATTTGCTCGATTGTCAAGAAAAAACCGATGGGAATTTCCCTTCGGCCGATTAAAAAATGACGTATGTGATGCCATCGTTTCCTTTTCCATAATCCGAATCTCCTTTGAGAAGGTGTTTGTATTTATCAATCGTCTCAGCAAATCCGGATTGAAGAGAAAAACCTTCTCCTGGAATATATTCACGAATCTTTTTCATTTTTTTCATTGCCTTTAAAACTTCACGAGTCGCTTTTTTAATCGCACCGCCTTCTCCGGTTGATCCGTATCCATGCAAAACCTTAATCGCCTTCTCAGAACCTCGAAAGTAGGCAATTTCCTCTTCGAGTCGTTCAAGTGCTTCCTTGACCAACGGCATGTCGGATTTGATGTCAATCACCCTCATGGAAAATCACCTTTTCACTTTCTTTTTCATCAGTTCCAGCTGATCGGCAAATGGCGAGTGCGCGGGGATTTCATTTTGAATCGACTTGATGAATTTGTCAACGTCCCGTTTGGACAAATCCTTTTTTCGATCTTCCATCTTCGCTTGGAACGATTCTGCTTTTTCTTTGAATCCGCACTTGCAGGAGTAGTGCCGTTTTTCTTCGGAACCGATGATTTCGAGTTGTTTGTGGCATATCGGGCATCGGGCGTTTGAAGTTTTCGACAACGATCTTCGATGACCGCACTCACGGTCTTGACAAACGAGTGATCGTCCGAACTTGTTTGACACCTCAAGCATCGCTTTTCCACAACTTGGGCAAGCGGATTTGGTCAAATTGTCATGACGATAACCGGATTTCGCATTCTTGATGCTTTCTACCAACCTCGATGCATATGTTTCCATCTCGCGAATGAACTCTTCCGATTTCCTTTTTCCATCGCTGATTCGCGAAAGCTCTTGTTCCCATTTTGCAGTAAGCAAGGGAGATTTCAAATCGGTGGGAACCAAATCGATCAACTGGATTCCTTTGGATGTCGGTACGATTTCTTTCCCCCTTTGTTCCACATACCCTGCAGAAAAGATTCGCTCGATGATGTCTGCTCTCGTCGCTGGGGTTCCGATTCCACTCGCCTGCTCTATGATGATTTTCATTCGTTCATCATCAATGAATTTCGCAGGGTGTTCCATCGCTGTCAACAATGTCGCTTCCGTATAACGTTTCGGAGGACTCGTCAACGACTTTTTCACCTCCGTGTTTGTTATCGGAAACTCATCGTTTTTCTTCACATTCGGAAGTACTTGTGAATCGTCTTGTTCCTCCTCGTCGCTTGCCATATTATTTCCATAAATTGTCTTCCATCCGAGTTGACGAATTGACTTTCCCGATGCTTTCCAATGAGATCCCATGCAAATAGCCTCCAAAGCCAAATGCTCGTATGTGAAGTCCTCCATGAAAGCAGCCAAAAAACGTTTTACGACCAAATAGTAAATCTTCTTTTCATCTCCATCAAGCAATGTCTCATTCACCGATTGTTCGGTTGGAATGATCGCATGATGATCCGTTACTTTCGACGAATCGAATACGCGTTTTGTCTTTTTGATGGGGTTTTTCAAGAGCGATCTTGAAAACGGCCCAAATTCGCCAAAACCAACCTCTCGAATCCGTTCAACTATCGTTGGAAACATGTCTTCGCCAAGATGTTTGGAATCTGTGCGGGGATAAGTCAAAAGCTTGTGGATTTCATAAAGGCGCTGCGTAAGTTGCAACGTCTTTTTCGCAGAAAAAGAGTATAACCGGTTTGCATCCCGCTGCAATTCCGTCAAATCATACAAAAAGGGGGGACTTTCTGATTTCATCGTCGAAATGGTCGATTCCAAACGCATCCTACCGTTTCGAACCAAATTGGCAACCGATTCTGCTTCTTTTCTTTCAAAATAACGAGACTGATTGGTCTTTTTGTCGAAATGCAAGAATAAAATGCCGTTTGCTTTGGCGAAAACTTGAAAATACTCTTTTGGAACGAATCGTTTGATTTCACGTTCTCTTTCCACAATCATCGCCAATGTGGGAGTTTGGACGCGACCAGCAGAAAGCGATGCATTGTGCTTGCATGTCAATGCTCTAGTCGCATTAAGCCCGACGAGCCAATCAGCAATCGATCTCGATTTCGCGGATTCGAATAAATTGTCGTAATCCCGTGATGGTTTCAATCGAGAAAATCCTTCTTTGATTGCTTGATCCGTCATCGAAGAAATCCACAAACGTTTCATCGGTTTTCGAAATTTTGCCTTTTCGACAATCCATCGTGCTACAAGCTCCCCTTCACGGCCTGCGTCCGTCGCAATGATCAAATCGTCAATAGCCGGACTATGCAAAAGATTGCGTACAATCGAGAATTGTTTTGATGTTTCCTTGATTATCGCAAGTTCCATGTTGGTTGGAATCATCGGAAGCGATTCCAATTTCCATTCTTTCCATTCCTCTTTGTAACTTTCCGGATCTGAAAGAGTCACCAAGTGTCCCAACGCCCATGTGATGATGTATCGACCTCCGACGATGTGTCCATCCATCGACTGCCCTCCTCCCATGATTCGGGCAATTTCTCTTGCAACGGATGGCTTTTCCGTCAATATTAGTGTTTTTCCCATTTCAACCTCCAAGTCATTTCCTCCAAGGATTCATAAATCCTAGAATGTCCTTTTGCGAAAAAAAGCACAAGCGTGCTTCTTCCACCTTGTTATGGATTTTTGGATTCCTTGTTGTTTTTTATTTCGATGAGCAACAAAGCATAAAACTCATCCAAGTCGATGGGTGAGATGTAAGTCACTCCAAAAACCGGTCCTTTTGATGTTTGAATCTTTATTCGATTCCTAGACAATGCCATTGAAGACAAAAGGTTTTTGCATTTGGAAATTTCAATGATGCTTGAATATCGGATTTTCTCGAAAAAAGGTCCGCTTTTCGCAAACAAGTATGTTTCTCTCAATTCATAATATGTTCCGAAATAAATCCACATCAGCAAGATTACAATTGGCACCGTTGCCAATATGGACCAATACGCCCCTTCCATCATCGCCAATGCATTTGGAATTAGCGTCAGAAGTGCCGTTAGAAAGATAACTATGGAGTAAAAGGAATCTCTTTTGGATGGGTACTTCATATTTCCTCCTACATCACATTCATGCCCTTGGCAAGCAAATCAATGTTCTCGACCATCATCATCGGAATCGGATGTTCTTCTTTCGCCGTCATTTTCCGAACCATGTTCGTGATTATACGGTCAAAAAGTTTCATTTTGGTGATGTTCATCTCGCCCCCAAAACACTTTTTGACCAAAGCCACCTCGATCAATCGCGAAGGAAAAGAGTTTTTCAATTGTTGTTGGAAATTCTCGGAAAAAGCACATGTCAAAAACAAACCGATTCGTTTGTTTCGAAGAGTCTCTACATGGGAATCACAAAATTGACGGATGCTTTTGTGGACTTTCCCAACATAGATGGGACCACCGATGACAATTTGATTATAGTTTGACAAAACGATCGGTTGTTCCTCTTTCAAATCCAAGACGTCGACTTGCCCTTTGATCTTTTCTTTGAGCACATCAACGCATTTTTTTGTGAATCCGTATTTGCTTGCATAAACAATCAATGTCTTCATCGCGCCTTCTCCTACGTTTTTTTAAAGCGAGACTCCTGGTTCCATTACAGTATATAACAATTTTCTTTTTTTGAAAAGAACTATTTTCCCTTTGAATTCATCTTATCCCCCTGAGTCGATCGTTCAATTCGACTTCTGATAGAAAACCGTTTGCTCCTCCCGAGAATTCGATTTTTTTCGAAGCGAAAAACTGTGCTTTTCTCAAGGATTCATGGGGATTTGATGTTTTTAGAAAGAAATAAACAAACGACGAAAACAAGGCATCCCCTGCACCGATGGTGTTTACCGTATTGGGGTTTATGAAGGCTTCTTGATGTGTGAATGAGTTTTCGCTTCTAACAAAGATTGACGCGCCGTTTTCTCCTTCTCCAATCACAATGATGGAAGCCTTTGTTCACATCTTCAATGACTCAAGAAATTCAAAGGAAGATGTGGGAATCTTTTCGTTGCTTAAGAACAACACATCCGCCGAATTCAAGAAATCTCGATGGTAGGAATCATAAACATCGGACAAAACATGGCAATCAACGAAAATCGGAATCTTTGTCTCAAGGGCTTTTAAAAGAAAACGTCGAGAAAAATTGACGGTTCCTGCAACCAATCCGTCAACTCCCTCTAAAGGATTTTTCTCCATTCTTTCGATCATATCCTTTTCCTGGATGTCTTTCAAATCACATTCAATCCGGCGTTTTCCGGATGCATCATACAATATGGAAGACATTGGTGTTTCTTTCAAAATCTGATGAACGTGAAATGTCTCAATTCCCTTTTTGGTCAACTCTCGATGAATCATTTCACCCGCCAAATCTGTTCCTAGAAAAGCAATCGGAACCACTTGTGCGCCGAGAGTGTGAAGTGCCATCGTCACATTATACCCAACTCCTGATATCCCCGTTTGAACACCAAAAAAATTGAAACAAACCGGTTCATACGGTATGGGAAACGAATGGATGTTTGCATTCATTTCAATGTTGAATAATCCCGATACGGCAATTTTCATATTCATTCCTCCTTATTAAAAAGAGTCCGAAAGACTCTTTTTAAACTAACCCATCAATTCCTCCACCATTTCCATAATTGACTTATGGTATGAAGTGGCATCGTTTTCGATTCTTTCGCATCTTTTAATCAGGCTTGCAACGAGAGTTTCATCCTTCAATCCTTGTAAATTGGTTTTCACATTAAGCAATGCCCCTTTGATACCGGAATGAATCATAAGCGATCCTACTCCGCAATCCGACAGGGCGTTTTTATTAGACAATTTCACCATGTCTTTCGCTATCGATAGAGCGTTCAAACCAATCTCCGCCGTCTCAAGTGGAATCATTGTCGCCTCCT
>Ga0116204_1001571_pt1 | contig 12665 bp, 15 predicted proteins | sample LakKivwa52mmetaG_FD_94481 | JGI IMG/M metagenome (GOLD analysis project Ga0116204, IMG submission 94481) | Anoxic lake water microbial communities from Lake Kivu, Rwanda to study Microbial Dark Matter (Phase II) - Lake Kivu water 52m metaG | ecosystem: Environmental > Aquatic > Freshwater > Lake...
ATGCTGGAGCGGAAAGGACTGAAGATAAAGATATTAGCCGGCTCTTACCGGAATATAAAAGTCACTACGAAGGAAGATCTGAAAATAGCGGAGGCTCTGTTATGAGCCCCGCACCTTCACATGTTAATCTTATTAACGGGTTGAACGTTTATGCAATATAAAAGTCTGTTGAAAAACTTAAAGAAAGAAGGTGCGGGATGAGAGTGGGCATAGGGTATGATATACACAGGCTCGTGGAAGATAGAAAACTGTTCCTGGGCGGAGTGGAGATACCCTATGTAAAGGGGCTTCTTGGGTATTCAGACGGCGATGTTCTGCTCCACGCCGTATCGGATGCGATACTGGGCGGGATGGGTTTGGGTGATATAGGGGTCCATTTTCCAAATACGGATCCCCAGTATAAGGACATCTCCAGCCTTAATCTTCTGAAGAAAGTAGCGGAGATAGCGGCGTCCAGAAAGTTTGTCATAAATAACGTAGATGCCATCGTATTGGCCGAAGAGCCCAAGATCTATCCCTTCAGGCAAAAGATGGTGGACAGCATATCGGGCATTCTAGGAATAAAAAAAGACAGGGTGAACATAAAAGCCACCACTAACGAGGGCGTGGGGTCGTTGGGAAAAGGCGAAGCGATAGCGGCCTACGCCGCGGTATCTCTGGAGGAGAAGTGACAATGACATGCATGAACGTGGTCATTATTCTGGCGGCAGCTTTCATAATATTCTGGGCGGCTGTCGCGGTGCTGTTCAGGCGGGAGGTAAAGACGATATTCGCCAGTGATCCCGCGGCATCGAATATCTTCGAGGTGCTTCTGACATATTCGGGTTTGCACGCGCTCATATTTTACAGGATAACTCATGCCTTAAAGGCCTTACGCATACCGTTTTTTCCGCGATGGTTATCGCAGCTGGGCAAGTTCTTTACCGGTATAGAGATACACCCTGGCGCTGTGATAGGCCGCGAGCTATTCATAGATCACGGTATGGGCGTCGTAATAGGCGAGACGGCCATAATAGGGGATAATGTAACCCTTTACCAGGGAGTCACATTGGGCGGTACGGGCAAGGAAAGGGGTAAGCGCCATCCGACGATTGGCAATAATGTCGTAATAGGAACCGGCGCGAAGGTTCTGGGTAATATAACGATAGGGGACAATTCTTATATAGGCGCCAATGCCGTGGTTATAAAAGATGTTCCGCCGAATTCGACCGTAGTAGGAGTTCCGGGGAGGATAACCAAGCAGGACGGAAAGAAGATGGAGTTATCGCTCGATCATATACATGTTCTCGATCCGCTTTTACAGGAGATGGAAGAGCTTAAGGAACGCATAAAGAGACTGGAAGAATAGCGTTTGTGTAATGTGTTATGTGCTATGTGCTGCACATTACACATAACACATAACACATAACACATAACACTTTGCACACAACGGTCTATCCTATCATGAAAATCTACAATTCCCTTACACGCACAAAAGAAGAATTCATTCCGCTTAAAGCCGGACATGTCGGCATGTATGTATGCGGCCCGACGGTTTATGACGAGCCCCACATAGGCCACGCCAGAAGCGCTTATATATTCGACGTCATCAGAAGATACTTTGAGTATAAGAAATACAGCGTCACATTCGTCCGTAATGTCACGGATGTCGATGATAAGATCATAGAGAAAGCGAGATTAGCCGTTGGTCGTTCGTCGTTGGTCGTTAGTCTTGAAGAAGCGGCCAAAGAGGTGTCAAAAAAATATCTCGAGTCGTATCACGGGGATATGCAGCTTTTGGGGATACGCCCTCCAGACAAAGAGCCTAAGGCGACAGAGTATATACCGAAGATGGTAAGCTTTATAGAGCTCCTGATAAAAAAAGGCCGCGCGTATCCGGCGCTCGGCGACGTGTATTTCGATATAAAGACGGCCGCCAGGTACGGAAAACTTTCGAACCAGAACCTGGCTAAGATGGAACCGCCCGCCGCGGCAGCGCCCGGCGGAAAGAGGGGCCCCATGGACTTCGCCCTGTGGAAGAAGGCCAAAGACGGAGAGCCGTCATGGCCGAGCCCCTGGGGCCCGGGAAGGCCCGGCTGGCATATAGAATGCTCAGCGATGAGCTCGGACATACTGGGAGATGAGTTTGACATTCACGGCGGAGGCCTGGACCTCATATTCCCGCACCACGAAAACGAGATCGCGCAGTCGGAGAGCGCCGGAAAAAAGTTCGCGAAGTACTGGATGCATAACGGCCTCCTGACTATAAAGGGCGAAAAGATGGCGAAGTCGCTGGGAAACTTCATATCCATAAAAGCCTTTATGGCTGAATATGGGGATGCGGATCTTTTGAAGCTATTGTTCCTCAATACCCACTACCGGCACCCGGTGGATTATACGGAAGAGAAGGTCACGGAGATGAGGGCGCAGAAGGAGCGTATTGCGATCGCGCTTGCGAAGATGAAGCGTACCAACGACCAACGACCAACGACCAAAGACAAAAGGGTAGAGCACATTAAACTCCGCTTCGAGGAAGCGATGGACGATGATTTCAATATGCCGCTTGCGCTCGCCTCGGTATTTGAGCTTGTGAGCGAAGCGAATAAGAATACGGAAGACGATTCGTTCGCGTCTGCGGCCGGAAGGATTATAAGTGATATCACGTCGATATTTGCCCTTACTATAAATGCCGAAATTAATGATATATCGTCCGATATCAAGGCCGCGATAGACAGGCGGAATGCCGCGCGCAAATCCGGCGACTACAAGGAGTCGGACCGCATAAGGGAAGGGCTTCTTGGTAAGGGGATCGTCCTGGAGGATACGAAGGACGGCACAATATGGCGAAAAAAAATATGAATACCCTTCGCCGGGCCCGGGGTATCCGTCCCGGGCGGGGTCGAAGGATGAGCAGGGGCGTCTTTATAACTTTTGAGGGATGCGAAGGATGCGGCAAGTCGACGCACAGCCGCCTTCTTTATGATTATCTGGAGAAGCTCGGCTACGAATGTATCATTACGCGCGAGCCGGGGGGTACCGGTGCCGGGGAGGAGATAAGGAAGGTATTGCTCCATTCAGACGGGGTGGACATGTCCGACATCACGGAGCTGTTTCTCTTCGAGTCGGCCAGGGCCCAGATAGTGGTACAGGCTATAAGGCCGGCGTTGGAGAAGAAAAAGATAGTCATATGCGACCGTTTCAGCGACGCGACCTTAGCATATCAGGGATATGGCGGCAAGATACCGGTCAAAACGATAATGATCCTGGATAGGATAGCCACCGGAGGTATAAGGCCGGATATTACATTCGTCCTTGATATAGATACGGTTACCGGCCTTAACAGGGCCAAGCGCAAAGGATGCGACCGGATGGAGAAGAAGGCCCTTGCATATCATAGGCGTGTAAGAGCAGGTTACCTGGCGATAGCCCGACAAGAACCGGCGAGGGTCAAAGTTGTACGGGTCGAGGAAGATATACATAAGACGCAGGATAACATAAGGAGACAGGTCGACCGTGTCGTTCAAAGATATAAAGGGTGAATCGTCCGCGATAGCTTTCTTAAAGAACGCCGCCTTGGGCGGCCGGGTGGCCAGCGCCTACATATTTCTCGGACCTTCTGGCTGCGGGAAGAAGTTAACCGCTTTGAACTTCGCAAAGCTCCTTAATTGTACAGCGCCTTTAGAAAGCGAACCCTGCCAGATGTGCGGGTCCTGCGTCAAGATAAGTTCTCTGGCGCATCCCGACGTCCTTATGCTGGAGAAAAGGGAAGATAAGGCCGAGTTTGGCATCGACGTAGTGCTTGAAGCGATAAGATCGGTGTCGCTGAAACCGTATGAGGCCAGGAAGAAAGTTTATATACTAGACGATGCCGATCTCATGAGCGAAGAGGCGCAAAACGCCGTTTTAAAAACGTTGGAAGAGCCTCCCAAGGATGCGGTGCTAGTTTTGATAGTGGAGGATATCCAGGCCATACCGGCCACTATAAGGTCGAGGTCGCAAATTGTGAAGTTCTTTCCGATGCCGTCGGCAGATATCGAGAAGATACTGACGGATGGCTATGAAGTTGATGCCAAAGTTGCGCGGGTCCTCGCCAGGCTTTCGCTAGGGAGCGTGGGCAGAGCTCTCCATAATTCGAAGAACGGGTTTTTGGAAAAAAGAGCCCGTGTGATAGAAGGGGTGAGGAATAGGAAGATATTCGATTCTGATTTCGAGAAGATGAAGAGGAGCGATTTTGCCGGGTATTTGGATATAATGCTTTTATGGTACAGGGATCTTCTTGTGACCAAAGCATTCACCGGCAAAGACGCCGATATACTCAACATAGACAAGATCGACGATATTAAGAGGGACGCAAGGATGCTGTCTTTCGAATATCTCGATAACGCCGTTAATGCCGTAGCCGATGCCAAGGAGCATCTTAGCAGGAATGCGAACCCGAAGCTTACAATGAGCGTCCTCGGCATAAGGCTGGAAGAGAAAGGGTAAGTATGTACGAAGTTATACAGGTCAGGCTGCGCGAGTCCGGGAAGATAACACATTTTTCCACGGGTGGGATGAAATTCAAGGTGGGCGACTGTGTCATAGTAGAAGCCGACCGCGGCTTGGATTACGGCCAGGTACTGTCGGAGACCGAGGCGATACTCGATTCCGACCTCGAGGAGCCGCTGAAGAAAGTCATGCGTAAGGCAAATCTCTGGGATTCAAACCAGATAGAGAAGAACAAGAAGAAGTCGAGAGAGGTTATAGACACCTGCTCCAAGAAGATACAGGACAGGAAGCTCCAGATGAAGCTCATCGACGCCGAGTTCTCCTTCGACAGGTCGAAGATCATATTCTATTTTACGGCCGACGGAAGGGTCGATTTTCGCGACCTGGTAAAAGACCTGGCGAACGCTTTCAAAACAAGGATAGAGTTAAAGCAGATAGGCGTGCGCGACGAAGCGAAGATCCTCGGAGGCCTGGGCCCCTGCGGCAGAGCGCTATGCTGCGCGACTTACCTGAAGGATTTCGAGCCCGTTACTATAAAGATGGCGAAGGAGCAGAACCTTCCGCTCAATCCTACTAAGATATCGGGCCTTTGCGGGAGGCTCATGTGCTGCCTGGGTTACGAATACAAGACCTACAAGGATCTCATGAAAGGTATGCCCAAAGAAGGGGAGATGATAAAGACGGAAAAAGGCAGCGCCAAGGTCGTCGGTATAAACGCCATAAAACGGTCCATTACGGCGGAGCTTGAGGACGGCAATCAGATAGAGGTACCATATAAGTAATGGCAAACGGCGAAATTCAAATGACAAATAAATCTCAAAATTCGAATAGCAAGCTAAAATATTACATAACGACTCCTCTGTATTATGTCAATTCCAAGCCTCATATAGGCCATTCTTATACACAGATCGCCTGTGACACGGTGTCGCGGTTCGAGAAGATGTCGGGCCGCGCTGTATTCTTTATGACCGGCACGGACGAGCACGGCGAGAAGATCGAAGAAGCCGCTTTGGCCAAGGGGCTAAAGGCAGGCGAGGAGAGGAAATTTGTCGACTCGATCGTCCCCGTATTCAAGGACCTGTGGAATAAACTCGGCATAAAATACGATCACTTCATACGTACGACCGACCCCGCGCATGAGAGGTGCGTTCAGGCCGTTCTGGATAAACTCTACAAAGACGGCCTTATATACAAGAAGGCCTACAAAGGATGGTTCTGCACTCCCTGCGAGACTTTCTGGAGCCAGACGCAAGTCCTGGCGGACGGTTTGTGCCCCGATTGCAAGAGGCCGTGCGAGAAGCTGGATGAGGCCAATTATTTCTTTAAAATCTCCCAATACCAGAAATGGCTTATAGATCATATAAATTCAAATCCCGGATTTATAAGGCCTGATTTCAGGCGCAATGAGGTGCTAGGATTCCTTAAGGAAGAGCTGCACGATCTCTGTATATCAAGGCCGAAGTCGAGGATGGCGTGGGGCATAGAGGTCCCTTTTGATAAAGATTTTGTCACCTATGTATGGTTCGACGCGCTCATTAATTACATATCCGGCGCAGGGTACCCTCATGATGCGGAGCGTTTTAAATCCCTGTGGCCCGCCGATGTGCATGTTATCGGAAAAGATATAATACGCCATCATGCCGTATATTGGCCTATAACGCTGAAGGCCCTTGGCCTAGAGATCCCGAAGTCTATATTCGCGCACGGATGGTGGGTGATAAAGGGCGAGAAGATGTCGAAGTCTAAGGGCAATGTCGTCGATCCTATAGATGTGATATCGCGCTATGGCATAGACCCCTACCGCTATTTCCTGCTGCGCGAAGTATCGTTCGGGCTGGACGGTACCTTCAGCGAAGAGGCGCTCGTTTCCAGGTATAACAGCGATCTTGCTAATGACCTCGGCAATCTGTTAAACCGCACGTTGACGATGGCGGAGAAGTACTTCGAGGGCAAGGTTCCGGCAGTGGCCGGTAAGAAGTCTCAGTTTACCGGCAAAATGAAAGATCTTGCCGCGGCACTGGGAGAGAAGCTTGAAAAAGCTCTCCCGAACTTTGAATTCGTAGCGGCCCTCGAGGATGTTTGGGCGCTTGTAAGCGCGGCCAATAAGTCCATAGAAGAGGCAAAGCCCTGGGCCCTTGCCAAAGAGGGGAAGGCGGAGGAGCTGGCGGATGTAATCTACAGTCTCGTCGAGAGCCTTCGTATAGTCGCGGTCTCGATAAGCCCATTCATGCCGGAGACAGCGAAGAATATAGCCGCACAGCTAGGCATGCCGAGAGAGTCGCTCGAAAATCCGACGCTTGCCGATATCGAGATCTGGGGCAAACTCAAGTCAGGCTACCCGCTCAATAAAACCAATCCCCTTTTTCCGCGCATCGAAGCCGAGAAGCCTTAATAACCCAGGAATTCCAAGGGAGAACCTGCCTGCCGGCAGGCAGGCGTAGTTTCCCCCTTCCGGCGTTTCCCACCACTAGCTTCTTATAGTGAGGCGGGACCCCGCCCCATGTATCGAAATAGCACGAAGGGGCGCGGGCTGATTCTAACCTGATTATTCTAATCAGGTTAGAATCTGATTTCCAGAGGAGGACCCAAAAAATTTAGTTAGAGTGTTTAGCGGAAGATTTTTCTTGACAAAATGATACTAACATGGTATCTTTTATCCATGAAACTTATAACGCGCAATACCGACTATGCGATAAGGGCCCTGGCTTATATGTCAGGAAAGGGTAAGGGGCTAACTTCGACCACTGAGTTGGTTAAGGCTCTGAAGATACCGCGGCAGTTCTTAAGAAGCATACTGCAGAAGCTCGGAAGGAAGAGATTTGTGAGGTCCTATAAGGGCATAGCGGGTGGATTCAAACTTCTGAAGAGGCCTTCCTCTATATATATAAAGGATGTCGCCGAAGCGTTCCAGGGCGCTTTCAGGCTCAATGAATGTTTTCTGGGGAAGAGTATATGCCCCAACAAGAAACGCTGTGTGCTTAAGAAGAAGATCGATAATATAGAGAAATATGTCGTATCGGAGATGAGCTCCATTGCTATATCGGACCTCCTGAAAGGATAAGGAAATGGCGAAGCGGAAGATAATAAATATCGACCAGGATAAATGCAACGGCTGCGGGCGCTGTATACCGAATTGTCACGAAGGCGCTATACAGGTAATAGACGGCAAAGCGCGGCTCGTGAGCGATAGTTCCTGCGACGGACTTGGAGCATGTCTCGGCCATTGCCCGCAGGGCGCAATTACAATCGAGGAAAGAGAAGCTGAGGCCTTTACCGGGCCCGCGCCAGCACAACAACATCATCATGAGGGAGGATGCCCGGGGTCCAAAGTCATGAATTTCGCCAAACACCGGAAGTCTGCGGCCGCCGCGCATCGTCACCAGGCCTCCGAGCTCGGCAATTGGCCAATCCAGATAAATCTCGTTCCTCCAAATGCCCCTTACTTAAGCGGAGCCGATCTTTTGATATCCGCCGACTGCGTGCCTTTTGCTTACCCTGATTTTCATGACGAGCTTCTTAAGGGGAAGGTCGTGCTGGTAGGATGTCCCAAGCTGGATGATATAGATAAGTACAGCGGGAAGATAAAGGCGATTTTAAAGGATAACGACATAAAGTCCGTCACATACGCGCATATGGAAGTTCCGTGCTGTTTCGGGCTCGTCGGCGTTATAGAAGAGGCGATAGTAGCATCGGGGAAAAAAGTGCCTTTCGCAAAAGTCGTAATAGGGATAAAAGGAAATAGGATTAAATAACCGTCATCAATAAAAAAAAGGGGGAGCGCTATGTTTTGTTATCAATGTGAGCAGACAGCGGGCGGGACAGGTTGCACTACAGGAGGAGTGTGTGGTAAGAATCCGGATATACAGAGCCTTCAGGACATACTTCTTTTTGGGCTTAAGGGCATAGCGGCTTACGCATATCATGCGCGTGAGCTTGGCGCCAAAAACGATGAGGTCGACGCTTTCATGCATGAAGCGCTTTTTAAGACCGTGACCAATGTCAGTTTCGATATCAACCAATATATAGCCGAGGTCCTTAAATGCGGCGAGATGAACCTCAAGATAATGGAGACCCTGGATAAGGCCCATACCGGCAGGTTCGGCAACCCTGTACCGACTGAGGTCGACACCGGGACGAGAAAAGGCCCTGGCATACTGGTTACCGGACACGACTTGCTGGATCTTTATGAACTTTTGAAGCAGACGGAAGGTACGGGGGTCAATGTATATACCCATAGCGAAATGCTCCCGGCCCATGCCTATCCGGGGCTAAAGAAGTTCAAACATCTGGCCGGAAATTACGGCGGCGCATGGCAGGAACAGAAGAAGGAGTTCGGACAGTTCAGCGGAGCGATACTTGCCACGACGAACTGCGTCCTGATCCCGCCGCAGAATACTTATCTCGACAGGTTGTTTACTGTAGGCATAACCGGAGTGCCGGGGTCCCGGCGCGTGGAAAAGAGGGATTTCTCGGAGCTTATAAAAAAGGCCAAGTCGCTCACCGCTCTGCCGGAAGCTCCCGGTAAAAAAATATCGACGGGTTTCCATCATACCGCAGTACTTGGGATAGCGGATAAGATAATAGGCCTTGTTAAGGCCGGTAAAATAAAACACTTCTACCTTATAGGCGGATGCGACGGCGCTAAACCCGGCAGAAACTATTACACCGAGTTGGCAGAGAGTATCCCGAAAGACTCTGTGATATTGACCCTCGCCTGCGGGAAGTACAGATTCAACAGGCTGGATTTCGGAGCTATAGATGGGATACCGCGTCTCATCGACATAGGCCAGTGCAATAATGCGTATTCCGCAATACAGATAGCCGTTGCGCTTGCCGGAGCATTCAAATGTTCGGTCAACGAACTTCCGCTCACTATGGTGCTTTCGTGGTTCGAGCAGAAGGCGGTAGCGATACTATTGACGTTGTTGTCGCTCGGAGTGAAAGGGATCCGTGTAGGGCCGACTCCGCCGGCATTCATAACGCCGAACGTATTTAAGGTTCTACAGGAAAATTTCGATCTTAAGCTCATAACTACGCCGGAAAAGGACCTGGCGGATATATTAAAAATTTAGAAGGGGGTGATTGATATGATGGTTACGGTACATTATATGTTAAGGCCCGTAGCTCACTGTAAAGAGGGCTGCAGTCGTTAGTCCTGGGCATGACATTAAACTGCCCGCCACTTTTTCGGCTTATAATATAACCATGAATATGCGGATATTGAAGCTTAAGGCTTTGTGTTGTATAATGATCTTCAGCGGTTTTTGCCTGTAAGGATACGGAGATGATATGAGATTGACCAGCCCGGTTTTTGAGAATAATAATAGTATCCCAAAGCGCTTTACCTGCGATGGTGAAGGATCGAACCCGCCGCTTAAAATAGACAGGATCCCTGAGGATACGAAGTCGCTCGCCTTAATAGTGGACGATCCGGACGCGCCTATGGGCACATTTGTACACTGGGTAGTATATGATATTCCCGTGGTATCCTCGATAGGGGAAGGTGATGTCCCGGGCAAACAGGGGATGAATACCACCAGGGGTATCGACTGGGTATCCCCGTGCCCTCCGTCGGGGACGCATCGTTATATATTCAGGATATTTGCTTTGGATAAGGAGCTGGGCCTTAAGGAAGGCGCCGGTAAAGCGGCGGTGGAGAAGGCCATGGAAGGCCATATACTTGATAAGGCTGAATTGATCGGGCTGTACAAAAGGGGAGGATGATATGGATAAATACAAGTGTGTGGTATGCGGTTATATCTATGATCCGGCGGTGGGAGATCCCGATAGTAATATAGCTCCGGGCACGTCTTTTGAAAAATTACCGGCAGATTGGGTATGTCCGCTTTGCGGCGCGCCCAAGACAGAGTTCGAAAAGATATAGGACGATATCGATGGATCCGAACGCGCTTCATAATTTGAGTTACGGGATGTACATAGTCTCCGCGTGTAGCGGGGATAAATTGAACGGCCAGATAGCCAATACCGTATTTCAGATAACAAGTCAGCCGGTGACGGTCGCTATCAGTATAAATAAAGAGAATCTTACCCACGAGTTTATCGAAGGTAGCCGTAACTTCAGCATATCGGTGCTCGATGAATCTACTCCGCTGCCATTTATAGGCAAGTTCGGCTTCCGCTCCGGCAAGACCGAGGATAAGTTCAAGGATACCAAATTCGAGATCTTGAAGTCCGGTTGCCCGGTAGTTCTCGACCACACCATAGCTTACATAGCGGCAAAAGTCATCGACGAGCTCGATTGCGGGACGCATACGTTATTTCTGGGCCAGATGACGGATTCGAGGATAGTCGCCGCCGGCAAACCGATGACATACAGCTATTATCACGAAACGAAGCGCGGCACGACGCCGCCGAAAGCTCCGACCTATATAAAAGGAGAGTCCGGATGAAGCCTTGCGAAATAAAGGAGGGGATATACTGGGTCGGGGCCGTAGATTGGAATGTGCGCAGTTTTCATGGCCACACCTATAACACATCCCGCGGCACGACCTATAACGCCTACCTCGTAATCGACGATAAGATAGCACTTATAGATACGGTCTACGGGCCGTTTGCCGGTGAACTGATAGACAGAATACGGGAGATCGTCCCGCCGGAAAAGATCGACTATATCATCTCAAACCACGTAGAGACCGACCACTCCGGAGCTATGCCTGCCATAATGAAATTATGTCCGAAGGCAAAAGTCTTCGGCACAGCCAAGTGCAAGGAAGGGCTTTACAGGAATTATTACGAGAATTGGGATTTTCAGATAGTTAAGACCGGAGACACGTTGAAGCTAGGCAAGAGGACATTGACATTTGTCGAAGCGCCGATGATACACTGGCCCGACTCCATGTTCACCTATTGCCGGGAGGAGGAACTGCTTCTGCCGAACGACGCCTTCGGGCAGCACTACGCGTCAAATTTCAGATTCGATGACGAGGTTGACGGCTGCGGGCTAATGGATGAAGCTAAAAAATATTACGCCAACATATTATGGCCGCTCGGCGCTCTTATACAAAGGAAGATAGAAGACGTATTAAAGATGGGCATACCAATAAAGATGATAGCGCCGTCCCATGGCATAATATGGCGCAAGGACCCCGGGAAGATAGTAAATTCGTATCTTGGTTGGGCAAAAGGTGAGACCCGGCCGAAGGCGGTTATAGTATACGAGACGATGTGGCATTCCACCGAAAAGATGGCGCGCCAGATAATGAACGGATTGACCGATTCGGGCATAGAGGCCAAGCTGTACAACGTAAATGAAGCCGATAAGACAGAGGTTATAGGCCAGATGCTGGACGCCAAAGGGTTCTTAATAGGATCATCGACGCACGATAACGACATGCTGCCGAATATAGCCGGTTTCCTAGAGCTTCTGAAGGGGTTGAAACCTAAGGGTAGGTTCGCCGCGGCTTTCGGCTCATACGGCTGGGCCGGCGGGGCGGCCGCATCCATAGAGAAGATATTAAAAGAGGCCGGGGCCGAGATAAAGATGCCCGCCATATCGTGCAAATATGTACCGGACTCGTCTGAAATCGTAAAGTGCTATGAATTTGGTAAAGATTTTGCAAAAACCATCAAATAGGGTATAATCAAGAATAAACCAACGATAAGGATGTGAAGATATGGCACAAATGAAGGAATATCTGCAGGAAGCCGATTGGAAAAAGGAAAAACATGTTCCGGTTATAGATGCGCCCGATTCAGTTAAGAAAGGCGAGCTCTTTAAAGTGGCAGTCGCCGTGGGCAAAGAGATAGCGCATCCGAATACAACCGCCCATCATATAACCTGGATAGCGTCGTACTTTATCCCGGACGGCGAGAAGTTCCCGTATCTCATATCGCGCTCGGAGTTTGCTTCTCACGGCGCATCCGGCCAAGGGCCCGATACTAGCACTGTCTATACGGCTTCCGAAACTGTATTCGGTATGAGATCGGAAAAGCCCGGGACTATACTCGTGATCTCCTGCTGTAATATACACGGGTTGTGGGAGAGCTCGAAGAAGATAGAAGTGAAGTAGATGGAGGTCATAAAGACCATCTTCTTCGATGTCGACGGAACGCTTGCCGACGCGCGCCTGGATATATCCGGAGCTATGAACCGCGTCCTTAAGGTTTTGGGCCGCCCGGAGAAGAGCGCGGGCGATATATCCTCTTATATAGGTACCGGCGTCAAGGATCTTATCAGG
>Ga0116204_1001572_pt1 | contig 12661 bp, 6 predicted proteins | sample LakKivwa52mmetaG_FD_94481 | JGI IMG/M metagenome (GOLD analysis project Ga0116204, IMG submission 94481) | Anoxic lake water microbial communities from Lake Kivu, Rwanda to study Microbial Dark Matter (Phase II) - Lake Kivu water 52m metaG | ecosystem: Environmental > Aquatic > Freshwater > Lake ...
CAGCGGGACAGCAGCGGCGGGTTGGGTCGGTTCCGGTTCAACGGCAGCCGCGTCAGCGGGACCCGGCGTGGGCGGAGAATCCGTTGCCCAGCGCTGGTAGTAAAAATTCAGCATTCCAATAAATTCATCGGTCGCCTTGCGACTGCCTGCTTCTGATGGATGGTCATCACCGGATGGGTAAGCCAGGGTGTTGCGCGAGGGGACGATGTGCTCGACCTGGCCGTTGGCGTAACGGTGATGGGCATCGGGGCTGGTCAGGATGTTGTAAAAATCGAAAACGGCTACGTTGTTGAGGGTGTAGTTGTTTTCGGCCAGCCAATCGTTGAGCAGCCAATTGTTGAAGGCGCGCGCATTGGAGGCATAGGTTCCATCCGAAAGCGGCGGGGCGGTGATGACCACAAAAAGTTTATCGGGTCGGGTGGCGAAGTATTGCAGGATTTCGTTGTAAACGTATTTGGCATGGCCGACGCTTAACCAGCCTTCCGGGTCAGGCGGGTCGTTGGGGCCGCCTTCGAGAGCCGAGTTGGGAAAGCAGGATTTGAACAGGATGATGACGTTTTCGCCGCCAGGGTCGCCAAAGACGCGGGCGTAACCGGCATTCTGACCGCTTTCGTTATACAGGGCATCCATGTAAACCGGGGTTTGTTCACTGCGGAACCATTCCAGCCAGTCCGGAATGTCGGTGCGATCGCCGATGGAATTTGGCCCCCAGCCGTAGTTGGTGTCGCTGACGAAGTAGTTGTTCTGGCCGAGGGCGCGCCCCAGGTCGCCGTAGCCGTCGGTCAGCCAGTTTTCGCCGGTGGAGTGGTGGATAAAAACCAACTTAACGGGCTGTTCCGGAGGCGCAGGGGAATCGGCCTGGGCCTGGACGGGCCGGGGAAAGAAGGAAGCTGCCAGAAGGAACCATATCCCGAAAAAGACGCCGGGCAAACGCCAATACAGGCTAGTCTTTGCAAACATAGGACCTCCTTGTGAACAAAAACACTTTTCATTGTAGCATGCAGGACAGGCTTTGAATGTCCCCCAATTGTCGGCCCAAGATGTTCCGTGAAAATCAATACGCAGATTTCATGGATTTACGAATGAACACGGATAAACCATGAAAAATCGCTTTTTAAGCTCTTACCAGCTACGGGATTTTTGAAGAGTTTTATAATGGTTGACTCTTATACAAGATTGTTGTATTATATGACTAATCTAATATAATAGGTGTCCAGTATGTCCCTTGACCATGCCATCCTCGGCTTTCTCAACTACCACCCCTATACAGGCTACGACCTGAAAAAGATTTTCGACACCTCCATTCGCCATTTCTGGCCTGCCGACCAGAGTCAGATTTACCGCACCCTTGCGCGGCTGGAAGAAAACGGCTGGGCGGAAATGGAACGCATTCCGCAGGAAGACCGCCCCGACCGCAAGGTGTATCACATCACCGAGGCCGGGCGGGCCGCCCTGCGCGAGTGGCTTTCCGGCCCGCCACCCATGGGCGAACCGCGCAGCGCGCCGCTGATCCAGGTTTTTTTTAGCGCGCAACTCCCCGATGAAGAAATCCTGACCAAATTCGAGGGCTACGCCGCCATCATGCGCGCCATTTTGAGTCAGTACGACCAGGTTCCAGCCCAAATTGAGCCATACCAGCAGGAAATCTCCTCGCCGCGTGAGCATTTCTTCTGGCTGCTGACACTTGAAAACGGCATCAGCAACATGCGCGCCAACCTGGCCTGGGCTGAAAGCGTCATCGAGCGGATTAAAAACGGGCAGGTTCCGACAGAGTAGAAAGAAGAAAAAATGAACAAAATCCTCGTCACCTACGCCACCAACGCCGGTTCGACGGCCAAAGTCGCCGAAGCGGTCACCGCCGAAGTGGGCAAAAACGCCACCGTCGAGACCCTGCCGCTCGACCAGGTCGCCAGCCTCGAGCCGTATTCCGCTGTCGTGCTGGGCGCGCCGATGATCCTCGGCTGGCACCGCGGGGCGCTGGCCTTCCTCAAGCGCAACCAGGCCGCCCTGAGACAAAAGCCGCTTGCGATTTTCGTCACCTGCGTCAACCTGACCAAAACCAGCGAAACCAGCCTGGAGGGCGTGCCGCTGTTCATCGATGAGAAACTGCCCAAAGCGCCCAAGAATCCCGCCCGGCTGGGCTTCAAAGAAAATTATTCGACCCCGAAAAACTACCTGGCGCCGATTCTCAAACTGGTCAAACCGGTTTCCATCGGCCTGTTTGGCGGCAATTTGCAATACTTCAGCATGAAATGGTGGCAGGTGCCGTTTGTGCTGCTCGTCATCCAGGCCATGCCCGGCGACAAGCGCAATTGGAAAGCGATTGCTGAATGGGCAGGCGGATTATTTCAAGAAAAAGACTCCAGCCCGCAACAGAAAACCCTTTAACCACAAAGGTCACGAAGGGACACGAAGGAAAACATGAAAATCACCATTCTCAACGCCAGCCCCCAACCCGGCGCGCTGGACGCCCATCTCGCCGAACTCAAACCGGCCCTCGAAACCGGCGGGCATACCGTCCGCCAACTCGACCTGCGCGACCTGACCCTGCGCTACTGCGTCGGCTGTTGGGGCTGCTGGGTCAAGACGCCCGGCGAATGTTCCAACCGCGACGACTCGCCCGAAATGGGCCGGGCCGTCATCAACGCCGATTTCGTCCTGTGGGCCTCGCCGCTCAAAATGGGCTTCCCCAGCGAACTGCTCAAACGCGCCAACGACAAGCACCTGCCGCTCATCCACCCTTACATGGAAGTCGACCAGGGCGAAGCCCATCACCTGAAACGCTATCCACGCTATCCGCGCCTGGGCCTGCTGCTCGAACCCGAAACCGACACCGACTCCCGCGACCTGCAAATTGTGACCGACATCCACTGCCGGACGGCGCTCAACTTCAAGACCCGCCTCGAATTTTCGTTGACGCTGGATACCCCGCCTGCGGACCTGGCCCGCCGAATCACGAACGACGCTGCCGCCTGCCTGCCGTTGCCCAAACGTTACTCCGCCACCGAAGGCGTGACCGTTAACCCGCCCCGCAGCCTGACCCTGTTCAACGGCTCACCGCGCGGGCGAAAGGGCAACACCGCCATCTTCCTGCGCGAAATCGCCGCCGGGTTTGGCGGGCCCAGCAAGACGCATCACCTCGTCCGATTAAACGATACCGATAAAATGGCATCGGCCTTCGCTGAAGCCGAATGCGTCATCCTGGGCTTTCCACTCTACACCGATTCGATGCCCGGCGTCGTAAAGCATTTCATTGAAGCCCTCGCGCCGCTCAAAGGACGGGCAAACAACCCGCCGGTTGGCTTTGTCGTCCAATCTGGCTTTCCCGAAGGGCTGCACTCGCGTTATGTCGAACGGTATCTCGAAAGACTGGCCGAACGGCTGGGCTGCCCTTATCTTGGAACAGTGGTCAAAGGCAACGGTGAAGGCACGCGAATCATGCCGCCAAAGATGACCGAGAATCTGTTCACCAACCTGCAAGCCATCGGGGCCGGGTTGGCTGCCGAAGGCCGCTTCGACCCGGCCATCCTGGCGAAAATCGCCCACCCCGAAGCCTTTCCCGCCATCCTGGGGCCGGTTTTCAAACTCTTCGTGCGCCTGCCGATTGCCCATTCTTACTTCGACAATATGCTTAAACAAAACGGCGCGTATGAGCGCCGCTTTGCCCGGCCGTTTGCAAAATAAATCATCCCAGCGTGAAGTAGAAGGTCGCCCCTTCCCCTTCCTGCGCCTCGACCCAAATGCGCCCGCCGTGCCGCTGGATAATGCGCTGGACAATCGCCAGTCCCATCCCGGTTCCTTCGTACTCGTCTGGGTGGTGCAGCCGTTGGAAAGCGCCAAACAGGTTATCGACGAATTTCATGTCGAACCCGACCCCGTTATCACGGATGAAGTATTCGGTCGCCCCCTCCACTTGCCGCGCACCGATTTCGATTTCCGCCAGCGGGCGCGAACGGGTAAATTTGATGGCATTTCCGAGCAAGTTCACCCACACCCGGCGCAGCAACGAGCGGTCGCCCTGGCAGGCGGGCAAATCCTGCACCCGCACCCGGATATCGCGCCCGGCCATCTCGTTTTCCAAACTCGCGCGGGCAGCCTCGACCAGGCTGTTCATGTTCACCGGCTGGACGTGAATCACAGCGCGCCCGATGCGCATAAACTCGAGCAAGTCATCTACCTGCTGCCCCAGCAGTTTTGCGCTATCACGAATACGGTCGAGCCGCCGCAGTGATTCCAGACCCAGGTTCCTGGCTTCGGTCTCTTTCAAAATAGAGGCGAACCCGTGCATGGCGCGGGCCGGGATGCGCAGGTCGTGGGCGATGGTGTAAGCCAGCGACTCCAATTCCTGGTTGGCGGCTTCGAGTTGGCGGGTGCGCTCTGTAACACGCTGTTCGAGTTGGGCATTCCAGTGAGCATTCTCGATTGCCAGCCCGGCATACCCGGCGAATAGTTGCAGCGCATCTAACTGCTCCTCAGAAAATCTGCGTCCAGTAACGAGGTTATCAGCGGTAATCACAGCGACCGGTTTCTCGCCGGCCCAAGCCGCCAGGGTGACATGCTGTTTGACGCCTTTCATTTCGTCATCCAGGTCATAAACTTCACTTTCATAGTCTTGAATCAAGTTGATGCCGCGCGGGCCGCTGATAGCCTTCAGCCAGCCCTCATATTCATCCACAGCCTGTGTAAACCAGGAGGTATCTTCCATTTCGCCAGCCGGGCTGGTTCCAAATGTGCCTAGCACACAGCGGGCGACATCATCGTACAGGAACAGCCCCACCCGATCGAACCCCAGCCCTTTTTGCACGCCTTGATGGATTTCACGCAGGCACTGACGCAGGTCGGTAATTTTGGTGACGGCTTTGCCCAGGTCAATCACCTTTTCCATCATTTCGCGCCGCCGGGCTTCCCGCTCTTCAGCCAGTTTTCGCTTTGTAATGTCCTGTTTGATCGATATATAGCGAAAAACGTGGCCCTGTTCATCATGCACCGGGGTAATCGTCTGCTCTTCCGGGTACAGGCTGCCGTCTTTGCGCCGGTTGACGATTTCACCCTGCCAAACCCGGCCCTCCGCCAGGGTCTGCCACAAATCATCGTAAAAAGCTTCCTCCTGCATCCCTGAACGCAGCAGGCTGGTTTTTTGCCCAACGGCCTCCTGGGTGCTGTAGCCAGTCATGCCGGTAAAAGCCGGGTTGACCCACTGGATAATCCCGTCCGTATCGCTGATAACAATCGCATTGGCAGCGGCATCGAGCGCGGCGGCCTGCAAACGCAGCGATTGCACCAACCGGTAATTTTCAATCGCCGTGGCAACCTGGTTTGCCAGGGTTACGAAAATTTGAATTTGTTCACTTGTGTATATATTGGACTGGTAATTTTGCGCCGAAATAGCGCCAATTACCTTACCGCTTAATTTCATCGGCGCGATAAGCACAGACTGGGACACTTCCTGGGTGCCATACAAGCTCCTCTTGATGCAGAACGCTTCCCAATCGGCGTCATTTGTGAAAATCAGCGGCTCCCCGGTAGTAATGACCCGGGCAGTGATGGTTTGTTCAGATATTGATATACTTTCATCAGGATAGCGCACACCCCGGTCGACGAGATATACATATTCGATGGTGTTTTTGTTCTCATCCAACAGGGCGATATAGAATGCATCAGTCGGCATTAACTGCTCGACAGTGTGCTGTGTCGCATTATAAATTTCATCCAGGGTGCGCGAAGCCGCCATGCTTTGCCCCAACTGGTACAGAACCTCCAGGCGAGTGGCCTGCTGCCGTAAACGCTCTTCTGTCGCCTTGATTTCGGTAATATCGGTTAATACCCCCAAAATATATTCTGCCCGGCCTTGCGCGTCGTTCAATCGCAAGGCCTGGTCATGGAGCCAAATGTAACGCGCATCGCGCGTCAGGAAACGGTACTCCCGATTAAGCGGTTCACCTCGATAAAAACAGCGCTCATAGGCTTCCAACGCTTTCTGACGGTCCTGGTCATGAACGCGTTCCAGCCAAAAATCCAGGTCACTGCCAACACCTTCGTCCAATTTGTAGCCGGTCACCGTCTCGAACTGTGGACTGATATAAATCGTTTCCCCATACTGAACGGCATCATCGATGTAAGTGACCATCGGTAATTGTTCTACCAGCGAACGGAAACGCTGCTCGCTGGCACGCAGGGCGGATTCGGTCTGTTTGCGATCAGTGATGTCCTGCACCGCGCCATAGGCCCCTTCCAGCCTTTGTTCCTTGTCGTTCCAGCGCGGATGAGCGTAAACACGCACCCAGCGAACATCGCCATTTTTAGTGATGGTGCGCACCTCGCTAATCACGCGCCGGTTGTTTCGGAGACCCTGCATATCACGCTGGTCAGCCTCGACATCATCCGGGTGCAGGGCTGAGGCCCAGCCGCCGCGCGCAACGTATTCTTCGCGCGAGTAACCGGTGATTTTTTCGAACGCGCCCGCCACCCAATCGAGGTAAAGGCTGCCATCCTCGTTGACCCGGCTGGAGAACATATAATCCGAACTGACAGTCGAAATCAGGCGATAGCGTTCTTCACTGGCCGCCAATTGCGAAGTGCGCTCAGCAATACGCTGCTCCAGTTCGGCATTCAGGCGGCGAATTTCGGCTTCGGTTTGGGCGCGTTCATCGATTTCGGCGCGCGCTTTCTTCAAGGCGCGCTCCACCTGCCAGAGCGCAATGCCGATAAGCTGCGCGGCGATAAAAAAGGATGCGGCGTTGGCCAGCCAGGCAAACGTATCCAAAATGGGCCGTTCGAGATTGACCAACCAGCCAGCCCGGCCAGCCGCCAACAGGGCAAACCCATACAGCGTCGAAGCCATAGCCGCCAGGAACCCGGCGCGCCGGCCCAGGAAAATCGCTGCGGTGAGAACCGGCAAGATCAGGGCGGCATAAGTGATACCTTTGACCCCCGCCCCCGTCCACGCCGCAACCGCCAGGGCGACACCATTCCCAGCCACCGCAATGTAAACAGCCAGCAGGGTTTTTCGGCGTCCCAACAGCCAGATAGCCAGGGCCGAAGTAACGGTCAGGAACAAGCTGTTCCAGAGCACACTATCCCAACCGGGTTCCCTGCGTTGCAAGACCCCCACGACACCCAACAGGCTGAGTCCCAGGATAAAAAGAAGCGCGAACTTTAGGAAATTGGAGATGTCTTCGGCTTGCAGGATTTCCGGCAGGCCGGGCCATTTTCCAGGCAGTCTGAGCATAATTTTGCCTCATACAATCAGTTGCAAAGGAGCCATGTGCGGCGAGCGCGACAATTCATTTTACAATAAAAAGGACTTCGCATGAAAACGCCTGTTTAGAAATAGCTGGCATGATGCCAGGCTTTTTTAGCGACACACTATATAATTACAGCCAGGATAAGCCACAAGATGACACTTGCCAACCTTCTCAAAAGAACCTGGGCTGATTTAGCCGCCGCCCTGTTCATCCTTATCGGCCTGGCCCTGCGCTTGCGGCAATACCTTTCTGGGCGGTCTTTCTGGCTCGATGAAGCCATGCTGGCCCTTAACATCGTCCATCGCGATTTTGCGGGACTTTTTAGACCACTGGACTATGACCAGGGCGCGCCCCTGGGTTTTCTCATGCTCGAAAAACTGACCATCACCCTGCTGCGCAACGGCGAACTGACCCTGCGCCTGCCCCCGTTTATTGCAGGCTGCCTGGCCCTGGTCTTTTTCTACGCTTTCCTGCGCCGCTTTCTCTCCCCGGCAGGTTTCTTGCCAGCCCTGGCTTTTTTTGCCGTTTCGGAACGCCTGGTTTATTACACATCTGAACTCAAGCAGTACATCTTTGATGTTTTTGTGCTGTTGGGCTTGCTGCTGGTCTTTCTTTATGCCCTCCCGAAGCAGGAGGAAGAATCGGCCCCAGGCCGGGCCTGGATTCCGCTCCTGTTGGCGGGGGGCCTGGCCGTGTGGTTTTCGCACCCATCCGTCTTCATGTTGAGCGGCATTGGGCTCACCTTGCTCTGGCAAAATCACCGCAACCGGCGCAAATTAATCCAGGTGGGGCTGGTCATCCTGGGCTGGTTGGTCAGTTTTGGCGGGGTTTTCCTTGCCAGCCTGGGGTCGCTGGCCGGCAACAACTTCCTGATGGATTACTGGCAAGACTACTTCCTGCCCATGCCCCCCTGGAGCGACTGGGGACGTTATTTCGGCGTTCTCGGCCAGTCCACAACATATTTTGGGCTGGCAATCCCTGACTGGTTGTCGGTCTTGATTGTCCTGGGAGGGCTTGCCGCGCTCTGGCGGATTCACCCGTCCCTGGCGTCGGTCTTTGGGTTGGCTTTGCTGGCCGCGTTTGGCGTTTCTGCGCTGGGAAAATATCCGCTCGGCGGGCGCATGTTGCTCTTCATCGCCCCAATCAGCATCGGTTTGTTTGGCGCCGCTTTCGAGGGGCTGTACCGGCTCCTGCTTTTGGCGCGGCTGCGCTGGAGCGCGGCCATGATCACAGCAGCCCTGGCTGCCCTGGTTTTGCTCTCGCCCGCCAGCCTGGCAATCGAACGATTCCAACAACCGCGCATGCAATCGAACATGCACCCGGCCCTGGCCGGTTTGCGACTGAAGCACAGACCCGACGACTTGATTTATATTTATTACGGTGGAATGCCCGCCTTCCGCTATTACGCACCATTCTACGGCTTTGCCGAAAACCAATTCAGCGCCGGAAAAATCTCCTATTATCGCCTGCTCGAACCCACCCTGGCCGATATCGAATCCCTGCGCGGCAACACGCGCGTTTGGCTTCTGTTCTCACATGTTTACGAAGAAGGCGGAGTGAACGAACGTGACGCAATATTTGAATACATCCGGGAACAAAACCTGGGACGCTGCCGCGAGGAAGTCCGCGCTCCCGGCACATCGGTGCAGTTGTATCTGTGCGATTTCGCCCCTTAACGTAACTTTTGCGCACAGCGTGGCCGAGATGGAGAAAAAGGCCTAAAAAACCGAATTTTTCCCAGCCCTGGAAGGTTCGTTAAACCTCCCAGGGCTGGCGCAAACCCCTGATCTTATTTGATGCTCACCAGCACCGCGCGCACCAGGGTGCGATACCGGTATTGGCCCGTGCGGGTATCATAGCCGGTGCAGGTCACCAGCGTTACCCAGGGCAGTTTCTCGTGTTTCAGCATGGCGCTGGCGTTACTCGGGTTGACCAGGCTGACGCTGCGCACCTCGTAAATATACTTCGCCCCCCAGGCATGGACAATCACCTGGTCGCCCCACTTGAGCGAACCAATATAGCGGAACAGGCCGGCTGTGTTATTCGCGTTCCAGACATGCCCGGTGATGACCGAGTTGCCCTCCCAGGTCGGGAAGGCCGAACCTTCCAGCCAACCCGCCTGGTTCCCAAGCCAGCTGACATCCCATTCCCCATCCACCTGCGGCACGCCGACGATATCCATTTTGACGCCCAGCCTGGGGATTTCGAGCCACAGGTCGCTCTGGCTGTAGGCTTTTTCAACAGGTTGGATCGGCAGGCGGGTGATGCGTCCCGGCGCGAAGCCGGTGGCAGGCAGGGAGGAGGCAGACCGAGCAGCAGCGGAAGCCACTGGTTGGACAGTGAAGTCGAAGGTGTAGTCACTGCCGCCATTGAGCGGATTGCCAGCCAGATCCACAATGGAAGTCGTGCCACAGACGAACAGGCGGTAGGAACCCAGCGGCAGGTTGTTGAACAGCGTCACCAACGATTTATAAGTTGCGGCGTCATAACTGACACTGCTCAGGGCAACCTGGGTGTCATCGCCTTGCAGGGGGCTCGCGCAGCTGGCGGTATCCGCCGCGCCGTTGGGGCCCTTGCTTACCAACAGGTAGTTGGCGGTGTTGGTTGCATCGTCGGGGTCCGTGTTACCCACCGGGTCAGAGACCGGCTTGTTGAAGGTGACGGTGAATACCTGCGGGCCGCTGCCGGTATACTCGGGCAACAAGTCAGTGGAAGCGACAATCGGGTTGATATTGTCAAAGGTGACGGTGTTATCTGTGCTGGTACTGGAGGCATTGTTATTACTCGCCAGGTCTTGCACGGTATTGGCAGCAATCGAAACAATCACATCGCCGTTGCCGCTCATGCCGCTCACCGAAACTTGGAAGGTCGTGCCATCGTTGGGCGCAATCTCGGTGATGGAGGCAGAGAGCGGGCCTGGCGTCGTGCTGGCGCTCAGCACCACATCCGCAGCCGTGAAGGTGCTTGTGTTGATTGGTTTGTTGAAGGTGACAGTGAACAGGATTGGGCCAACATTGGTCGGGTCAGACTGACCAGATGCCTGCTCCACTGTCACCGTCAGGGCATTGATGTCATAGGTGACGGTGTTGTCTATGCTGGTGCTGGCGGCATTATCGTTGCCTGCCGGGTCTTGCATAGTGTTGCCAGCAATGGACACGATCACATCCCCGCTGCCGCTCATGCCGCTCACCGATACTTCGAAGGTCGTGCCATCGTTGGGCGCAATCTCGATGATCGAGGCAGAGAGCGGACCCGACGCCGTGCTGGCACTCAGCACCACATCCGTAGCTGTGAAGGTGCTTGTGTTGATCGGTTTGTTGAAGGTAACGGTGAACAGGATCGGACCGACATTGGTTGGGTCTGCCTGTGTGGCAGCCTGCTCGACGGTTACCGTCAGGGCATCGATATCATAAGTAACGGTGTTATCCGTGCTGGTACTGGCAGCATTGTTGTTACCCGCCGGGTCTTGCACAGTGTTGGCAGCAATCGAAACAATCACATCACCGTTACCGCTCATGCCGCTCACCGAGACTTCGAAGGTAGTACCATTATTGGGCGCAATCTCGATGATCGAGGCAGACAGCGGGCCCGGCGCCGTGCTGGCGCTCAGCACCACATCCGCGGCTGTGAAGGTGCTCGTGTTGATTGGTTCGCTGAAAGTGACCGTGAACAGGATTGGGCCAACATTGGTCGGGTCAGACTGACCAGATGCCTGCTCCACAGTTACCGTCGGCGCGATGTTATCAAGTAGATATGTTTCATCGGTGGCGGGTTCGCCGGGCGGCAGGGCGTTGCCCGCCAGGTCGCTGATGTTCTGCCCAACGGCCAGATCCAGCCCGACCGTGCCGTTCAGCCCGGCCAGGTCGCCGCCAGAGACGGTGATGTCATAGACGCTGGCGCTAACCGGCGTGACCAGCGTCACCGCGGCAGTCGTGCCGGTGACTGCGAAGTCGGCCGCATCCACATTCTGCACATCTTCATCGAAGGTCGCCCGGAAGACAAGCACATCCGCATTCGTCGGACTGGTCAGCGGATTCTGGCGGGTGAAGGAGAGCAGGGTGGGGGCGGTATTGTCCACCAGCGTGACATTGTAGTTGGCAGAGGTTTGCGCCACAAAATTACCGCCCGCGGCGCGCGTGGCAGTGACCACGCACGGCGAGTTGCTGAAATCGGTGACGGTCAGCGTGGCATTGTCGGCACCGCCAAGAGAACAACCGCCGCTGACATAGTTGAAGGATACCGTGCCACCGCTCGAACCGCCCGATGCGGTGAGCGTGCCAGTGGTGACCGGAGAGATGATGCTGGAAGGACCTGTCACTGCGAGCGTGGTGTCAGTAGTGAAGGTTCCATCTTCAGAATAGCCGGTGCCGGACTCAACGGTTATGTACCCACGATAATAGTAAAGTGTACCAGCCGTAAATCCCGATACCAACTGGGTATAAACGCCGGTTGCTGTGCCGCTCGATGTGCAATTCGTTGTGGGAGCCGGGGTGGTTCCCCAGCAGATGCCGCGCTCAGAGACAGTCGTTGCGCCATTGGCATTGACAAAGTTCGCGCCAAGCGTCGCGGAGGTGGTTCCAATACCGGTGACTGTGGGCGTGGTTATTTCCGGCAAATAGGTAATTATGATCCGACCTTGAGCACCAGCGCCTCCATATAGAATAGCAGGACCGCCTCCCCCCTTGCTTCCTCCTCCTCCTCCTCCTCCCGGGAAGCCGCCAGCGCCACCACCTATTGATTGGTTTGCGCAATTGCCACTGCCGCCCGCTCCACCATTAGCCACAGCCGTTCCGCCAGTACACACTGATGCGTTATTCCCTGCAATTGCTGTGGCTGAGGTTAAACCCAGAGCCGTGACGCCGGCGGAGCCGCCGCCGCCATTTTGAGCGCCCGAACCACCGTTGGCTGTGATATCGCCGGTAGACGCTGAAGCCAACCCGCCCGTGCCGCCTGCGCCGTTGGTTACGCCAGCAGAACCGCCAGCCGCAACACAGATGTTGGTATTGAAGGTGGTATTTCCACCATTTGCTGCGCTCCCTCCACCAGCTCCAATACTAATTGGAATAACAGCGCCGGGGGTGACTGCATACGAGTTCACCTTGGCGTACGCGCCGCCGCCGCCACCGCGACCGTTGAGTGTTGTGCGATTGCCGCCTCCACCGCCACCGCCCCAACATTCGATCGAAATGTTAGTCACGCCGGCCGGAACTGTCCAACTGGTGCCGGTGGTGAGAACAACCTGGGTTCCAATTGCACCAGCGGGCATGGCAGGCAACATCGGCAGCGTCAGCGCAACGACCATCGCGGCTGCAAAAGTTTTAGGCTCATCTATTAAAAGTGTGCAATAGAGTTATATTGGAAGTATGGAATTTCCAATTACAGACCTACTTGATTACGCCAGTAGCGTGGCCTGGATC
>Ga0116204_1001574_pt1 | contig 12654 bp, 9 predicted proteins | sample LakKivwa52mmetaG_FD_94481 | JGI IMG/M metagenome (GOLD analysis project Ga0116204, IMG submission 94481) | Anoxic lake water microbial communities from Lake Kivu, Rwanda to study Microbial Dark Matter (Phase II) - Lake Kivu water 52m metaG | ecosystem: Environmental > Aquatic > Freshwater > Lake ...
ACTGAGCAGGCTTCTCAACAAATCCCCAGTACGGAAAATCAAGCACGTAGTCGGCGATTTTACCGGGGCTGCTCTCGCGGCTGGCCACCAGCCACAGGCCGCTTTCGCGCACCGTTGTCGACAGGGGGTCGAGCAGGTCCCAGGCGGGCTGAAGGATAATGGCATTGTCGGCACTGTACTCAATGTCGCCGGATTCCTTGAACGAGCCCAGATCAGGCATGCGGTTATAGCCGCCCTCGCCTGCGCGCGAAAGCTCGGATATGACCAGAAAAGACACATGCTGCTCATCGCGGATGGATTCCATGATGCGCAGCCACTCGTCAATGCCGGTTCGGCGTTCGGACAGGTTTTTAAAAGGCAGCTTGTGCAGACTGTCGATCACCACGAGGCACTGGTCGAGCCTGGTTTCATGCTTGATGAATTCGATCTGGCGGCGCATGACGTCCGGGCTCAGTTTACGGTCGGTGACCACCCTGAAAAATTTGAACAGGCTTTTCATGTCTTCCCTGGTGCGGCTGAGCCGCTCCGCTGCTTCCGCGGGCAGATCCGGCCGGCGCAGCTGCTCCTCGCTGAGCCGGCTCAGCCGGCACAGGGTACGCATATAAATTTTTTCGCGTCCATTTTCAAAATCATAATAGATAACCGGCATGCCCCGGCGGGCAGCTTCGGTAGACACCTGCATAAAAAAACATGATTTGCCGGCCTTGGGCTGCCCTCCCATGATATTGATGCCGCGGATGCCGTTCATGGCTGCGTCCATCAGTTCAAATCCCGTGGGAACGCCGAGTACATCGCGGCCGATATTTTTGTCAAGCACGTCCATGAAATCGCGGTGTTCTCTCTCGGGCGATGAAAAAGGCGAAAACGACTTTGACGTGCGGATCATGTGCGCAACTTCAGCGACAAAGCCGTCCGGAACCTCTTCATACAGGTGCAGCAAACTGTAGTCGCGCTTTTTATCCGGCGGCCACCGGAGTATCCTGACCTTGAAGCCGAGTTTGGTCGCAAGCGTGCGGGCGGCTGACTGGGCTTCAGGTGAATTATTGAGAATAATTAAAACATGCCTGAGATGCGCAAGCCGCTCCGGGTCAAGCGCTTCAAGCGCAGGCAGCCCGGGAACCGCGATTGCCGGGTAGCCCAGCTCCTTCAGGGTCAGAAGATTACGCTCGCCGTCGGTAATCAGCAGCGCGCCGTTTTCACAGCGGTCGATTTCACCGGCATTAAAAACCTGAAACTCGGGCCCGTAAAACGCCTCATCACCGGCCCAGAAATTATCAGCCTCGTTGGCAGGCAGGATGCAGCGCGAAGCGTAACAGTTGCCGTTTTCAAGAACATACGGATAGATGAGATAGCGGCCGTTGAATCCGATCTGCATTTCGTCAAGGGTCGCGGTGCCCACGCCGAATGAGGCAAAAAAATCCAGCTGGTTCTTAGTGAGCATACCGTGGAATTTTTTGACATCATTGTTGAGGTTTTTGGCGGGAAACACGATGCTGCGCGCATACGGGGTCCGGTCGGGATCATAGCCCGGCGCAGAGCTCACGTTGATGCCGCGCAGCTTCGCAAAGTACAGGGGAAAGCCGCCGGGCTTGCAGCGGCTGAGGCAGCGGAAATAGCCGTAAAAAAAACTCTCCGGATCAAGGTCAACCACCAGTGTGCCGGGCGTGGTGCCCTCGCGCGGCGCACAGAACGGACACGGCGCCTGCAGACGCATCCCTTCGAACGCGGCTGCTTCAAGATGCTCCAGATAAAACTGTTTGATCTGCTCGTTGTAGTTCATGGCATCTCCGGGTTCGCGTTTGCTGCATGCGTTGTGCGCACAACCGGCCAGGGTACGTATATGCCCGCCCGGCAGGTCGATTTTTGCAGTATAGATGGCGCATGCGCGGGTGTCAATAATAACATATTTTTTGTGAAGAGCGTCCGGATTTAGTCGTTAACGGTGCGCCGTAAGTCCCTCGTGGAAAAAAAACATTTTAAAATCGCGGGGACGCACAATAGGCTGGTTTCGAACGTTTTCAACGCAAACAGATCAGTGTCACCGGTTACAAGATAATCTGCCCCTGAGGCGGCAACGCCATCAAGCACGCTATTATCCTCGCTGCCACTGCACGTGCCGGCCTCCGTATGATCAGGACGCTCAATGATTTGCACAGCCTCGTGCATCAACTGGAGTGCTGCCTGAACATCCGCTTTTGTGGCTGACAGCTTGCCGAGCAGTATTAGTATTGTCTCCAATTCATCGATGATAAACGGACAGGTTATGACATGAAACCGATGTTTGCGCGCACGCACAGGCAGCTTTGAGTTATCAGAGGTCGCGGGCGGACCATTTTTTCTTGAGATCCTCTGCCAGTATTCCCGAATAAAATTTTATAATCGGCTGACTGAGGGTTCTGGAGCGTACTTTTTGATTTTTAAAGGCCGGGTTTAAGGGCGTGCCGGACGCGCTGTGCTAAGTCCAGCCTGCAACTACAAGTGATGTCTCATTCAGCGCATTTCGGGGGCCAGCCAGGCTTCAAAATCATTCAGTGACACAGTTCCGGCGGCCTTAAACGGCACCCTGGACAAAAACCATCCCGTTTTCTCGAACCGAACCCTGCCCTTCAATGCATACCTTACCTCGTCGTGCCCCGACATGTTGACCAGCACGCGGGCGATATCTATGGCCGAGGAGTACACTGCGAGCGGGACGGCTGCGCTGCCTTCGTATCAAGATGGATTTGAATACATGCGGCAGATATAAGGTGCGTACATTTCCTCGGGATCAGAATGCAGGGTAAGAACACTACCCTGCTCTGCCAGAAAAAACCAAACGAAAACTTTTTTTCAGTCTGTCAATCCAAGTAAACTGGCTTTCAGTGCCAGGGTGTTGATCCTGCCGTCAGAATGCCGGGGCAGAACAGAACACCAGTGAATTGATGCAAGGGCAATGTCGGGAGAGAGCATGCGGCCGACATGATCGATAATTGCACGCTCAAGCTCCGCGACAGGTTTAAAGCCCGGGGCGGGAACGACAAAGGCTCGTATCCGTTTGGGCTCCCCGGGAGCGGCAGCCCTGACAACCGCGGCATCGGCTGCAGCCGGGTGCCTGCGCAGCGCCTGCTCGATTTCGCTGATATTGATCTTGCCCGCGGACGTTATCACCGCATCATCAGCGCGGCCCTGATAAAAATAATATCCTTCGTGATCAATAAAGGCGACATCTCCGGTCATGAACCAGGACCGGCTATCCGGATCGTGCAGTGCGCGTGAGCCCTGTCCCCAGATACCCCGCGCCATGGCAGGCCATGGCGGGCGAAGCGCCAGTCGGCCCATTTCAAAATACGGGGCGTCGTTGCCGTGCTCATCAAGCACTGCCGTGACAAGGCCTGGACATGGTTTTCCAAGATAGCCCGGCTTTATCGGCAGGCAGGCCATATTCGCGATGGTGATCATGCCGGTTTCAGCCGACCACCAGGTATCATGCACCAACAGCTTCAGAAGAGCCATAACTGCAAAAATCATTTCAGGGGAAAGAGGTTCAAGCACGCTGAGGAGATGGCGCAACCTGCTGCAATTAAAGTTCCGGGCGTAATCCGGTCCGGCATCCGTCATGAGACTGTAGACTGACGGCGTCGTATAGAGCACCGTCGCACCGCTGTGTTCAATAGCCTGATAGAGCTCACCGGCTGTATCAGGTACGTCGCACACAACGCTCGCGACACCGCACAACCAGGGCGCAAAAGCGCTGTAGACGATGCTCATGAACCAGCCGGGCCTGCCGAGCGTGAAGACCACATCATCGTCCCTGATATCGAGCACCCAGCGCGCGGTCATGAGATAGCCTTTCATGGCCTCATGCACATGCACAAGCCCGACCGGAGAGCCGTCCGGGCCCGAGGTATAAATAATCAGAAACGGATCCACTGGCTCAAGCCACACCGGTTCAAAGCACGGCGAAGCGGCGTCCATCTCACGGTTCCATGATCTGAAACGCGCGCACCCCTGATCGTCTCCAGCAATAATCACATGCTCAAGATCGGGCAGTTCATCCAGCGGAATGCGGCCGATGTGATCAGCGTCCGTGACAATGGCTTTAGGCCGTGCGTCCTGCATCCGGCTCTTGACAGCGCCGGCCATGTAATCGCTGTAGAGCGGCACGATAATCGCGCCCGCCTTGGCGCACCCGGCCATGGCTATGTAGAACTCGGGAATGCCGGGAAGGAACAGGCACACCCGGTCTGATGTCCCAATGCCGAGTTTCTTCAGAACATTGGCAAAGCGGTTGGAAAGATTGCGCATCCGGCTGTAGGTGTAAACCGTGCTTCCGGACGCCTGCGGACAGATCAGACAAACTTTCTCGGAACGGTGCGGATCAGCAGCATGTCGGTCTATGGCCTCATGCGCGATGTTGATCTTACCCGTAGCCTGCCAGGTGAAATGCCGGTCAGCGTCCTGCCAGGAAAAACTCCGGCAGGTTCCGGCATAATCGCTCAGGTTGGGGTCGGCTATGACCGGTCTGATTACATTATCAAACATGGCTTATAAGCACTTCCAGTATGGCTGCGCTACTAAGCGCGCATCCTCGATCTGATCGAACAACGGAGGCCGGGAAGCATGCGCGCCGCAATAGCGGCTGCTCAAAGCATCCGGCAATCCGCTCTGCATTGTTACTAGTACGCATTGAACCGATTTTCTGAGCGCACCGAGATCATAGCCGCCCTCGAGCACGAATACAGCTTTGCCGCCGCAGCATGCATCGGCGATGCGCATAACCGTATCGGTCATGAACGCGAAACCATCCTCGGAAACAAGCATGCCGCCGATCGGATCATCGCGGTGAGAGTCAAAACCGGCCGACACGAGCACAAGCTCAGGTGCGTACTCGCGGGCCACGGGATCAAGTATCGTGGAGAAAATATGGGCGTAATCGGAATCGGTTGCGCGGGCCGGAAGCGGGACATTCACGGTGTAGCCCTGCCCTTCTCCGCAACCGGTCTCAGTAACAGCGCCGGTTCCGGGGAAAAAAGGATAGCGATGGGCTGAAAACAGCAGCACCTCCGGCGTGCTTTCAAAAATGTGCTGCGTGCCGTTGGGATGATGCACATCCCAGTCAACGATGAGGATGCGCTGCAGGCCATGCCTGCGCCGGGCATGCTCGGCGGCAACGGCAACATTGTTAAACAGGCAGAACCCCATCTGCCTGCCGCGCTCGGCATGATGACCGGGAGGGCGCACGAGCGCAAACACGGCGTCAAGGCTGCCGGACATGACCTCGTCAACCGCGGCGATGCCCCCCCCGGCTGCAAGAAATGCCGCGACACAGGACTGCTCACTGGTTACCGTATCAGGATCAAGATAGCGCAGTTTTTCACCGGCAGTGTCGAGAATTTTTTCAATATGTCTCTCGGTATGAACCAGGCACAGCTCATCGCTGGCGGCAAAACGGGGCGCAAGAGTCCTGCAGGTGCTGCCCAGACCGCTTGTTTCAAGCATGGAGCTGATTGCAGAAAGGCGGCGGGGTGTTTCAACATGATGCAGGCCGGTCTGATGCGCTAAAAACCGTTCATCCCGCACGAGCCCGATCCGCCGCATGAGTGACTGTCTCCGAATGCTACGTATGGCAGCCGTGGAGCTGCTGTTGAAATGCGGTTAGGTGTTCGGTGTTTCGGTTTTTTTTACCGCATGGCCACCGAACTGGTTTCGCAGGGCAGCCAGAATTTTGCGTGAAAAATCAGCATGCCCGCGCGATGCATAGCGCTCGAACAATGCCTGCGCGATAACCGGCGCAGGCGTGCCTGATTCGACGGCCTGCAGAACCGTCCAGCGCCCTTCACCCGAATCATCAACAAAGGGTTCAAGCCCGTCAAGTGTTGCGTTGCCCGCGAGCGCGGCTTCAAGCAGCTCAAGCAGCCAGGAGCGGATCACGCTGCCGCGGTTCCACAGGGCCGCAATTTCATCAAAGCGCAGGTGATCCCGGTAGGGTGATGATTCAAGCAGGGCAAAGCCTTCACCATAGGCCTGCATCATGGCGTATTCAATGCCATTGTGAATCATCTTGGTAAAATGCCCTGCCCCGCACGGACCGCAGTACAGATAGCCGTTTTCGGGTGCCAGTGTTTTAAGCAGCGGCTCAATGTGCTCGAAGTCAGAGCGCTCGCCTCCGATCATAGTGCAGTATCCGTTCTCAAGGCCCCATATGCCGCCGGAAACACCTGCATCAAGGTAGTGTATATTCATCGGGGCAAGCAGATCACGGTGCGCAAAATCGTCTTTGAAGAAGCTGTTGCTGCCGTCGACAAGGATATCGCCAGGACTGAGAAGTCCGGCGAACCGCTCGATATGCTCGCGGGTCGCCTCCCCGCTGGGCAGCATCAGCCACAGAACGCGCGGCGGGGTCAGCATATCAATGAGCTGCGCGGGCGTATCAGCGGCACGCGCGCCCTGGCGGGCAAGCTCGTGGGCCTTGGAAATTGTGCGGTTGTAGCAGCACACCGTATGCCCGCCGCGCATAAGGCGCAAGGCCATGTTCATACCCATGCGACCGAGTCCGGCAATACCTATCTGCATTACGTGGCTCCTGTACAAAAGCGGGGTTGCCGTACAAAGCACCCGCCGTTTTAGGGATTGATGTCAAAACATTGCTGATACCCTGCGCAAAGGTCTAACAGGTTGTTGAAAAAGTCCTTTTATACAGGCTGTTCAAAAACGCTCGGATGCAAGGCCTGCGAAATCATGAGGAATGAGGCGTACTTTACCGTACGCCGCAGTGACGAATGATGAGCACAACGCAGCAGATGGGCGTTTTTCAACAGCCTGCTAACGATGGGATTCATGCTGATGCGCAGGCTCGTGCTCAGGATCAGGTTGTGCGGCGATCGAGGGCTGCTCCGTAACGGGACACAGTTTCTTTAACGCCGACTCAAATGCGCGTATTTTTTTAAAGCCGTAGATGCGCTTGACGATTTCACCCTCACGGTTGACGATAAGCGTGGTGGGCAGCATGAAGACCCTGTTGTTGCGCGCGATCTGCAGTGCATTAATGATGTAGGGGGGCTTAATGGCGTGGCGGTTAACGAATTCCCGCTGCAGCGCCGGATCGACAGCCAGATCGATATCAAGGCAGATAACCCGGACATCACCGTAATAATAGCGCTCATGCAGCGTATTCATAATGGGCAGGAGCTCGATGCATGGCTTGCAGTAAATTGAGCCGAACACCAGCACCATGATGCTGCCGCGCATTTCAGAGGTATTGATTTCACTGTTATCGATAAAATTGAACGCGCTGAAATCATGCAGCATATCAGCAGCCAGGGCCGGGACGTTCACAAAACATCCCAGCGCGGCTGCACACAATGAAGAAATCAACGGCATCAGAAGTTGTCGGCGCCGGGCACTGCTCTTTATAGGCATAGCGATACACCATGAAATCCGGGCTGTTGTCAATGATCGCAGCCCTGCAGGTTCAAGCCGTGCTGGCTGCACAGGATATCTCCGTCAAGCACAATGTACATGCCTCCGGTGGGACACCCCTGCAGCGAGCTGCCGCTCATGATTTTTTGAAGCGACCCTTCGTCTAACATAAAATCAGGCTGTTGTGCGGCAGCCTTGCGGGCCAGATTCTTTATCTTACATATAACCGAAAAACACTCCTTTTTCCAGTAGTCCTCACGAAAACGATATTCGGAGAAATCGCCAAAATATTCGCGGGCCCTGTTCATAGCCTCGTAAATCATGCTCGATGACATGGTGGCGGCCGTGACAGCGTCAACCGAAGGGTTGAACACAAACGGCACGAACAGACTGCGGCCGATGAGATTTTTTTTCATTTTTGCAATGTCGGCTTCATCCCATTCCACATTGCCGTACTTGGTAATCTCAAGGGGGATAAAGTCCGTTACAACACCGTTCTGGTCGAACACATACCCGAAATGGGTATCATGACAGACATCGCACATGGTGATACCTGATTCAACACGGGCAAAAAAGAACAGGCCGCTGCCCTGCGGAGAAGCAGTGATTACATAGAGATCCTGACGGTTTTCAAGTGTCAGATGCTCAATCTCAGCCACCTGATGGCCGGCTGCAGCAATGCGCTGACGGATGAGTTCCTGAATCTCAGTCGGGCTCAATTGCGGCCTGGGCGTATATTCGGTGCCCTCAAAGATCCGTTCAGCCGCAAGCTGTGACAATGATTCTGCACGGTACACAATCCGTCCGAATTCATTGATGCACAGGACCGTCGGCTGATCGCCCACATCAAACAGCTCCCTGACGGTGTTGCCCTTGTCGATCGCGCAGACCAGCGGCTCGGGCACGGCATGTGCGGCGCAATCGCTTCCTTCAGGCGGAAAAATAAATACTTTGATCGCATTTTTCAATGCACTGTTTTTCAGCACTTCATTCTGCCGGGACATGGTGCGCAGGTCATTTTCGATGGTGCGGGCCTGTGATGAAGCAAAATAGAGAATGAAGCGCTCGTTGGCCAGAGATGCGGCTGTAATGTCCCGGCCGCCAGCCTGGAAAGCAAAGGGCGGCACTCTATTGCCGGGCTGTGTGCCGGTCAGGCTGCTTCTCAGGGTATGGCGTAAGCTGTCAAGATAGCGCTCTGCCGAGGATACGCCTCCGGCATGATAGTCAACGATAAAGCCCATATCATCCCTGCGGATGACATAGGTGTGGGGTGTGCCGCGGATATTTCCGGTGCTGGTGAACAGTGTCTTATCCTGATCGCTGAGAATGGGATAGGTTACAGCAAACTCCTCATTGAAAGTTGTGATTTCCTCCAGAGAGTTGCCCACTGCCAGCCCAAGCAGACACACCCTGTCGCGTAGATCGCTGTCTGCTGCAATGGCCTGCTTGAGTTCATTGAAAATACTCACCTGAATTCTACAAGTATGGCAATAAACATTTAAAAATTCTAATATAATTACATCGCATGATATTTCGGAAAGCTGAATCTTGCCTTTATGCGGCACCTTGAGATAGGCACTGTGCTCAGGGCTCAGGGTATTAGGAACCGTGAAGTCCGGAAATGGATCGCCGATAGTGAGGGCCTGCGCGGGAACAGCACAGAGCAGCAGGCATCCGATCAAGGCTGCGGTAACATGTAATTTCATGGCAGACTCCCTGCGGATTGCAGCCCCGGGACGGGCTGATGGGCAGATACGTTAAACCAGATAGAATCATAGAAAAAAAAAACACAGCGGTCAACGTCTTTATTGATGGCTGCTCTCAGCGACGGCACCTTCAGTTGACTTGAAATGGTCTATGGTTAATACTATAACTGAAAACATCGCGCGCTATGCATCCATACCGCTGCCGGCCATGCATTGTAGTTTCATACAGGAGCAGATTTGTCCAAAATAAATTATTCGATCGCTGCTGAAGGCCCTCTGGCCGGGGCCGTGCCGTCCCATCCGGCAAAGAAGACCTCATGTCGTTATCGGCCCGTGTGCCGGAATATTTCAAACGGGCCAGGCACGCCCCCGCGATTGTTGTATACAGCAGTGCACCCGGGCCGTGTATACAATGAATTTTACAGGACGTGCCGTTGCATCGGCAGTGCAAAAATTTCCGGATGGGACGGCACGGCCCCGGCCAGAGGGCCTGTTCTAAATTATTTTGGACACTACTGATACAGGAGCTCTGCACATGAAGCACGTAATTACCGACTGGTATTTTGAAGACCTCTGCACACACGGATATCTCAACCGGCGCGATATGCTGACCCTGCTTGCACTTGCAGGCGGCGGGCTTATCATCGGGTGCGCCACAAACCCGGTGACCGGTCAGCGCCAGCTCAACTTTATGAGCCCCTCGCAGGAAATTGCTGTTGATAAACAGCATGCCCCCGACCAGATTTCACAGGACTACGGACGCGTGCAGGACACGGGCCTGCAAAGCTATGTTCAGGGTGTCGGCCGTGGCATCGGAAAAGTATCCCACCGCCCTGAGATGCCCTACACCTTCAATGCGCTCAACGCAAACTATGTCAATGCCTACGCGTTTCCGGGCGGCACAATCGGCATCACACGCGGCATTCTTCTGTCGCTTGAAAACGAATCGGAACTGGCCGCCTTGATCGGCCATGAAGTCGGCCACATCAGCGCCCGGCACACAGCACAGCAAATGTCGAAGCAGACACTGGCAGGCATTGCCGTGGCGGGTGTCGGTATTCTGCTGGCAACGCAGGTCGACAGCGACGCTGCGGCACTTGCACTGGGCCTGGGCGGTATTGCCGCCGGGCTGCTGCTTGCAAAGTACAGCCGCTCGGACGAGCGTCAGGCCGACGCGCTCGGGCTTGAATACATGTGCAAGGCCGGGCACAACCCCAACGGCATGGTCCGCCTTATGGACATGCTGCGCGGTCTTTCAAAAACCGAGCCGTCCATGGTTGAGCAGATGTTCTCCAGCCACCCCATGAGCACGGAGCGCTACAACAGCATGCGCCGGGAAGTTGAAACCAGATACACGGCAAACATGCGCGCTTCCGTCAACCGAGAGCGATACATGGATGCAACCGCTCGCCTGCGCAAGCTCAAGCCCGCCATCGACAAGCAGAAAGATGCCGAAGAAGCGCTGATAGCAAAAAAATACCGCGAGGGTGAAGCACTGCTGCATGAAGCCCTGAAAATCGCACCCAATGATTACACTGGGCTGGTGCTGATGGCCAAGGCGAAGATCATTCAGGAAAACGACCGCGGGGCGATTCCCTATCTTGACCGCGCCATTGCCGCCTACCCCGGCGAGCCGCAGGCCAAACAACTGCGCGGTGTCGTGGATGCCAGGCTCGGCAACAAACAGGCAGCACTGCAGCATTTTCATGAATGCGCGGCCCGTGCACCGGACAGCCGCATCACAGACCGCTGCATCGCCATTCTGGAGGCCGTCTGCTGACAGGTATACGGTTACGCTGCCTTGACCATAAAAAAACCGGTGGGCCGTATGGCTCACCGGTTTTTTAAAATGACAGGAACAAATTCTGGACAGGCTTACGGCAGTTTACGGCCGTCCGCCCACAGCAGGGCTTCTGCAGCATTAATATCTTTCTCGACTTCTGTGCGCTCCTCAGGCTTGTCATAACTGCGGAAAGAGATATGCACGGTTCCCGGATCCTCCGGCATAGTCGAAGGCACTATGTGAATAATACGCTCTTTGCCGCCGTAGGTTTTCGCAGCATGATAATACACATTGAAAAATGACTTTACCTGCGGGCGCAGTTCATAACCGCTGTCGCGCGCCCAGGCCTCGATCATCGCGATCGCGGGCTCCAGATCAGCCGTAAAGCGGCTGCGGGAATAGTAAATCTTATCCGTGCTGACCTTTTCGGTCCAGGGTTTGGGCTTGAATTTTTTCAGGCTCAAATCAGACCGGTTGGCCGGCTGGAGCGAATCCCAGTAACCGCGAAACTGCTCGACATTTTCACGGGGCTCAAGTCCAAGTACCTTGACGCGCACCTCATTGGCAAATGCCTCAACGCGCTCAACGACCAGTGATTCCCAGATCTCACGGCCGATCCAGACCGCGCCTTCCTTGGCCAGCTTTTCAAGCAGCTTGATCTGCAGACGGTCGGTCATACCAAGAGACGTCATCACCTGGCGTCCGCCGAATCCGCCGATACAGGTATATTTCAATTCCGGATAGCGATCATATATCGGCTGCAGATAATTGCGCCCGGCAATCAGGTGGGCTGGTTTTCCCGGATACGTGAGCACTTGGGTTTCATCGCTGTCGCCGCACACGAGGAAGAAACAGAGCTCTTTTTCTGCAAGCACGCTTCGGTTGGCCTCGATAAACTCATGCATTCCCTTGAGCGGACCTTCGTTGCGCGTGGCACTGCCGAGAATAATATAATCATAGGGCTCAAGGGTGGTGATCTGCGGGATGGACTTGACATCGAGACGGTGCTCATGGCCGATGATTGCCTTGATCCAGTAGGCAACCTCCACGGTTGAGCCGTAAATCGAATCATAGACCAGCAGTCCTTTTTTTTCGGCTGCGAATGCTCCGTACGGAATAAGCAACAACACAACCAGGGCCAACACTACGGGTACAATCTTTCGTTTCATCTGCTACCTCCTTAAAATAATGTTAATACTCACGGGCATACCGTTGTTACGTATATAAGAAAATCCGGCGTCCCACAACCGGCACAAAAAAACTCATTGCCGCCGGACGGCTTTATCCGGGCCACAGAAGCAAACGCCAGGTTTCAATACGGGCACGTAGCGGAATAACGCCTATGGCTGCCGGGCCAGTGCGCAGTCCATTGCAGTCCTCCTGTAAAGAAGCGCTCCATGCCGGTGTCGCAACCATGGAAAACGCAGCCTGTGCCTGCTGGCGTCCGGGCTCCGTGACGGGCTTCTTGAAAAACGCATGGTAGTCATGGTTGATACCGTGCACAGCATCAGGCGGGCTGATAAGCACCCCGGCGATACAGGCAACAAAAAAGCACAACAACAGCAGCGGGAAAGCATCCGTACTGTTGGTTGTTTTCAGGTTTTTATACATAGACATGTCCATATCTGCCATCATACCTGCCGGGCGGCTCATATCAGTTCAGCATACCGTGTTTTTGCGCGTTTAAACAAAGTGCCGGTGCTTTGTTCATGCCAGGGCCTCCGGTACAGTATAGAACCCGCCGGACCACTCGACAATATCAGCAAG
>Ga0116204_1001575_pt1 | contig 12651 bp, 6 predicted proteins | sample LakKivwa52mmetaG_FD_94481 | JGI IMG/M metagenome (GOLD analysis project Ga0116204, IMG submission 94481) | Anoxic lake water microbial communities from Lake Kivu, Rwanda to study Microbial Dark Matter (Phase II) - Lake Kivu water 52m metaG | ecosystem: Environmental > Aquatic > Freshwater > Lake ...
GAAACCATTGATTCCGAAGAGCCGTATGTGAACAGCACTTGTACGGTTCTGTGAGAGGTGGCCTTGGTGACGGGGCCGCCTACTCGACGCAAATAGGAGGGGGGACGCAGATCCGCCCCTCCTTTTCGTGATAAAAAATTAGGGTCTGCTACTAAAATTGGAGTTGTTCAGCAGACCCTTAGTATACAATCATTCACTTGATATTTTAATAAAGTACAAAGTTACTGCGCTAAGACCACCCCAGTCCATCAGATTCTAACTGTATGTGCTTCTTGCCCAAAGTTGAGGGATATCTTGAGCACTTAGGCTGTCAGGTCAATTCACTGGGCCTTCTTTCCCTGAGGTTTTGATCTTTAAAAGTGGGTACAATAGGATGAAAGAAGGTTTAGTGGTCTCAAAGACCCTCGAGGTGCAGCATTCACTGCTTGAAAGTCACAATTTCAAACACAGAGCCCAGTTCAGACTCCGCCTGGGAACTTTAGGTAGGGAATTTTGGGGCTAAATAACTAGAGCTCATCTAAAGATTTGATTAAAAAAAACCGAAAAACCTAGAGGGAATGTACCAAGAACTGATTAAAATGCACCCGAAAAAAGGTGTCCTGTGCAAATTCCACCCCCTTGATGTCAGGGGCTTTGCAGGGTTTTTCTTAAAAAGTGTTGGGAGTTTTCTTTTCAGCTTAGAGCACTCAATCTATTTTGCCTGGGCAAAACAGATGATCAGCCAAGGTACTCTGAGGCAGGTAAACCTTATGATATGTCTTATGGTTTTGTTCTTACCCGGTTCCACACCTGGTCAAATTCGCTATCTTAACGATGATCCAATCTATACTGGTACAACTGCTTTATCCTTTTTGCGGGTACCTGTGGGGGCGCGGTCCCAATCCATGGGTGGTCGAAATATTACTAGTGATGAGCAAGGGACTGCCTTATACTGGAATCCGGGAATACTTGCCTTTGTTCCAGATTTCTGGACCAGTTTTAGTCATACTGACATTTTAGGTGTATACAATCAGCAGTACTTGGCAGGAATTTTACCCCTTAAGGAAAGAGCTGCTTGGGGTCTAAGTGCTCAGGTCATGGGTGGGACAATTGATGGACGCAATATATATGAAGAGAAAATATCATCTATACATCTTGATTTGGCCTTGGGTGGAGGAGTAGGCATAGAATTATGGCCGGGGAAATTAGGTGGTGGCTTGCGTTTGGATTTAATCAGGTCGCAAATCATGGAAGCCACAGCCCATGCACCCTCCTTAACACTGGGATTTTTATATAAGCCCCTGGGAGATTTTCGGGTAGGTGCTGTTTGGTCACATATATCGCCGGGTGTGAAGTATAACACTTCAGTTTCACAAACCGAGCGTTTTCCCCAGAAAATTTTACTTGAGATGGGTAAAGTGAAGGGTGTGGGGGATTGGTCTTGGTCTTTTGGTTTGTATAGTACGATTGAAGGAGAGCACCGCTATTATGGGGGGGTGGAGTATTGGCCGGTATCTTTGCTGGCCCTGAGGTCGGGTTATGAATATACATCAAATGATAATGATTTAAACTTTCCGGCGGGTGTATCGACAGGAGCTGGTTTAGCAATCAACCAGGTGCTTCTAGATTTTGCCTGGCAGTGGTTTCCACCGATTGGATCAAACCTATCCGCCGCCTTACACTACAAAGTCCCCTCCCGCAGTAAACTCACTGAAGTAGAGTGGTATTTACGAGCCAAGGATGCATTCGATCGAGGGCGCCTGCGCACGGCAGAAGAGCAGGTTAAGAAATCTATACAAATCAACCCGAGATATTGGGAAGCAGTGTCCTTATTGGCAAGAATCAGGCTTGAGAAAAATAAATCAAGTAATAAGTATCTCACTTTGATCTATACAGCAAATTCGGACGGGCAATTGGGGCCAGTTGAAATTGAAGGGAAAATTGCAGGCGGAGTAGCGCGCCGTGCCACGGTCATTAGAGAATTGCAGGATAAATATGCGCACCGCTTGCTTGTAGATGCGGGAAATATTTTTCCAGCGGGAATGGATAAGGAATGGTCTGGCCTTCTCTATCAGGTCTATGGTTTACTGGGATATGATGCCTTGGGATTTTCAACAGCCTTACTAGAAAAGGATCAAAAAGGCAGGGCCTTGTCTCGGGTATTAGCCTTAGGCTTACCCGAAATTTCAAGTCATGCAGAAAAATTATCAAATGTGAGAAACCTGCCGCGTTTTAGGCGTATCCGCACAGGTCAGGGTGTGGATGTCCTTGTCTTAGCTTTGGTTGAGAGTAATCAATTGGCAGATTCTCTAAGGGTAAATGCTCTCAGCCCTCCTCTGCAAGCTCTTCAAGAACTCAGTACTGAAGTTAATAAAGAGGGGCAACTCACTCTTGTTCTTTTCTATGGAACAGCACTGGGAGCCAAACAACTGGCAAGCCGCTTTCCTGACATTGATGTAATTATTCTAGCATCAACTAGGGAGCTCTTTCTTGAACCCTTGGTGTCGGGTTCTACCCTAATTTTATCACCCGGCGAAGGTGGGGCAGCGGTGGGAGCCTTGTCTTTGCGGATAGGGGAAAATTCATCTCTTAATGGATTTACTCATCAGATATATACTCTCGACAGTAAGGTTAAACCAGATCCTGAAATTGCAAAATTAGTTTCGCCTTTAGTATGGACTGGAAAAGAAAACGGATCTGGTAATTGGGGACAAGATGTGACTGGCTCTGGACTTGTGTATGTCAAATCAGATAACTTGTATACATCACAAAGAGTTGAGCCTGTTTCGGGGCAGATTATGTTTTGGGAACCAAAAAAGGCTGCCCACTCCTTGTCACCCAACGGGAAAAAATGTTATCAACCTGTATTTATACCCGCTGAGTACAGGGTATTATATGTATGTGAAGAAGAAGGGGTACATGTTCTCTATTCCCAAAATCCCGAATCGCCTCAAGCGCGTATTTTGTCCAAAAATAAATGGGGTTATGGACGGGTGCGGACCGCAGGTAAGGGAATGGCCTATGTACATGAAAAAAGCGAGCAGGGAGGATTACTCTACCGCTATGATATGGACCGTGGCTCGCGTACAGCCCTTTTTGGTGAAAAAATTCAGGATATCGTTAATTTCGATATTTCACCTACCCAGGGACTCTGGGTCTTCCAGAGGAGGAACCAGGCAAGGGATGAGTTATGGTTGTTTGAAGAAAAAGCCCAGACTTTGTTGCGTATTTCAGATCCAACTGTTGATGCCCAGGAGCCCAGGTGGAGTAGGGACGGAAATGAGATTGTTTTCAAAACCAAAGCGACTGCGAATCATGGAGAGGGTCTGTATATTTTTTCCTTAGATGGACAAAAAGCCCAACTTATCAGTGAGCAGAATAAATTGGGATCTTTTGCTTGGAGATATGATCAACAAGAACTGGTATTTACTGCAGGTGCAAATATTCTCGATATATATAAGTGGAGTAGGCAGGCCGGAGAAAGTAAGTGGGGGCAAGTGCGCTTAGATAATGAACCGGTAAGTTACAATAAAATTCAAAGTCTAGTTGTGGGTGGAAAGCCGGGTTTTGTGGTTGAAGCTGCTCAAGAGAACAGTGTTGTCCTTATTTGGATTTCAGATACACTGGAACAGCAAAAAGTGATAGTGGGTCCGAGTGGTTTTAACTATCTGCCCTAGGTAGAGTAATCATTATAAAGGGAAGCTCTAAAAATTGCCCTTATGCTCACATACTTCGTTACGCTCATCTTCAAATCCTCATTTGTTTCCCTATAAACTCCGGTGTTGTGCTGCGCTTCTTGCTTCGCACCCTGCGGGCTTGCATTCGCAAGCCTTTTCCGCCCATCCATGGGCTCCAAATCATCTTCACGATGCCTCGTCTGTGACCACGATCATCAAGTTTTAGAGATTCCCTAAATCTAAAAAAGAGGACAGGTTGTAAAAATTCAGTTGTCCTCTAAGCTTGAAGTGGTTAGATTGAGAAATGTATACATACGGTCAGTAATTTAAAAAACACGCTATTATTAGAGCTTTTCCAGCTATCACAGTCAGTTACCTTCACCCATTTAGCCGCCTTTACTATGACGCATAACCCTTTGGCTCAACAAACACCAGTTTTGACCCTAGAAAATTTTTCTCCACTTCTTGCGCAAGTCCTGCAAGAACAAGGAGCCTGGCCATTTGAAAATTGCGAACTTGCGGGAAAGGCTGGTTCAGATCGTACTTATTTTCGAATTAGGTATAAAAACCTAAGCTGGATAGTTTCGGTCTCCCCCCATTCTGAACCTGATTTCCACCACTTTTTGAGGATAACGCAGTTTTATCGTCTATTAAAAATTCCAGTTCCCCATGTATATGCTATCGATGATGACAAGCGGCAAATCTTACTGGAGGATCTGGGTTCGTGCCGGCTCTATGATCGCATTCAAGAATGTTCCGCTCAAAAAATTGGGGTTTGGAAAGAGGGATACCTCAGAGCAATAGATTTGTTAGGACAATTTCAGTCAGTTGCTACCCAACAATGTCACGAATGTCCCGATATATATAGCCGGGTATTTGGGCTTAAAGATTTAAATTGGGAACGGGAATATTTTTTAAAACAGATGGTTCAACAGCAATTGTGCCTGACCCTAAGTCCCGCAGCACTCAGGGAATTTGAAAATCTCTCACAACCCTTATCCCAGCAGGTAGCACGGCACAGTCTCAGAATCATGCACCGCGATTTTCAAAGCCAAAATCTTATGGTGCAAAACAGGGTTGTGCGTGTCATTGACTATCAGGGAAGCAGGCGCGGAAGCTGCTATTATGATGTCGCATCCTTGTTGTTTGATCCCTATATATGCCTTCCCTTCCCAATTATCCGTGAACTCGCTGATTACTTTTTTTACCGAGTACCGCTTGAGCACCAGGGTGAGGAGGCCTGGGAGAATCTGCTTTTTGCCGCCTCACAAAGGTTGATGCAGGCTCTAGGTGCTTATGGGTTTCTCTCGCGTGTAAAAAAAATAAAGCACTTCGCTCAGTATACCGATCCTGCGCGCAAAATATTACAAGAGGTTTTAGTATCTTCCCATCAAAAAAAGCTTCAAAAATTCTTGGCCGATCTGGGTGTCTGGGAATGTGATATTATCAATGATTAATAATAGTGGGCACCTCTAAAAATTGATGATCGTGGATCTAGATAAGGCGCACGAGTTCGAAAAACCGCAGTTTATTGGGTATAAATGAGGATTTTGAGAAGGAGTGTAACGCAGTCTAGGGTCGCGAGGGCACTTTTCTGTTTTTCCTTAAGAGTTATTGATAAAAGTTAACAAAAATTACCGTATTTTATTTATTTTGGCTCAGAACGCAAGAGTCATTCACAGGCACAAAAAAGGGATCCTTTAGTTCATCAAAAAGTAATCATCAAAAGCAAAAATATATCAGTAAAATCAAAAGCGAATTAAAAAACAAAATCAAAAAAGCTAATGCAAAATGGAAAGTGGAAAAATGGAAAAATGGAACGGTAATCAATGAAATTTTTATTCCATTGTTCTAAGTTTGTGAGAATATATGTTCTTCTAACCCCAATTCAATTGGTTTTGGGAGCTGAATCAGAATCGAGTCTACAATTTTTTGATTCTTCGGGTACTCAAAAAACTGTGCAATTTGGTTGGCAAGGGAGTTCTAATACTGGTCATTTTTTTATAAAATCCAATAACTCCCAAAAGGGATTGAGCCTAAAAAATGGCAACCTCTTTCTCGATGGAAGTTTGTCCACAAGCTCTTCTTTAACTGCACAAACATTTATAGGTGATGGTTCCCAACTTGTCAATCTGCCTAAACCCACTTTAAGCTGGAGCGATATTTCGGATAAACCTCCACTGTTTACTCCTTCTGCCCACTTTCATACCAAAAATCAAGTGAGCGATTTACCAGCTAACATTGTGGAATCGGTGAGCGCTACAACTGGGTTGTCTCTCAGCGGTACTGCCTCTCACCCTTCCCTGGCAGTGAATTTTGCTGGCTCAGGGTCAGCAAATACAGTTGCCAAAAGTGACCACTCTCATTCTAACTACCTCACCCAAGACGGGCTCTCTACCTTAAACGCACCCAAATCGCTTAGCTACAAAACCTCCAGTCCCACCGCAACCGGGGCAACACTTTCCCTATGGGGCACTAACGACCTAGGTTTATATGTAGGTGCTTATGGTAATACTAACGCATCAGCTTACTTCCGTAAGTTTGAGGGTAATAAGTCAGATGTCACTCTCAACGGTTTGTACGCAGGAATTCGTGTAGTTATGGATACGGGTTGGTCTGGATTCTTTACATCTGGGGGGGAAAGGCCAGCTGGTGCATTTTTGGCTCGTGATGGTATGGCTGGATTATTTGGGGGAGATGTTGAGGTAACAGGTACCTTACATTACTACAACCTAAATAATAAATCCGATTCATCTCTTAAAACAGATGTAAAGCCACTCAACGATATTCTGCAAAAAATACGCAGATTACAGGCTGTATCCTACACTTGGAAAAAAGACTCAGTGGAAGCTTCTAAAAAGCAGCGCCAATATGGCTTGTTGGCACAAGAGGTGCGAAAAATATTCCCTGAACTTGTTAAACCTGATCATGAAGGTTACCTGACAGTATCTTACATACAACTCGTGCCCTTACTAATTGAGGCCTTAAAAGAACAACAAGTGAATCTTGAAAAACAAGAAGCTCGTGTTTTAGAACTTGAAAAGCGTATTAAAAAGATTGAGGAAAGGTATCCCTAACAAAACTTTGCTCAAAGTATTCTGAATAATTTCCTATGAAGAAAAATTATAAATTTAGGCTCACAAGTTTTTTAAAAAACTTGTTTCTTTCTATAATTGTTCTTGCCTTTTGTACAATCCTTTCAGAGTTATTTTTTTTCTATGTACTTGATCTAAAGCCAGCGGGTTACAAAGGTGCTTCTTTTTTTCAATGCAATAAAACGCTCGGATGGGAGCATGTCCCAGCGGCAAAAGGTGTTTTATACCGGTATAATGATGGTAAAAAGTTTTCGATTTCGATTAATGAAGCAGGATTTTCAGATATCCACCGCAACATTGCCAAAAAACGGCCAAGAATAGCCCTGATTGGGAACTCAACTGCCGAATTCTGGGAAATGATGGAGGATGAGAGGCCGCATTTTTTAATTGAAGAAAACCTTAAAGGAAGGTACGAAGTCTTAAATTTTGGGGTTCGTGGTTATGGGACAGATCAGACACTACTGCTACTCATCCAAAAAGTTTTAGAGTATAAACCTGATGTAGTTGTATACAATTTTTGTATCAATGATGTGTTTAATAATATAGACAAGGAAGCAAAACCCTACTTTCTAAGAGATTCACTTTCTTCCAAACTCATTCTCAAGGGTGTTCCAGTTTCTGCAAATCAATGTGCCGAAAGTTTCAACGCAGATAATTCAGCTAAAAATTTTGAATCCAGGTTGCGAGACTTGAGTTTCATCTACAGGAGGATACGGGCTCTTGTAAAAACATTCTATCACCCTCTGGTTCCAATTGCTCAAAATTTTGATGTACAACCTTATTTGATCAAAAAACCCATTATGTATCAAAATGCTGTTGATCTTACTCTAGCCTTGGTAGACAGCATGAAAACTAAGGTTGAAGAGAGTGGGGGAAAGTTTTTAATTGTGCAAGGTGCTTTTCGTGCAGAAATAGATTCTAATTTTCAAAAAAAATTAGAAAAGGTTTATGGAAAGGTTTTTGATTTCAATTTTATTGAGGATCGTTTTTCAGATTTTGCTAGCCAAAAAAATATCAATTTTATATCACTTTCAGCTTATTTTAGAGAATCATCACATAGCCCTAAAAAAATATTTCATGTTGAGGATAACCTGCATTTAAATAGCTATGGCGCAAAAATTTATTCACAAGTGGTTTCCAATTGGGTGCAGCAAAATTTTATAAAGGAAGTTCTGCACAAATAGGAAGGTTTTATTTGTTCTGCATTGCATTACTCCGGAAGTGTTTTAATTAGGGTCTGCTGAACAACTCCAATTTTTGCAGCAGCCCCTAATTTTTTATAAGAAGGAGGAAGGGTGGTACTGCGTCCCCCCTCCTATTTGCTCGTTTACGAGTGCCTTCACTTACCTTCAGGCACATTTCGTTTCACTCGCAAATACCTCCCCCCGCTATAGGACTGACCACAAGTCCAAGGTTTTTTCAGCATCCTGTTGCTTTTAAGGAAGAACCCTTGGACTTGTTCCAAGGGAAATTTGCGTTTTACCCGCATATCCCTAGGAAATTTCCCTTGTTCAGCAGACCCTAATTAAAATCAGCGAACTCTCTATAATGTCAGCTGTACAGGGGCTAAATTCCTTTTCTTGGGTTGATCCAAAAGGTTTTCATTTGTTGTGGGTAATTTTTATCCAGTTATGTTTCCGGATGAGGGCCTGAGGGGTCTGTGCGTTTGATCCAGTCCTTATAAATATTTTTGAGTGCATCACGGATGCTGTATTTGGGTTTCCAACCTAATTTTACAATGGTGTTATTGTTGCCATAAGCGAGGGGTTCATCACTGGGGCGTACCAGCGATGAGTCGGTCTCAACTTTTACCTTCAGTCCCGATATATCGAGGAGTAATTGCAAGAGATCTGAAATTTTAACTGCTTGACCAGAGCATATATTAGTTGGTTTGGCGCAATGTTCTTTTGTAATCAGAAGCTCCATGGCTGCAATCCCATCCCTCACATCCATGAAATCTCGATAGGCTTCTAAATTTCCGGTTTTGAGGATGGGTGGCTGGAGTTTGTGCTTCATAAGCGCAAGTTGTTTGGCAAAAGCCTGTATAACTGTACTTGGTGGGTGGCCTGCTCCTAATTGTGCAAACAGACGGGGCAAGACAATTTTCATTCCAAAATTTTGAGAATACTGGTAGGCAAGCATTTCTGCAGCAGTTTTAGAAACCCCATACGGTGTTACAGGTAAGAGCGTTCTCTCCTCTTGAATAGGACAATCCTCAGGTCTTACAATTCCATACTGAACACTTGAACCTGCTACTAACAGCAAAGAACCGGGGCACTGCTTGCGTACTGCTTGCAAAAGATGAAGTGTACCCATAAAGTTAGTTTGGTGGGTTAATTCTTCTTGTGCCCAAGAAAGTGAATTAAACGATTGTGCTGCTAAGTGTAATATCCAATGGGGTTGTATATCGCGGATAATATTTTCAACCAAGGCTGAATCTAAAAGGTCACAGGAGAGTATATGGTTTTGGGGAATGTTTAAGCCAGGTAGAGCAGTGGCATGTCGGCTGAGGCCAAAAACCTCGTGTTTTCGCAGGGTAAGTGAGGTTGCCCAATAGCGACCGATTAACCCGGTTAGTCCAGTGATCAAAATTTTCACCGTGCAAAAATACTAATTCCCCGACTCACCAGGGGCGAGATGGTGAAAACGCATTTTTATGTGTTCCTATTCCCCATGCCTTGTAAAAAGAGGAGAGGTGTTCTTGCTTTTGAATCTGCTTATGTGGACGGAACCTCCCGCAGGAGCCAGCAGGTTTGTTAAATTCTGGGGGCCTGTGAGGCAGAAAATTAACAAATAGAATCAATTTTGATCTTCAATCCGGAGTGTGTGTGTGAAGTTATGGGAAAAATATAAGGCCTCTTTGCCCTGGCTGGCCGCTATCATTTTTATCTCCCTCTTGCCCTTTACAGGCTACTTCTTGTCTGATAAGAGTTTATATGCCTCCGATCAAATCAGCTCTGTAGCCTGGAAACCCCTTATTGAATGGTTACATAAAGGCGTCTATACATTTTGGTCTCCTTACCATCTTGCTGGTATTCCAACGCTAGATGCTATTGCCGGAGATTTCGCCTACCCGCCCTTTCTATTGGCCTCCTTCTTATTTCCAGTAGAAAGATTAGTAGGTCACTTACTTGTTCTGCATTTGGTTTGGGGAGCTTTGGGCGCCTTCTTTCTGATGCGCCGGAGTTACAAAATCGATAATTGGCTAGCCTTGGCCTTAGCCCTCCTTTATGGGTTCAACACTTATTCCTTTACTCTTATATATGGGGGACATTCAGGAAAATATTATATCCTCTCTTGGTTGCCATGGGTGTTTTATTTTTTAAGAAGGAGTTTACAGCCGGCTGCAAGATGGTATCACATGCTGGGATTAGCAGGTGGAGTGGCAGTTTTCCTGCATACTTCACATATTCAGTTTACCTATTTTGTTCTCATTGGTTTTTTTGTTTATTGGCTGGTGCTCTTTTTAACGGGTTATAAAACTTTATCCAAGCCACAGTGGTTGGGTCTGGTTCCCAAATTTTGGGTGCCCGTTATTTTAGGTGTCGGGATGGCCTTCTATATACTGTACCCTCCTCTCAAGTACAATAAAGAGTTTTCCGTCCGTAATACCGCCGAAAAAACCACAATGGAACATGCTACCAGTTGGTCAGCCCATCCCGAAGAAATCGCTTCATTGGTAGTCCCCGAATTCGGCGGTTTCCTAAAAACCTATTGGGGTCGCAATTATTTTAAACTAAACTCCGAGTACCCAGGTTTAGCGGTTTTGGGTTTGGGCCTACTGGCTTTAGTTCTTTTGCGGCGCAAACCCGAAGTCTGGGCTTTTGGCCTCATTGCTTTATTGGCAATCATTTTTTCACTGGGATCGCACACCCCTTTATTTCAGTTATTTTTCAATTATGTGCCGGGTATTAAAAATTTCAGAGCACCCAGTATGGTGCTTTTTTGGTTTCATTTTTCTCTGCTTTTACTGAGTGCCAGCCTCCTAGCCCAGATTGCCCTGAATCAAAATTCTAACACCACAAAACTTGCTTTAGGAGCAAATGAAAAAAAACGCTTTCTTGGTTGGGTTCTTGGATCAGCAGGATTTTTGTTTCTATGCGGTCTCTTTGCGCCAGTGGTTTATGATGTATGGACTGCCCTATTTGGATCTACAGGCCCAAATATGCAGGCACAATCAGAGGCCGTAACTTCTTTTAGATGGGGAGCCCTCAGGGCCGGAGTACTTTGGGGAGGTATTGGTTATAGTTTTTTCCTCTATTATCAAGGTACCTGGAAGGCCTCTAGTTTTGGTAAGTGTTTATTGATCTTGGGACTTATTGATCTGGCTTGGGTAAATAAAAATTTTATTGAAACTTATGATAGTGCAGCTGCTTACCCCAAACACGCGGTACTCGAGCAGATAGCCCGGGAACCCGAACCCATGCGAGTTTTTGATATAGGGCAAGCTCTTCAACGCTACCATTTACAGTATGCTGGGCTAGAATCTGTAGAATCTTTTATGGACAATCAATCCCGTTTATTTAATGATTTTCGAGGTAAAAATCACCAAAATAACCCCAATTTTCTCATTAATTTAAGACAATACCCCGATGGTACGGTGGGCGGAAATCAATTTTTAGATCTTTTGGCAGTTAAATACATCATTTTTAGAGACCCGCAAACCCAGCAGGTTGGCGCTGTCCTCAACCGCTCTGTTTTACCCAGAGGATTTTTTTCGCCTGCCTATACCTTTTTAGAGGACAGTCTTGTTTATGAGAATTTAAAACGACCACAAATAAACACAACTTTAATGGTATATATAGCACCTGAATTTAAAAATCAGGTTCCCACCCCGCATGCTGAGGTCAATCAAGCTCATCTTGCTGATACTTCCGGAAAATTAGTGATTGCTCAGAACACCTTAAGACAACCCAACAAAATGAAATATGAGGTGGAGACACCGTCAGCCGGAGTAGTTTTTCTATCTGAATCTTTTACACCCCACTGGCAGGTAAGAGTTAATGGCACCGTGCAGCCTATTCTCAGGGCCTATGGTGCCCTTTGCGCTGTATATGTAGGGAAAGGTGCAAATGTTATTGAACTCGAGTATAAATCAAGTTGGATCAAAACCGGGGTGCAGGTTGCTCTTCTCTCCTATCTATTGTTGGCTCTATTTTTAATTGGCTGGGAATATGCGCACCGGAAAACACGCTTGCCAACCAATTAAGCTCCCGCTGGGCAATTTCTTCCCAGGAAAAATTTTGAGCCCAAGGGCGTGCTTTTTGTTCAAGACTTTCCCGGAGTTTTGGATTTTGCACTAAGAGCTCAAGTGCCTGGGTGAGCTCGTCTTGAAATTTTTTTTCAGCGAGCTTAAACTCCTTTGAATCAGGTTTGGTGGCCAAAACTTCTTGTTGCGAAATGCTTATACATGCTTGACCAGGAAGAATGGATTCTTTAAACCCATCAGCGTCTGATACAACAACACATTTACCTGAGGCATTAGCTTCAAGGGCGGAAATTCCGAATCCTTCGTAGCGTGAAGGGCTGCAAAACAAGAGAGCCTGTTGGTAAAGTGCTATTTTATTTTCTTCGGAAACATTTTTTAAAATTTTAAGGCTACCTGAAATTTTGCATTTTTCTGCTAATTCACATATTTTTTTCTCATCATTTTCGTGTATTTTACCAGCAATCAATAGGTTAACTTGCGTTTTTAAAAGGGTAGAAGTACCTAGGGCGGCAATCAACCTATCCAAACCTTTCATAAAGATGTCGCCTCTCCCAAAAAAAAGAATATAGGGTTTTTTTTGTGTAGAAATAAAGGGAGCTACAGTCTGGGTGCCTTGGAGCAAAAGAGGATTAAAGCCATTGCTTGTGAGATAAATTTGTGCATGAGGATTTATTTTTTTTATGTACTCGGC
>Ga0116204_1001577_pt1 | contig 12644 bp, 10 predicted proteins | sample LakKivwa52mmetaG_FD_94481 | JGI IMG/M metagenome (GOLD analysis project Ga0116204, IMG submission 94481) | Anoxic lake water microbial communities from Lake Kivu, Rwanda to study Microbial Dark Matter (Phase II) - Lake Kivu water 52m metaG | ecosystem: Environmental > Aquatic > Freshwater > Lake...
TAGTCTTACACATAATAAAGTAAAAGCATACGAGGATATACGTATGCTTTTTCTTTTTTTATAAAAATTCCTGAGATGTGTAAGTTTCATTGAAGTTAAGCAATCAGTTTTTCGAAAGATATCGATAAAATCATATCGAAATGTTATAATAGATACAATATACATAGTAATATTTTTTTAATAGCGAACGGGAGAGTACAAGACAATGACAGATAAGGAATTTAAACAACTAAAGGATGATCTTTGGCATTCAATGAGCAGAAAGTTTTACATGCTTTTGCTGCTGATGTTCGTCTCGATCTTCTTGGCCGGATGCGATTTGTTCGGACCAACCACCACGACCACCACCGCTGAAACATCAATCACCACCACGACCACTGCCGAAACCTCGGCGACCACCACGACGACCACTGAGTCGGACACCACCACCACGACAGAACCGGTGACTACAACCACGACGACGGAGCCGGCGACCACCACTACCACAACAACGGTTCCGGTCACGACGACGACGACCACGACGACGACGACCACGACGACGGCCACGGTTACGACGACCACCGTACCAGTCACGACAACCGTGCCAACGACCACCGCACCGACCCCCATCAATGTCAACTTCATGGTGGAGGGGACCATTTATCAAACGGTCTCGGGACAACCCGGAGAGTTGATTCAAGCCCCTGTCGTATTCCGCCCCGGATTTGACTTTGGCGGATGGTACTTGGATGCCAATTTAACGATTCCCTACCTCGGTAAAGAAATCCCGGCCACCGATTTGACCGTCTATGCCTTATGGATTGTGGACTCCACGGACTATCGGGCACAATTGGTGGAATATCTTACCAACCGCTACAATTGGGATCCAAAGGATACCTCGACAAAGTGGAAACCTTTGAGCAATTCATATGAAATCGATGAAATGATCGGCATGTACCAACTTGCGTTTGGCACCGACGTCGATCAAGCCATCTTGTTCTACGCGCAAACCATCGATCAGGCCATGGACAGTCTTCTGAATGTGCAAAGCATGGCCGATGTCTGGGCGATCTGGACGCTCCTCATTCAGGCCGGTATCGACGAACAAATGATTGAAAACGGTTTGATGAACTTCGCGCTGGAAATGATGGATCGGCAACTCGACAACTACGACCCGACCTATTACGCGAACATGATTCAAGAGTATCAAGCACAAATTTTGATTTTGCAAGGCATGCTCGCCACCGTCGAGGGCAATGCCGAAGCATATTGCGCACTGCTTCCGGATGGCGTCGATAACGACTGCGACGGATTCTTCCGCGCCAACATCGATTTGTTCTTGGCCGATCGCGCGTATTTGGATTTGCTCAACCAATACAACAACGATTGGGAAAGCGGCTTTGACTCCTATCTTTGGTACATGCTCGAGCAAATTCTTTCTTCTTGGTACTTCAGTCAAAAACAACAAGGCTATTACGATCAATACGTCGACATGCTGTCCAAAATCGATCCATGGACTCGTCCGTTGTATGAAAACGTCGCGCTTGCTTACATGGCGATGATGGATGTTCAATTCGAACGTCTCTTCCCCGCCAGAGACGCGTTGTCGGGCGTTCAGGATGCGGACTTTAACTATGTTCTCGACATCGCTAAAGGATTCTATTTTGAATGGGCGGAAATCTACTACAGCATTCAAAACCATGAGTGGATGATGCAAGAAGCCCCGGAATGGGCGGCACGCGAAGCGCTCTATTTTGAAAAAATGACTTGGGTGTACAATTACGCCACTTCGCCGGAAGGCAGTCTGCGGATACGGACCGCCATCGCTTCCCTCTACGGCGTTGTCGATTACGTGATGGCGACCTTTGATTTGATTTATCAATTGGCCAACAGCATGATCGTACCGGACATGACGCCCGAAGGCATCCACGGCTATCTCCAACACCTCCTTGCCATGATGACGATGATGGAAGCTTCGATGGATGAAGCGGACATCGCCAACATGAAGTTGCTTGCCAAAGACTTCATCGCTTTCATGATCACGTTTGAAGTCGATCTCCCCGAAGAAGACAAAGCCGCGTTGATTTTGGCGGCTCAAAACGCAGTCGACATCTATGTCGCACGCGTTTTGGATGCGTACCAAACCATCGAAAGCATGCTTGGAACCATGACCCCCGACCAATTCGGGCAAATCATGAATTTGTTGATGACGATCATGAATCAGGGCGGCGGCGGATCCATCGGCCCTGTCCGTGGAATGATTGAAGAACCCAGACAAAACCCCTTCGCCCAATTGGACTTGATTCTTCAAGTTCTCCGATTGATCGACGACATCGCTTCGCCGCAAAAGGAAGGGCTCGCCCGCATCGTTACCTATGTCATTGCGGCGAAATACGATTTCATGTACATGTTCAGTTACGATGAGCTCGAAGCCCAAGCGATGATGGACTCCGCCTATGCCAGTGTGCTGCGCGTGTTCGAACTCGTCGCGATTCTCCGTGACATCGACCTCGACAGAGTCACGCCGCAGCAAGCTCAAGCCGCCGACGAACTGATGCAGCAGATCGACTATCTTGGCATGTTCCTGACACTCCCGCCATGGATGTTCCAATTGAAGACCGAATTCGGCTACCGGCAGGAGAATTTCGACATGATTCTCCAAATCATCCATCGCGATTTTGCTTACCGCAATACATTGCTCGAATCCGCGCGCGACATGTATGTTGGGACATTCCAGATGTCGGAAGAAGACACCTATTACATGATGCTCTCGATGTTGCCGCGGCTGATGAGCGTCCAAGGCGTTCGTTCTTTCGAGGACATCCGCTTCTGGTACTCGACGTTGGACGACTACGGATTCACCAACGCGCAAATCGCGTCCTTCATGGTCCGCTACATGCGCCTTCGCTCGGCTTATGAAATCGAGCGCACGCAGATTCTGATGGCCGAACAAGCCGCTCATTACTTGGAAATGGTTGCTTCCTACCAACGCGATTACGACCGGTTGCTGGAGGAAATGGCTCAAGCCGACAATAAAGTCGACATGTTCGCCGACGACCACGACGAAGACATCGCCGCGATGATTCGCGCTTACTACAACGCGCTCAAAGAAGAACAAGCCCGCAATGAGGCATACAACCAGTTCATCAACGAGTATGTCTACAACAACTATTACTATGTATTCGATTGGTATTTGTACAATCAATTGACCTATGCGATGCAGCAGATTCAAGACAATACATGGCAAATCGCGATGAACAATGCCGCGCTGAACGCGCAGGAAGCTCTATTGATCAATTACTGCGCGCAATTCGACGAAACCGTTGCGGCCGCTTGCCTCAACTACATCGACGTTTACTATGACAGTATGGGACTCATCGACGATTATTACGATCTAATCAACCTGTACATGGAATATGGCTATGTCACATCGGATCTGATGAATCCGATGCTCTATAACCTCTATGATTGGTTCCGTACCGGCAACCAAGAATACTATGACCTTTATCTCGCTCAACTCGCCGCCATCGATGAATGGATGCGTTCTCCGTATACCGAAGTCACTCAAGCCTACATTGCGATCGAAACCATTCTGACTCCGGCTGCGGCACCGCTCATTGGTCTATATGACAGCGAATGGCAATATATCGTTAACCGCATTCAAGACATGGTGCGCATGTATCAGCATTACGAACAAACTTTGACCGAACTGAATGGCAATTTGACCTTCGCCCATTTCCTGTATGACGACATTTGGTCCAACTTGAGTCCGGAACAGCAAAGCATCTATTTGCCGGCCATCAACCAATACGCATACCTGATTGAAATCACGTATAAGGTCATTCACCCGCTGCAAGGTCAGTTCCAATCGATGTATTTGTATTACGAACAAAGCTTTGTGAATCAGGTTTACTACGGACTTTATCAGCAGGCTTATAATGAATCGCGTTACGTGTGGAACGACCTGCAATGGTATTCCGAGCAATTGGAAAACATGGATGGTCCCGACAGCGGTCCCGCTCCGTTGTTTGTCGCGCTTCTCTCCGACCCGCTGAATGAAGCGCTTGCCGTGGATTTGGTCGAGTCGCTGCTGAACCGGATCGACACGCTGATGCTGGAAGCCGATCCTCAGTTCATGAACTTCCTGCTCGCCCTTGCGATGAATCAAATCGATCCGATCTCGATTCTGACCTCGCCGCAAGCCATCGAAGAACTCGCCGACGGGTTATCCGACGTCCTCGCCATTTTGCTTGAAAACGTCTCCGAAAGCGATCTTGCCAAAGTCAAGACATTGCTTGGAAAGGCTCTTTGGATTCAATTCGAATCGATGGGCCTGCCCCAAGAACAACTCGAAGCGCTTTATCAGCTTTACGCGGCTGCCTTTGACAAATACGTCTACGATGCTTTTGATTTGGTCGATATGGCGATTCTCGCTATCGATGCAATCACGGCGGATAAAGTGACGGCCGTGATGATTCAAATCGGCGTGATGAACGAGCTCGACCAAGCCGAATGGCTCGCCTGGGTCAATTACGATGATGGCTTGATGTCTTATGAAGACTATGAAAACGAGCTTCTCGAAATCAATCTGGCCCGCGCCATCGCCATCGCCAATCTCGTCACGACGGTACTCGGCGACGGCACGATCGACACCGACGCCATCCTCGAATTCGCGCTCAATCTCTACTTCGACATTTCCTACGAGTTCAATTACACAGGTCCGATCGTCATCGCGGACAAAGTCTTGGAAATCCAGTTGTTGATCGATCAAATCGTTCTCCAAGCAGCCGTGATCGACGGATACGATGGAGCCGATCTCACCGTCGAACAAATGGATGAAATCGAGACCTTCCACATGTTGATCGAAGAGATCATGATGCTTCTCAATAACGGTCCCGAGTACGAAGAAATCCCGTTCTAAAACCTCCGTTTTACAAAGCGGAATCAAGCAATCGCTTGGTTCCGTTTTTCTGTTTGTGGTATAATGATGCGGGGTGATGACCGTGCTGATTCAGTCGTTGGACAACGAAAAGATCCGTCAGTTGCGAAAGCTCGAACAGAAGAAACATCGCGTCGAACAAGGCTTGTTTGTCGTCGAAGGACCCCATCTTTTCGAGATTGCGAAAGCGCGCGAGCGCATTGCGGCCGTGTATGCGACGAGTTCGGAGTATGCGGGCGATTATGAGTTTCATTTGATTACCCCAGCGCTGTTCGCCAAATTGACCGACGTCGAAACACCTCAAGGCGTTTTGTGCGTTTGCACAAGCCAATCGCCGCCGTCGACTTCTAACCGCACGCTGCTTTTGGATTCGATTCAGGATCCCGGTAATTTGGGGACGCTGCTTCGCAGCGCGCTTGCCTTCGGATTTACGCAAGTCATCGCGCAAAACACGGTTTTTCTTAGGAAATGATGATCAACTTGCGAATGACGAAGCACTGCAAGCGAGGACGCGCCGACCATGACGGCGCGTCTTTTTCTTAAAAAAAAGCGTCTTCAGGACGAAGACGCCGTTACGCAAGGGAGAATGAATCAGCGGATCGAGGTTTCTTTGCGGAACACGCGGACGGGTAATGCCATCAAAACCATGAACGCGGCCGCAAACGATCCGAACAAGAGAATATACAGAACCGGCGCGTTGGCTTGAAGTGAGGTCAGGAAATCGACCGGAGGAGTGAACAAGAAGAGTTCGTCGGCGCCGCCGAAGCGTAGGAACGCGTAGCCGGAAATCGCCGCATATCCCGTTAAAAGGAGCGAAGATGCGATGAAGTCGCGTTTCCCGGGAACATAGCCCATCACCCGGACACCGTAAACCGCCAGCCAGGCGATGACGGCGTGCGCGCCGAAGAAGGTCCAGCCGCTCCAACGGTCCAACCCGAAGGGCGTATCGAAAAACAAGTAGGAGAGCAGCGAGCCGAAAGCATAGAAATAGATGATCTTGAAGATCTTCTCCTTCTTGAACGCGACGGCAAAGAAGAGCCCATACAGAGCGACTGCACACAAAGGCAGACGGAACACGGACGTTGTCAAAAGCCGGCTTTCAAAGACGCGCCATTCGAACAAGACGCCGAGTGCGAGGATCGCGCAGCGGACGAACGGCTCCGCTTTCGTCGCCTTCAATCTTGGAGAGAAAATCCATAACAGAATCACGCTGAGAACAAACCCAAGCGTGAGGAGGAGATGCGCGAGACCAAACCATTCGAGCGAAACGCCGGGAAGATCGATGAAGAAATCGTTCATAGGGGAAGAACCTGCCTTTTTTATCATTATACCACCGGACGATCAAAAGTGGAACAAACGGCAGCGCTCGAACGACGACATGCGCCTTTTTTCCTTGTTTCTGTGCGCGACCTTCATGCGGCGTCACGCTCCATGATATTATGCAATCGAAGACTTTCGGGAGGCGATTCCATGGGATCTTTGAAACGAACCATCCGACGGACCAAAAACTACATTTTCATCAAGACGTACAAACGTCCACTTTTGTTCGTCATCGTACTCATGGTATTGGTCAATCTCACGATTTTGGCCATTGCGGCATTGTTGGCGCTTGGCATCGATGACACTTATTCGAATTTTTTCGACGCGTTCTTCAACGGCAGCCTAAAATGGATGCTCTCGCCGAACGCGATTTTGACCATCACCGATCCGCGGATGCTCGCGCTCGCGGTAACGATTCTCATCATCGGGTTGATTCTTTTTTCCGGGACGATCATTGCCTTAACGACCAATGCGATCAAAGAGTACTTCCAAACCAAGAAAGACAATGCCGGAAAAATCGATTTGGACGATCACATCGTGATCATCAATTGGAATTCAAAGGTTCCCGAGCTCGTCTCCGACCTGTTGTATTTGGATGCTAAAGCCCTCACCATCATGATTGTGACCAGGTTTGACAAAGCCCAGGCGGAAGCGTTGATTTTGAACGCGCTCAAGCGCGAAGAGAAACAGCGCGATTTGGTCAATTTGAATGTTCTCGTGAAACAGGCAGATCCGTTGTTAATTGCCAATTTGCGCGACATCTCGATTCAAAACGCCAAAGCGGTCATCGTCATGAACAAAGAAGGAAGCACCGATCTGCATGTCATCAAGAACGTCTTGACGCTTTCCCAAATCCGCTTTCGATATGCGCCGCAAATCGTGATCGAAATTGCCAACGCGAAGAGCGATGAAAAACTGCGGACCTTGGCCAACGTGATCAAGGATTTGGGCGAACACACGATTTTGCCGGTCTGTTTCGATCAACGGCTCGGACAGATCATCGCGCAGACGATGATCGAGGAACGTTTGGAACCGCTCTACCACGCCTTGTTCTCTTTCGAAGGGTCGGAAGTGTATCGCGTTCCCGGCGCATCGTTCGAAACCGTCATTCAAACCCATTCGCACGCGATCCCGGTCATGACCTACAACGACGACACGTTTGCGCTGTCGCAGAACCGCGAAACGGCCGTTCGGACATTCACCAAACCGCTGTCCCCCGCTGTTACGTTGAAGTTCGTCTTGCCGTCGCCGAAAAACGATTTTGACATCCTCATCATCGGAGCGAACAACAAGCTTCGCTACATTAAAGAAGTGTTTTTGCATTATGAAGCCTTGGCGAACACGCGGCTCCAACTCTTCGCCTTCGATCATGCGCAGATTGTGGACGCCGTGCGACAATTGAACGAAGCGACGCGGTTGATGAAAGTGCTTCTCTTGAGCGACGAAGCAACGGATCCCGCCAATTTAGACGAAGCGATTTTCGAAACGCTGATCTACCTGGAAACGCACCTGACCAATCCCGACGTTTCGATCGTCGTCGAAATCCTCAATCCGAAACATCAAACGATGATTCAGGGATTTCGCATCAAACATACGATCATTTCCAACAAAATCATCTCGTTATTACTGTCAAAGCTGGCGTTCGACGTCGACACCGAACGGTTTTATCATCGGTTGTTGACAATCGATTCGGAGGCGAAAGCGGACCTCCAGTCCGTCGTCATCTGGAGCGCGTCGGAAGTGCTGGGTCATCCTTTCCCGATATCCTTTGATTCAATCAAGCATTTCGTTTCGTCCGTCTACGAATCCAGCCAAAAACGATTTGTCGTTTTGGGCCTGTTCCGTCATAAGAAGCTGCATGTATTCGAAGGCGATATGACCCAAGGCGTTTTCGATCTTCAAGCCGACGACGAACTCGTGCTGATGCGCGTTTCCGAATAAACCCGGTCGGGTCGCGCAACGATCGATTTTCATCGATTATGATGGTGAAAAACCAAAAAAATCCGATATAATGGAAATGATGAAGACGAAACCTCACGGTGGCGTTTGTCCGATTCGATCAGCCGTTTCGCGGAAGGAGCAATCCGATTTGTCGAAAGACCGTTATGTTCGCGTCGCGAACGAATTGAAAGATCAATATTCGGTGGATGTCCTTCACGACATTCTGCTTGGCCGTCCGGATCGCATCTACCTTTACGCCAAACGCGATACCCTCGAATCGATGGTGCTCCAAGTGATTTCGGGAACGCTTCAACTGATCGGGTTTCCCGATCAAGAGCAAATCGCTTTCTGCGATATCTTGTCTTGTTTTGACGAACATAACCGGTACGCCGACGTGTCGGGACACGCGGAATACCGCCAATACGTGTGGGGCGAGTTGGTTCGAAAAGACCGCGAACCCAACGTGACGTTTCCGATCGTACGCGGCAATCAACGTTTTTGGCTTCATGTATTGATCAGTCCGGTCCATCGCTGCGAGGAACTTGTTTCCGTCTTCATCACCGTTGTTACGCAGACGATGATCGCCGAGGAACAAAACTTCGATCGATCGCATCGCGATTCGTTGACCGGACTCTTCAACAAATATACCTTGGATTATCATTATGGCTTACGCTACCGATGGCCCATGTTTCATGCCATGTACTTGGATTTGGATGATTTCAAAACGCTCAACGACCACTACGGACACCACGAAGGAGACGCCTTTTTACGATCCTTCGCAAATATCCTCCAATCGCATCAAACCGACTACAATTTGTTTTACCGGCTGGGCGGCGACGAATTCATCGGCTTGATCTTCGGCACGGAAGAAGCGGTTTGCGGCATGGCTCGAGACATTTTGGAACGGACGCGGCGAATCCGTTTTAAAACCGCCGCATGCGTGCCTTCGGTATCGATCGGAATCGTTTGTTCGGAACAAGGGGATGACGTCATTCAAAAAGCCGATCAGGTGATGTACGAAGTCAAACACAATGGCAAAAACAGTTATTTGTACCGGAAGGAATCGGCGGTAGACCGCTGAACCGTCAAACCCTGAGACAGGTCTTATCAAATCGATTGTAATCTGCAAGGAATCATTTTCGACAATTTCTCATACGGATGCGACGACCTCGCATCCGTTTTCTTTCCTTTAATCAGCAAAGAACCTGCTGGAATATTCAATGATGTTCTTCCAAATCCATGAAAACGATGTATGATTATGGTATCAATGAAGAATCAGGCAAAGCATTCCATAACGAAACGGCCATTCAGGAGGAATCCATGGACTTGCGACAAAGGATCCGTATCACCATTTTGTTGGGGATCGTGCTTGCTTCCCTTTTCGGTTGCGGCGTCGATCTCGACACGACCGCGACCACGACCAACCCGCCTACGGAGACGACGGCCACTACGTCTCAAACCGAAACAATCACCGAACCAAGCCCGTTGATGTCGGAAGGTCCGGACTATGCGATTACCGATTTGGCTATCGGTTACATGTTTGCAAGCCCCGTGATGAAAACATACTTCAATGCCTCCGATCCGAAGACTGCTTATGTCGACATCGAAGAATGCATGGTGCGTTCACGTCCCTGCCATTCCATTGATTCAATCTCCGGTCGATACGAAATCCCGTTGAAATGAAGTTCGTTCGGTTCATCCCGCATGGAGGGATGAAACAAAGCGCAAGTCGTACAATCAAGATGATCATGAGGTGTTCCGATGGCCAAGAAATGTCCCAATTGCAAAAGCGAAATCTCCCGATATCAGCCGTTTTGTTACCAATGCGGCCAAGAGATCCAACGCGTCAGCAAACGCCCCAAGCACGACTGGGGGATCGAATGGAAATGGTTCCTGTTCGGGATGCTGCTTCCGCCGCTTGGAATCCTGTGGTTCTTCCTGTTTCCCTCCAACAATCCGAGCGCCGCGTCCTCGGCGATCAAAGGCGCCGTCTTCAGCACGGTCCTCTCCTTCGTGTTCTGGCGGGTGATCATCTGGTTCATCCCGGTCGAACCCGATCCGGAAAGCGGATTCGTCCTGTTGCGGTTGATTGCGCCTTACTCGATCCGCTAGCGAACACCGATTCTTTTCTCAATCAACGATAGGAAACAACAAAACGTCAGGAGGTTATGCCATGAGTTCATTCGATCTTCAAACCCTCGACATCGACGCGCTGGCATTTTGCTACGCGCCGTCCGAACAGGCCGCGAACACCTTGCTCGAGACCTACGCCGCCGGGCAAGGCCTCACCCGTCCGCGTCGGTTTTGGTTCCAGATCCGCTCCGCGAGTCGCGGGAAGACGGCCACGATGTATCTTGGGTATCTCGCCGTTTTGCCCGGTTCGCCCAAAGCGGCCGGCATCAACGTCGTCCCTGTCGCAAGAAACCCGTTCGCACACATCGTTTTTCCAAAAACGGAGCTCGAAAGGCTCTTCGAGGACGCGTTCCGCGACGCGCTTGCAGACTTTTTGAAAAGGAACGGACGGGAACACGACCCTTCCGCCGTCCTTGGACTCTTTGAGTTCATCGGCGACGAGGTTCATGTCTACATCCCGACCAAAGTCAGAACGTAACGTCGTCATAAAACGAACCGAAACGCCATGCCGGCATTTCGGTTCGTTTGTTTCATACGCGTTTGTAGGGCGTGTAGCTTTTTGACGCTTTGACGACCGGCTTCAGGACCGCATAGGACTTGGCGGGAACCGTCGCGTCGAGCAGACCCGCCATGAAGTGGAGGTTGGAAACCGATCCGGCGACGATCTCGAAAGCGGAATAGTTCATCAGCTTCGAATCTTTGAAGAGGACGTGCTCGCGGATTTCGCCATCGGTCGGATTGATCAGGACGAGGATCGTCTCTTCGACCCGGTCGGTCCGCCGTTCGAAGGCGAGCAAGCGGTCGCCGATCGCGGGGATGTAATCGCCGATGCGAAGCGCGCGTTCCGCTTTGTGCAGGCGCGTCCAGTGAAGCGTCTGACGCAGGACCGGGTTTTGTTCGTTGTATAGATCCCAGCGCATCGGCGCGCGGTTGGCCGGATCCTGCCCCCCTTCCATGCCGAGTTCGGTTCCGTAATAGAGATTGGGAGAACCCGGGAGGGTGAACTGCAGCGCCAGCGCCAGCGCTTGGTCAAAGGGATCGGGAAGCTGGAAATTCAAACGCGGCACGTCGTGGTTGTCGAGGACGATCCACGATTTGAGAATGGCTTCGATGCCGGCGTCTTCGATCATCGATTCGATCATCCTTCCCGCGGTCGCGGGGGCGATATCCCGTCGAATCGTGCGCAGGATGATCTCGCGGAGCGTGAAGTTCATCACGCCGTCGATCGACTTCAGCCACTGTTCGGGATAGTTCCAGATCTCGCCGACGATCATCGAGCCCGGCTTTTCCGCGTGCGCCGCGGCCGTCAGTTCCGCCAGGATCGAAAAGCCGATGTCGAAGGCGACGTCGAGCCGCCAGCCGTCAACGCCTTCGCGCAGATAGCTGCGGATGATCGAATCCGGCTTGCGGAACAGATAATCCTTCACTTCGTCCTGCTCGAGATTCAGTTCGGGCAGGCTTTTGACGTCGGCCCAGAGCCTCACGCCTTCCGGGTATTCTTCCTTGAAGTCGAACCAGGACCGTTTCGGATGCGAGGGATCCTTCGCCGCCAGGAAGAGGGGATTGTTCACGCCGACATGGTTGAACACGCCGTCGAGCATCAGCTTCATCCCGCGCCGATGGAGTTCTTCGATCAGACGCTTCAGGTCCTTGCGGGTACCGTATTCGGGCGAGATCTTCGCGTAGTCGGTGGCGTCGTATTTGTGATTGGACAAAGACAGGCAGATCGGATTGAGATACAGGACATCTGTTCCCAGGGACTGGATGTAGTCGAGGCGTTCGGTCAGGCTTTCGAGATCGCCGCCCCAGAACGCGAGTTCATGGCTCCAATACTTGGCTTCGGGTACGAACGATCCGGCAAGCGGAACCTCATTCCAAGGCATGAGGGACCGCGGATGGGCGTAAAGAGCCTGCTTCTGATCCAAGTGTTTCGATGGGGCGAAGCGGTCGACCAGCACCTGATAGACTAAGGCGCCGTTCCGCCAGTCGGCTTCGCGTTTGCGGAACGTTTCGATCGGGTCGAGCCGAACGGTTTCATGAGATTGTTGCATGCGATACCTCCGCGTTGAGACGTCTTCACAAGGTTTTAGGAACGATTTCGAGGGGTCTTTGATTCGTCCGGTGTGGCGTTCGCATCCGCCAAAAAGGCTTCGACGGTTTGTCGGTACCAGACCGGTTTGTCCTTCAACGTGAGTTTGATGGCTTCGTCCCATGCGTGGTTATGCTTTTTCCAAAGCAGGAGGACGCCATTGCGCATGAGGACGGTTTTGCCTTTCCAAAGGTACGCTTTGCCGGGATGCTTCGCCGCGAAGGCGCGTTCCGACATCGTGAA
>Ga0116204_1001578_pt1 | contig 12634 bp, 9 predicted proteins | sample LakKivwa52mmetaG_FD_94481 | JGI IMG/M metagenome (GOLD analysis project Ga0116204, IMG submission 94481) | Anoxic lake water microbial communities from Lake Kivu, Rwanda to study Microbial Dark Matter (Phase II) - Lake Kivu water 52m metaG | ecosystem: Environmental > Aquatic > Freshwater > Lake ...
CAATTGGCAGTTTTTGTACTAATCCGATCTTGCTCTCTGTTATATCACTATGATAGTTGAACATAAAATTAAGGGACGCTTTCACAAGCGTCCCTTTGGTGATAGCTAGTATCTGAGCTGTGTCGTACAAATGCGACATTAGCTCTTACTCAAAGCCCGAGACTTAGATAAAGTTTTTGAGCTTGTCCAATACTTTTTCTTTTTGTACCAGTCCGACCAATTGCTCGATGACTTCACCTTTGTGAAAGAGCAAGAGGGTCGGAATTGACATAATCGAATAGCGAGAGGCAATTTCGGGAGCTTCATCGATATTGAGTTTTGCAAATTTTACCTTGTCCCCATACTCGGCAGCGAGCTTTTCAATGGTGGGAGTAAGCGCTTTGCAGGGTCCACACCAAGGAGCCCAAAAATCTACTAATACGGGATTGGAGCTTTGCAAAACTTCTTCGCTAAAGCTGCTGTTGTTCAATTCCAAAAGAGCCATTGTTCACTCTACGATAGCGAGGATATCGCTCTTGGAGAGGATGAGAAGCTTTTCTCCATCAATCTCAATTTCGGTGCCGGCATACTTGCCATAGAGAACTTTGTCACCAATTTTTACTATCTTTTGCAGGTCTTCATCTGTTCCCACGGCAATGATCTCCGCCATTTGCGGTTTTTCTCTGGCAGTGTCGGGGATGATTATTCCGCCGATTTTCTTTTCTTCCGTTCCGGTAGCGATCTTTACCACTACGCGATCTTCGATAGGTTTCAGTTTCATCTTGATTCCTCCATCTAACTTATGAATTTCTCTTTCTATATTATAAGGGCAAAACCCGTATTTAGCAAACACAAATTCAGACTGCTAATAAATTGTCAAGAAAAAGATGCTTGCTTAGCTTGCTCAAAGTGTGCATCTATGTGAGTTTTTTGTCTTTTAACGAATAGCTAAGATTAACATAGCGACGATGCCACTTGAGAAGATGCAGCGCGGCATGGAAATCAGCCATGGTAATTTCGAGGTGCGAGAAATCGGTTTCGGTGTCGTCATAAAAAGATATTTCATTTGCCTCAAGTGCTTTACGGAGTCTCACCATGGCAGCTTCTTTTGCCAGAAAAGTAATTTCTGCTGCCGAGTATCCAGCCACGGCTTCCGAATAGGCAAAGAGATCAACGTCCTCTGCCAGAGGCATCCCTTTGGTGGCAATTTCGAGGATTCTTTTACAGCCCGGAAGAGTGGGCTTGCGAATTTCCAGTTTATAGTCAAACCTACCCGGTCTTAACAGTGCCGCATCCAACAGATCGGGTCTATTGGTCGAGGCGAGCACAGTGATATTGCCAAAATCACTAATGCCGTCCATGAGTGCCAAGAGTTGATTTACCAGCGTTGCATACCACTTGGAGGATTCTCCGGAAAATCTGGTTTGGGCGATCGAATCTATCTCATCGATAAAGATCACAGAGGGTTGGTAGAGCTTTGCCTCCTCAAAAATTTCTCGCAGGTTTTGCTCGGACTGCCCAAATTCTTTGTTCAAGATATCCGGACCGGAAATGGGAATGAAGTGGGCATTTACTTCATGGGCAATGGCTTTTGCGATCAGGGTTTTTCCATTACCGGGGTCTCCCCAAAGCAGAATGCCCCGATAGGGCTTTACTCCCAAATGTTCAAAGAGCTTTGGCTTAATCAGAGGAAGCTCGATCATGATTCGAATGTTGTGGATGATTTCATCAATACCACCGATATCGGCAAAAGTGGTAAGAGGTACATTTCTGCGGTGTTTGTTATCGCTACTGCCCTCGTCCTTGAGTACTACTCCTGCTAGCCCATTTGGATCCGAGCCAGCTATATCCGTGTGTTTAATATGCATGATGCCCACCGGCTCCCAACGCTTACCGCTATTCATCGAATCCGAGCGATAGACAAAATCCCAATTACCCAGGTCAGGTAAATGAATCAATTGCGGTAAGGCAGCCATATACTTGCGATAAAAGGAATGTTCAAAACGAGGACAAAAATCGATGTTGCGCTTATGAAAGGTATTTTCCAGCGCCAAGCTTAGCTCTTCACGATTAACACGCCAGGTGTTCTTATCGGTAAAGGAGCCATACTGATACCAGTATTTGCTAAACTGCGAATAGGCTACTTTGTTGTGATGCAATACTATACTGCTTAGCATGTGGCAACCCCAGCAAGTTGGCTTACGGTCATCGCAATAGGCATCTTTGTCTTCCGCTGCCAAAAACCTATGATAGCAAGCAGCGATTTCTTTTTTTTCGTTGAGCTTAAACTCGGAAGCTAAAAACTCCTTGCCATCATGAATGAGACGCGTTGAACTCCAGCTTGATATTATCTGTAGCAGTTTGGTAAAAGCCTCATTCTTGTCAATTACTTCGAGATTGCTGGTATTGATTTGATGTGGTGAATGTTCATCTTGGGCGGGGAGGAACATCCTAAATTTGGAGGCAAAACCCAAAACTGATTGATACTCCGGACTTTGCTCCTTGGCAAAGCGGATGGAAAATTGATATTCCATTACTGACCGTCCTTCTCTTGTAACGTCTTATTTAACATGGACTTATGTGAAACAAAGCTCTGCAACCATGTGTCAAATCCGATGCTGTAGTCCAAGTTCGCCTAGTTTTTCACAAACAACACAAGCATCCCAGCGACTTTAGCCTTAGTTCTGTCTCAAGAAAAAGCACGAAAAATGTCAAGCGGAAAATGCTTTGCAAAGTGAGCATAAGGTAGCCTCAAAGTGCTACCTTATGCTGAGTTTTGTTATTACTCAATTACGGCTAATATCTTGTAAAATTTGCTGTTAGAACCTGCTTGAGCGCTCCACGTTGTCCCAGAAAGATGACCGCTAAAATCCACAGTGAATACGCCATTTGGGTCCATTGAACTATAAACGCGGTACGTACTTGCTCCCGCCACTGGGCTCCATTGAATCATGACTGTTTCCCCACTAGTGCTGATAGAAACATTTTGCGGTGCAGAGATACCATAAACCAAGACCACCGGGCTTTGAATCCGGTTTTCTGCACCCATGCCGATCAATGATCCATGTAAACCTTGGATCTGATCATAAATGCGATTTCCGGAAATTTCATCCAGTTTCCAATACCCTTTAAGTCCTGTAGTAGTATTTGCTTGAATGATGTTCTTGTTGGCTGCAATCTCAGCTTCACTGCGAGCAATGTTCCAGAGCCGGATCTCATCCAAACAACCATTGTAGGGATATGACCCGCCTTGTCTAATACCCCATTTTAATGGAACTGAGCTATTTTGCAATGGAGTCGAGAGAGGATTATACCCATTGTTTTGCCAAGTGATATCTGTACCGTTTAGATAGATTTTTCCCAAAGCGGAAGCAGGATTGTAAACACAGGCAAGATGTTGCCATACACCGGTTTGGAGCATTCCAGAATGTGAATCTATATACACACCCGTAGTGGGGATAAACCTAATGCTACCATTATTACCATTGGTATGGATTTCCAGTTCTTCATAGTTTTTGCCGCTTAAAAACTGAATCGCTTGGCCCCCCTGCCATTTGAACCACAGCTCAAGAGAGACCTGATTCAGGTTTTGTAGAGGTTCAACTGATGCAATGGAAGCATGCTCGCCAGAGCCATCAAAAGAAAGCGCACCATCGGGTCTGCTACCTATACCAATACCATTTAGAGATACTTGTTCACCAGCCGGATTTTGACTATGCTGGATAAGCAGATAAGCATTGTGATTTCCAGTTCTCAGAGGATGAAAGGTAACTAGGATTTGTGCTGTGTTATTTGTAAGCGCGATTGGTAATGGATTTGATAGGTCAAAAGAGAAGCTACCACTATCGACACCACCGAGCTGGACATCCGTGACAGCCAAGGCCTGTCCCCCAAGGTTTGACAAGATTACGGTTTGAACCACTGAATCAAAGCCGGTCAATGTTTCTGGGAAAGACAGCGCAGTAGGACTAATGCCCATGATGGGATTGTCCGTTGTAAGCAGCAGATAATCTTCCGTTTCTCCATATTGCAAGATTCCAGCGGGAAGGTGTGTATCCATATTTGTATGAATCGCTTGGATCCTCATTCTGGTAGGGCTGGCAGTGAGGTTGTTAGGAAGGCGTATATTACCACCAAAAAATCCATTAACCCAAGTGAGATCCCAATATTCACCTGCACTTTGGTTGTTGCTAAACACAGCATCGCGATTGACATCAACCCACACTCTCACCGCCTCCGGTCCATAGCCACCACTTAGATGAACGGCGATCGGGATATCAATCCCACATTGGGCAGCCGTGGAAATGCTATAGTTTGTATAACCATTCCAAGCAGAGGGATTGTTGATGGTGCCAAATTGCACGTTAGTGATTGCTAAGGAGCTATTTAGGTGCCAAGGTGTCTGATATTGCTGTGTGTCAAAGCTCCAGAGGGCAGACCACTTGGTAGTTCCAAAAGCATTGCGAGACCTCACCTTCCAATAATATGTGGTATAAGAAGATAGGTTTAGAGCATCCCAATAGGGTTGGCTTACATTGTAAACTGTCAGGTTTTGCGGACTCGTTCCAAAGGCAATATCATAAGACACAGCATTGTTTGCCTGCCACGTGAATCTCAGATTGGTATTGTGGTTAAAGGTGCTATTTGCCGGATAGGGACTATTGGGAATAGTAGCAGGATTTTGGATCACAGAAAAATCGTCAATTACCCACCCTGTACCGATTTCATTGTCATTAAAAACTGAGCGAAAGCGAACTCTAAAGGCAGATGATCCACTCCAGGGAGTCAGATCGAAGATTTCCGTCTTCCAATACTCGGCCAAATCTTCGTCATTATCGAAAGTAAGCCAGTTTGAATAAGAGCCTTCATCAAAACATGGTCCTTCGGGATTTGCTCCCTGAGGAAGATTGTACACACCGGTTCCGAGGTATGAGGAAGCTGGAAAAATCTCCCAAGAAATCCCACCATCTATGGAGAATTCTACATAGCCAAGATCGCCATCTGCTTCGAGTAATGCTATATGACGAAAAGACATATAAGCACCGTTGGTAGTAGAAAGATCGTGAGTTCCACATTCGATCAAATATGATGTGTTGCCAGCTTGGTGCACACTAAACATAGCACCCGCATTGCCATCTCCAAGTGGCATATTTGCCCAACCATATTGATCCGATATAGAGGCAAACAAATATGATGAAGGATTGTCAAACTTTTCTGAAAATGGTAGTGGGATGCTTAAGGGAGCAACCGTAAAATAATATGGCTCTGTAGCATAGGTAACACCACCGAGCGTAATCACAAACTGATAATAATAGGTATAGCCCCCCAATAAGGGTGCTTGAAAGTTTATGCTATCACGTCTGGTAAAAACAGTCTGAGGAAACATATTGAGCTGTTTCATACTGGTTTCGCTTGCCCCAAAATAGATAGACCAATTGCCACTAAAACAGCCATCTCCCCAAGTCCATGCCAGATAGGAAGTATTAGGATCGACATCGATAGCCCCCAATGGAATAGTTAGGTCGTATGGAGCATTGGGTATTGACCATGGGGAGTAAAACTGACCGCCAACTTCGAATGCATAAGCACCCTGTGCATTCCAATATTCGCGGATAAAGAGATAATAAGTTTCGTCATCGGGGATGGTATAGCTTACAAAAGACTGGGTGGTATTGTTATAGTCATCATTTGATTCCAATATCATCCCTGCCGAATTGCGAATCTCAAGTACGGTATCCATGGTTGTGAGCCCCAAAGTTGAAACCGTTATCTCATCCCCAGGAAAACCGTAGATGATCCATACATCAATATCGCCAAGATAGTTAAATGCTCCATTATGCGTTCCATTGCTACTCCAAGTGACGTTGACATCGGATATAGTGTTATTTGGCTCGGTCTCGGTAACAGCATTGGCAACGGAAAGAATTAAAACTAACAAAACAAACAAAAACAAAGCGCGAAACATGATACCTCCATTATTAAGTATCTTTTATTATTCAATATGTGCATCATAATCTACAGGCAAGATTGGTCATGATATTTTTTGGCTCTTACCTCTTGCTTAGAGATATGCGCAGGAGATATGGTGGGGATAGAGGCAATAAGCTGCGGAATCGCCACGTGTTTATGTCGGAATATGAGCAGGCAAGGGATAAGTAAACGTTCCGTTGAATTATTGCTCTGCCTACTGGGCTCGCCAGAGAAAATTGCCTTGACGAATTAGCCCTTTATGAAACGAGGTCTCATAAGGAAAAATATATCTAAAAGCTGGAGGATAAATTGCTTAGATTAGATCTCGATCATACTATGATCAAGCGGGCAAGGAAAGCGGCTGAAACCATTACACGAGCTTATGTGGAAATGTTTCAAAGCTATAGCTCGGTAACCATAGAAAGGACTGTTCTGCGTCTGATGGGTATCGATGGAGCAACCACAGATGGTGAGCCACTACCCAATATCATTGTGGATCAGCTTCATGAAGCAGCTGCATTGGGTAAAGGAGCAGCTTGGTGGATAGCCAATGCCATGGTGGGAAAAAGTATTGATGCTCAGCAAGTTGCCGAGCTCGTTGCAAATGGTGAGCTTGATTTATGTACCCAGCCCCTTCAAGATTCTGCTCTGATAATGCAAGAATTGGACAAAGTCTCCGATGCTATGCTAGCGCATATACGTAAGCAAAGAGCACACCGTGAAGCAATGTTTGCCAAGTATGGTGAGCGCAGAAAACCCGCGATCTATGTAATCGTAGCCACTGGTAATATCTATGAGGACGTGGTGCAAGCCAAAGCCGCTGCCAAAGAGGGAGCGGACATCATAGCCGTAATCCGTTCCACCGCTCAATCCCTTTTGGATTATGTACCCTTCGGTGCTACAACTGAAGGCTTTGGGGGCACCTTTGCCACGCAGGAAAATTTTAGAATTATGCGAGCTGCTTTGGATGAAGTATCCATAGCGGAGCAAAGATATATCAGTCTTACCAATTATGCCTCGGGGCTTTGTATGCCAGAGATAGCAGCCATGGGAGCAATCGAAAGATTGGATTTGATGCTCAATGATGCTATGTATGGCATCCTCTTTAGGGATATCAACCCGCGCCGCACTCTTCTGGATCAATATTTTGCCAGAATGATCAATGCCTATGCTGGCATCGAAATCCAGACTGGAGAGGATAATTATCTTACTACTTCCGATGCTGTCGAAAAGGCATATACAGTCACCGCCTCGCAATTGATCAACGAGCAATTTGCCATTCTTAGCGGTATCAAACCGGAGAAGATGGGTTTGGGTCATGCTTATGAGATCAATCCCGAAATGGAAAATAGCTTTTCCTACGAATTGGCACATGCGATGCTGACTCGTGAGCTCTTTCCCCAAAGCCCAATAAAGTATATGCCTCCTACAAAATATGCCTCCGGCAATATCTACAAAACCCACCTCATGGATGCGATGTTCAATTTTGTAGCCCAACTTACAGGGCAGGGTGTACAGCTTTTGGGCATGATGACAGAAGCAATTCATACTCCGCATTTGGTGGACAGGTCTTTGGCTATCGAAAATGCACAGTATCTATTTAATGCCGTGAAGGATCTATCATCCAATCTCTGTCTTTCCCAAGATAGTTTCATCAATCAAAGGGCAAATCTGGTCTTGGCTGAAGCAACCGAGTTTTTGGAAAAAGTCGCTAAAGAAGGTTTGCTACAGGCAATGGCAAAGGGAGAATTTGCAGATATCAAGCGTCCTGAAACCGGTGGCAAAGGATTGGATGGAGTATTTATGCGAGATAAGACGTATATCAATCCCTTTGAAATCAAAATGAAAGCGGAATTGGAGCTTTGAAAATGGAAAAAACGAACTTTATCCGCCCCTACGGTGATACGCTAAACGATGGCAAGATACAGGTTTCCTTTGCTTTGCCGGTTTCTTGTGACGAAAAAGGTAAGGAAGCTGCCAGACAATTGCTGCTCAGCATTGGTTTTAGTGATGTGGAAATATGTGGTATGCGCAATCTGAATGAAGGCTTTACACATTTCATCGGTTATGTGGTTACTGGAGTTTCTGTAGATGTATCCAAGATCAAGGTCAAGACTGTGGATACGCCGGTGATGGGCATGGACGAAACAGATGAGTTTATCAAAACTAATTTGGGTAAATCGATTACCGTAGTGGGAGCTTGTATCGAAAGTGATGCACATACTGTAGGTATCGATGCTATCATGAATATGAAGGGCTACAATCATCGCTATGGTTTGGAAAGATACCAATACTTCAATGCCATCAATCTGGGTGCTCAGGTGCTATGTGAAGACCTACTCAAGCGTGCCAGAGAAGAAAATGCCGACGTAGTTTTGGTATCGCAGGTGGTTACGCAAAAGAATATCCATATCCAAAACCTAACAAGGCTAATCGAACTTGCCGAAGCTGAAGGTTTGAGATCAAAGATGCTCTTTGTCTGTGGCGGACCAAGGCTTTCGCACGAATTGGCTATTGAGCTTGGTTATGATGCTGGTTTTGGTAGCGGATCCTATGCGACAGACGTTGCTTCCTATATTGCTCTGACATTGGCAAAGAGGAAGTAATTTGCTGAGTACTATCTATACCATAATCGCCATTAGCATCATTGTATTGATCCATGAACTGGGGCACTTCATCGCTGCCAGAGCATGTGGCGTAAACGTTGAGCAATTTTCCATCGGCTTTGGCAAAGCTTTGGCAAGCTTCAAACGCAAGGGGATTGAATACCGGATCGGGTGGATACCCTTGGGTGGTTATGTAAAAATGCGGGGAGAGAATCCCAAAGATGAACACACCGATGAATTCGATGCTTTTCAAAGCCAGGTATGGTGGAAAAAGATCATTATAGCTCTGGCTGGTCCATTGGCAAATCTGATCTTGGCAACCATGCTTTTGATCTTCAGTTTTGCGATTCCCATGCACTTGGAAGACAGCCTGCCTATCGTAGGCAAAATAGAAAGCTCTGCATTATCTATGCTATTGCCCAATGACCATATACAAGCTGTCGATGGTATTGAAGTAAGGGGCTGGTATGATGCCATTAGCAAGCTGGACCGGAACCAACCTACAGAAGTCATGATCCTTCGCGGCGGACAAAAAACCATGCTCATGCTACCAAATACACTCATTGATAGCCTTGCCACCAAAGCCTATCCGATGACCGAAGCTATCGTCGGTGAAGTGGTAGTGGGTCTTCCGGCATGGAAAGCTGGACTAAAACCAGCAGATAAGATACTATCTGTCAATGGACAAGCTGTTTCCGACTGGTATGCAATGCGCGATGCTATCACTGCCAATAATCATGGAACTTTGCTATTGGAAATTGAGAGGGCGGGAAAACGCTTTAGTAAAAGCATGAGCATAGAAAACAGTATTGCCACAGACAATCAACCTCGCATTGGCATTATGCAGCATTTCCCAGTAACCATCACTCGGCAGATCCCCTTTACTGAAGCCATATCCAGTGGGCTAAGCTCTGCCTTTGGTTTTAGCAGAGACTATTTTTTGGCTTTGGGCAAGTTGATCCAAAAACCGCGGGACTTTGCCAAAAGCATCGGTACTCCGGTGATGGTGGTTTCCTATACAGAACAGCTAAAAGCCAAGAAAGGGATCAACCATCTCTTGATGTTCTTTGCCGGTCTAAACCTCATGATCATGATCTTTAACCTCCTGCCCATACCGGTATTGGATGGTGGACATGTGATCTTTGCCCTATGGCAGGCAGTTTCCGGAAAAACTATATCCCAAAAAGTGCAGTATGAATTGCAACGCTGGGCGATGAAAATCCTTTTATTCCTGATGGTTTTTGCCTTCTACAATGACCTGAGCAGGCTCTTCACCAGATTTTTGAATAGTGGATTAAACTAACAAAGATGGGAATCTATACACTGATCGCCAAAAGTGGAGCCGCCAGAGCGGGTATTTTACAGACGGCTCATGGAGAAATCCGCACACCTGTTTTTATGCCAGTGGGCACGGTTGGCAGCGTTAAAGCTATGTCTCCATTGGAGTTAAATGAGATAGATGCTCAGATCATATTGGGCAATACTTACCATCTCTATTTGAGACCCGGACATGAATTGATCAAAGCTGCGGGTGGCTTGCACCGCTTTGTATCTTGGGATAAACCAATGCTTACAGATAGTGGTGGATTTCAAGTAATGAGCCTAGCCGGTCTGCGCAAAATTACCAAGGAAGGAGTTCGTTTTCAATCGCACATTGATGGAAGCTATCACATGTTTACTCCGGAACGGGTGATGGAGATTCAAGAGGCTCTGGGTGCAGATATCATCATGTCTTTTGATGAATGCCCGCCCTTTCCTGCTACCCGTGAATATGTAGAAAAATCTCTGAAGCTGACTCTCGCCTGGGCTGAACGTGGAAAAAGTGCCTTTCACGATATCGGAAAGCAGGCTCTTTTTGGGATTGTGCAAGGCGGTGTGTATGAAGACCTGCGGGAAAAGTGTGCCGAAAAGCTGATTGCCATGGACTTTCACGGCTATTCGATCGGTGGCTTGGCTGTGGGTGAGGGCAAGGAAGACATGCTACGCATCACCAGCTTTCTCAATCCCATCCTACCAGAGCATAAACCGAGATATTTGATGGGTGTCGGCACTCCGGCAGACTTGCTACGAAACATTGCCAACGGAGTGGATATGTTCGATTGTGTGATGCCGACCCGCAATGCCAGAAAGGGGAGTATCTTTACCCGCTATGGCAAGATGATTATCAAAGCTGCCAGATACAAAGAAGATTTTGCGCCCATCGATCCTGAATGCACTTGCTATACATGCAAGAACTTTAGCCGTGCTTATATCAGGCATTTGATCACTATGAATGAAATCTTGGGGATGCGGCTCACTACCATCCATTCCTTGCATTTTTATCAGGAATTGATGCAATTGGCGCGCCTAGCAATACTCGAAGACCGCTATGAAAGCTTTATGAATGAATGGCTACCGGTAATCGATAGCCAAATGCCATAGTTTTTTATTGACTGGATAAGACATCGTAATAATTGTGATAAACTGCAGATTCACAGAGATGAATTTAAAAAAAGTATGGAGGATCCGATGATCAAAGGTTCATACGTTGCCTTGGTTACTCCCTTTAGAAACGGAGAAATCGATTATATTGCGCTCGAAGGATTGATAAACTATCACCTCGAAAATGGTACCCACGGGATTTTGTTATTGGGTACAACAGCCGAGACTACTGCTTTGGCTTCAGACGAAAAGGATGCCTTGCTCCGCTTTTGCTTACAAAAGATCAATCACCGCTTGCCGGTTATGATTGGCACAGGGACAAACAATCTCTCTCAAACGCTTGCCAATACCAAAAAAGCAAGAGATTTGGGGGCAGATTCTGCGCTTGTGATTACGCCTTATTATATCAAACCAACCCAGAACGGCATGTATGAATACTTCAAAACCATTGCCGATAAAGTAGATATCCCAATTGTGCTTTACAATGTTCCCGGGCGTACTGGAGTAAATATCCTCCCCACTACCGTGATCAAGCTTGCCAATGTGTGTCCTAATATTGTTGCCATCAAAGAGTCTTCAGGAAATCTCGTGCAAGCCTCTGAGATCATTCGAGATGCTCCAGAAGGCTTTTCTTTGATGAGTGCTGAAGATGCGGTAAACATGCCATTAATGGCTTGTGGTGCCAAGGGTATTATTTCTGTGACGGCAAATGTCGTTCCCCATAAGATGAGTGAATTGGTAGAAAGCTGCTTGAACCATGATTTTGCCAAGGCGAGGGAATTGCATCTCGAGCTACTTTTAATCAATGCTGCGATGTTTGTGGAAACCAATCCCATTCCTGCCAAGGAAGCCTTGGCTTTAATGGGTAAAATTGCCCCTGAATTTCGTCTTCCCATGTGCAGATTGATGCCTCAAAACTATGAATACTTACAGGGTGTTCTAAAAAAGTATGGGCTGATCTAAACCATAGAAACATAAGTAAACCAAGGAGAAAATCAATGAGCGAACCCAGAGCGAAGTACGGGTTTGATCTGCTGGACAAACAGCACATCTCAGAATTAAAGACAGATGCTTTCGTATTTGAACATAGCAAATCCGGAGCAAAGCTAATATACATCCCCTCGGAAGATACAAACAAAGTATTTTGTATCACCTTTAGGACACCACCGGCGGACAATACCGGTTGCCCCCATATTTTGGAGCATTCGGTACTAAACGGGTCTCGCAATTATCCGTCAAAGAGCCCTTTTAACGAACTCTTGAAAGGTTCGATGCATACTTTTCTCAATGCTATGACAGCATCAGACAAAACCATGTATCCCATAGCCTCTACCAATGCCAAGGACTATCTGAATTTGATGGATGTATATCTGGATGCCGTGCTGAATCCCAATATCTATGATAATCCTATGATCTTGGAACAAGAGGGATGGCATTATGAACTCTTTGAAGCAGATGCGGACTTGAACATCAAGGGTGTGGTTTACAATGAGATGAAGGGAGCATTTTCCTCTCCCGACATGCTTTTGGCAAGACTCGCACAACAGAGCCTGTATCCAGATAATGCCTATGGCTTTGAATCCGGAGGAGACCCTGTTTCTATCCCCGAACTATGCCAAGAGACATTTACAGCCTTTCATAAGCAATACTATCATCCC
>Ga0116204_1001579_pt1 | contig 12631 bp, 13 predicted proteins | sample LakKivwa52mmetaG_FD_94481 | JGI IMG/M metagenome (GOLD analysis project Ga0116204, IMG submission 94481) | Anoxic lake water microbial communities from Lake Kivu, Rwanda to study Microbial Dark Matter (Phase II) - Lake Kivu water 52m metaG | ecosystem: Environmental > Aquatic > Freshwater > Lake...
CGGGTCAGATTGTCGAGGGCAACAATAGCCATAGTGAGTGTACTGAAAGCAACTCTTTCATTATTTTCATCCCGTGTATCTATTTGCCATACCTGGGTTGTAAAGCCATTATGTAAGGGTGTGGCAGTAGCATAAACATATCCGGCTCGTACTGCTTTAATATGATTAATTTTGAGTTCAAGCCCGACACAAAAATAATTTTCCCTGTCAATTGAAAGATAGGCCGCCATGCTTCCCGTCATTTCTGCAAGCGCTGCTGAAGCACCACCATGCATCATTTTCAAAGGTTGAAAAGTTCTTTCATCAACAGGCATTCTGGCTTTCAGGTATTGAGGTGTAACTTCTACATATTCAATTCCAAGACTGTCGGAAAGAGTATTATTATTCGTCCTGTTTAAAATTTCAACAGAATAAGCAGTATCAATCATAATAAAACAATAATTTTGGCAGTTCAAAAAACCCTGTAAAGATAATAAGAAGTGGATAATTCAACCAACGAAAAATACATTTATCTCATCCGTCACGGAGAAACTGAGTACAATAAAAAAGGATATCTTCAGGGCAGCAGCATCAATTCTTCCCTGAATGAATCAGGTAAAAATCAGGCTGAATTGTTTTATCAGTCATTTAAGCACATTCCATTTGATAAAATTTATACATCTGTTTTAATAAGGAGCATAGAAAGTGTAGAAAAATTTATTAATTCAGGAATTTTACATGAGTCATACACTGAGCTGAATGAAATCAACTGGGGCAGCATGGAAGGTAAACTGCTTACACCATTTTCCTGGATTAAATTAAAACGATTAGCTTCAAGATGGTCGAAAGGAGAAACCCATTTAAAAATTGCCGGAGGAGAAAGTCCGGAAGATGTGATGAACAGACAAATACCGGTTGCAGAGATTATTTTGTCGAGAAATGAAGAAAAAAACATTCTGATTTGTATGCATGGCAGGGCATTGAGAATTTTTTTATGTATTTTAACCCAAACCCCTCTGAAAAACATGGATACATTTCATCACAGCAATTTAGGTCTTTATGTATTAAAATACAATAACTTAACTAAAGATTGTATTGTCGAAATCAACAACAGCCGCAATCATCTTATAACTTAAGGCTACAAAAAGCTATTGTTTATTTAAAAATCAGGTATGTATTTTGCAAATTGTTGTTTTGTTTAAATTTGAATTAAATTATTGTAAACTATAAATTTTAGCAAGTCATGAAAAAGATATTTACTTTGTTTTTCATTTTTGCAATATTCAAATTATCTGCTCAGGATAATTTACCTGCCCCAAATGTAGTAGGTCCAAAAATTAAATTTGATGAAACATCATTTGATTTTGGTGAAATTATTGAAGGTTCTTATGCCACTCACGTTTTCAGCTTTACAAATGTAGGTGATAAGCCATTGTTGTTGAAGGAAGTAAAACCGGCCTGTGGCTGTACTGCCAGCGACTGGACCCGCGAACCCATCATGCCAGGTCAAAAAGGAATGGTAAAAGCTGTATTTAACTCCTCAGGTTTTGCTGGAAGAGACTTTTTTAAATCTATAACCATTACTTACAATGCTAACGAAAACAATCAGGAAGTGATATTTTTCAAAGGCAAAGTAAAAGCAAAACCAGTTCAGCCTGAAGTTCCCCAATCACCTGTACGTATCGAACAATAAAATTATAATTATGAAAAAGGTAGTTTTAATAATGATGCTAAGTGTTATTGTCTGGAATCTGAATGCTCAGAACAATACCAAACCTAAAACCGGAAAACCGGATATTTTTTTTGAAAGTCCTTCTTTTGATTTCGGAACCATAACAGAAGGAACGAATGTTGATATGACCTTTAAATTTTTTAATTCCGGATCTGCTCCTTTACTGATAAAAAACGTAAAACCAGCCTGTGGCTGTACCGGAGCTGAATTTCCTAAGGAACCCATTATGCCCGGAAAATCAGGCGTAATAAAAGCCTCATTTTCATCAGCTGGCTTCAAAGGTCAAAATGTTCATAAATCAATAACTGTTACCACAAATATTGATGATAACGGCTCCGATAAGGTAGTCGTAATTTATCTGAAAGGTTTTGTGAAGTAAATTAATTCATTTTACCTTTACCTCCTGAAAAAATAAAGTAAAAAATAATGAAATCGGTATTTTTTGTATTATTTTCTGTAATTCTTACAGTAATTATTGCACAGGCACAACCAGAAATTAAGTTCAACACAACCAGTCACAATTTTGGTGATGTTACTGAGGGTAGCTATCCTAAAACAACATTCACTTTTTATAATGTTGGAAATCAACCACTGAAATTAAGTGATGTCAGAGCAAGTTGCGGATGTACTTCTCCTTCGTGGCCACGCGAGGATATTGCTCCAGGCGATAGCGGAAAAATTGATGTTGTATTTAACACTCATGGTTACGCCAACCGTGATTTTGCCAAAAGCGTAAGTGTAACTTCAAATGATACTAAAACACCTAATATGGCATTGTATATTGCAGGACATGTAATACCCAAAAATGCCGGACCGGTTCAATATCCTTTTGTATTATCGGCCGATCATATTGATTTCAGTTATATCCGTTTTGGTAAAACTGCCGAAAAATCAATTACTCTGACCAACAATGGAGATTCTGCCATAAGCATCAAAAACATAACCATCAGCTGTAATAACTGTATGACTGCCACTGCATTGCCTTTAACTTTGGCACCTAAAGAAAGTACTGTTGTTACAGTGGTATATAATGCTGCAAGTCATGAACCCCGTAATTTTGTTGAAACCATCAGAATATTTACCTCTATCCCCGACAATCAATCAAAAATACTGATCGAAAAAGGAGTAAGTATCTATGGAGAAGTGTTGAGCAAAGAAATGTATAAAAAAATCCAGCAGGCTCAAAAACAGGCACAAAAAGAAAAAGAAAATCAGATAAAAAAATAAAAACTATCCGGTTAAAGCTTCTTTATATACCTGAATACATCTTTGCCGGGCAAACTGATGTTCAACAACAGGTTTCGGATATTTTTCAGTTCCATATTCGGGTATCCATTTTTTGATATATTTATAATCAGGGTCAAATTTTTCCTGTTGTGTCATAGGATTGAAAACACGAAAATAGGGAGCTGCATCGCAACCACTTCCTGCTGCCCACTGCCAGTTGCCATTGTTAGACGATAATTCAAAATCAAGCAATTTTGTTGCAAAATACGATTCTCCCCACCGCCAGTCAATTAATAGATGTTTACACAAAAAGCTGGCAGTTATCATTCTCACACGGTTGTGCATAAATCCACTTTCGTTCAGTTCGCGCATGCCGGCATCTACCATCGGATAGCCGGTAGTGCCTTCGCACCATCTGTTAAATTCCTTTTCATTGTTGAGCCAATTAATGTTATCGTATGCTGGTTTAAAAGATTTATTGACAACATGGGGAAAATGAAATAAAATCTGCATAAAAAACTCCCGCCAAATCAATTCATTACGCCAAATTTCGCTGTTTTCAATTGCAAGTGTTAGCAGTTCCCGGATGCTTAAAGTCCCAAACCGAAGATGTAATCCAAGACGGCTGGTTCCCTTAATACCCGGAAAATTTCGCTTAATTTCGTATTCCTTGATTAAATTTATACTCAGAATTGAGTCTGGAAATATGCATTCTTCAGGCGGAGGACAGTTGTAATCGGTAAAAGCAACAGGAGTTTTTTTAATTAACTGATGAAGGAACTTTTCTGATTCAAAATAAGGAAAACTTTGTTGTTTCAGCAACTCTTTCCACCTCTTACTGTAGGGAGTGAATACTGTGTAGGGCAAGCCGTCTATTTTTATCACTTCATTTTTTTCAAATACAAGCTGATCTTTGAAGCTTAAAAAATCAATCCCCTTTTCGTTCAATATTTTTTTTACCTGGAAATCTCTCTCAATAGCATAGGGTTCATAATCGTGATTGCAAATGACTGTTTTAATACTGTATTCCGACATCAGTTTTGTGAAAATTTCATGTGGTTTACCTCTGTACACAAACAGTCCGGAGCCTGATTTCTGAAACTGAATGTTCAATTTTTTTAGCTGTAAAATGATAAAAGAAATTCGTTTGTCGGTTTTTTCATCCAGTAATGAAATGATGTCTGTGTCGAGAATAAAGACAGGCAAAACTGGCAAACCATCTTTTAATGCCCTGAATAGGCCATGATTATCGTTAATACGGAGGTCGCGTCTGAACCAGAATATATTTACTTGCTGCATAATTGGCATTTATTGATGTAATACAATAAAACCGGCAGATTTGTTTCCTGAAACTAAAAAATAGATACCATCGGTTAAGCCCGAAATGTCAATCATTATTTTATTGTTTAATAATGGGTTATTTACTGACATGCACAATTTCCCGAGGCTGTTATAAATTTCAATTTTTTCGGCAAGGGGATGGTTATTATCTGATAATATCAATGTTTTATCGGCAGGAACAGGGTAAATCAGTAGTTTTTCATCAGATGCCTCAGCGATATTTCCGAATTCATAATTGATTGCATTTAAACTTGGAGGCATAGGAATAAAATTTCCGGTGCCATTCGGATATCTGCCTAAGCTGATATCATCGCTTTGAGGTCCGAATGTTATCTGGTCAACAGGATTCTTTTTATTGTCGGATAAAAATATTTCTTCACCCGATTTTGACAGCTTAAAGTTGGCATGAAGCCCTTTTTGTGTTGAGTCTTCATCAGCCCAAATAATCAGAAAAGATTTAGCTTTGATTATTGTGTCAGGGAATTTCCATTTATAAATGTTTAAATTATTATCGGATAAATAGCAGTTTTTAAGGCTGATATCTTCAGTATTGTTATTGAAAAGCTCTATCCAGTCGTCATATTCACCATTTTGGTCAGTAGCATATTTCTGATTGGAAGCCATCAATTCATTAATCACAACACCAATCAGATTACTTTCTGCTGAAACTTTTACATTCAGAAATTCTGTTTCGGCACGAGCAGGAAAAAAAGATACTGCCTCAGGATTAATGGCATAAATGTAATAATCATAAGAGCCGGCATGATTCAATGCAGGAATTTGGGCACCCCAGATACCATCAGCAGCGAGTAAATCGTTGTGCTTGCCGTCATCAAACATCTGAATGCTGTAAAATGCCCCGATACCACTGTTTCTGTATTTCAGAAAAACGGCATTAGTTCCTGTAATCTTTGCTGTTATAATAAGCGGTACTCCTGTTTTCTGAGCTTCAGTAAATTGACTGACATCATTTATTTGAGGTGGAATTTTTTGAAACTCAGCAAGGTTCAGTAAAAAGTTTTTTCTGGCTTTCATCAGCACATTCAAGCCAACTATTTCACCGGGGCCGCTTCCTGTATTATAATCCAATGCGCGCTGAAAATCGAGATATGAATATCGTTTATTGGGGTCGGTTTGAATCAGGGAATCTATTTGAAGTTGAAGGTTTTTTGCCAGATATAGAAAAGAATCATTGGCAATAAATTCATAAAAAATGGTTTTAAAGTGGGCAAAAAACTGTTTTTTCCATTCAGGATTGGCTAATAATTTTTGAATTAATGGGCGGTTGTTGTTGGCTGAATTGATATCAGGAGCCAGTTGTTGCAATTGTTGGGTATTTAACTGAGTAATTCCTGTATTGCGAAAAACACCGAAACATTCGTTTAAATCCCATAAAGCAGGATTATAACGCCCGGAATCGTCCTGATAAAGATAATAATTATGACCTGAGCCGGTATATGAATCGAGATTAACAAAAATGGCATTAAATGCCAGCATCCATAATGCTCTGTCGAGGTTAAATACTTTTGGAAAGTTACTGATATTCTGATTCAGTGTCTGACAGGTGTTTAGCAAACTGTTCCAGCCGTAATCCGATTTTATTTCAAAAGATTGTTTGTAACAATTGCTGTCGTTGCTGATAAAAATTAGAGCTGAGGTGTTCATATTGGCAGGTGGGCAACCCGCAGGAGGTGGCTTAGGAGTACCGCTGATATTTATAGGGTCGCATTTAAAAAACGGATTATTACCTGAGCCATAATGCTTTTTAGCAAAGGATTTATTCACACTTTCGACATTGGTATAAAGGCCGTGTGGTTGCCCGTCAATAGTTAAAAAAACATAATTGCCCATTGATGCAGGCAGATAATTTGATAAAATCTGATAGGCAAGCACTTCACGCACACAAGAAGGGTCTTTAAACATATTTGAAAGTTTCAGGGTTTCGTATCCCTGAAAATCCTGTTTGATAAAATAGTCGAATTCAATATGAAGGGGATTTTTTTTATTATTGGCATTATAAGAACTGTTCCCTTTAAAACGTATCCCGACACTATCATATATTTTTCCGTCAATGACCAATTTAGCTGCAATACATTCTTCAGAGTTTATTGTCATTAAGGAATCCAGTATTCTATCCCAGTCAGCATGATAAAAATGCAGGTCAATTGACCTTATGGTTTTTAAATCGTATAAATGTTGTGCAAATCCTAAGTTTATTGAATTTATCAGCACAATCGAAAGCAAAACATATTTTTTCATGATGGTAATACTTCGCGTTTATCTGTTCCAAGAAATTTTGAAGGAATTCGGTTTTCGGGTGTTTCAATATCCCATGTTACTGAAACTATCCACCATCTGCCCTGATCAAAAACCAATTGATAACTGTTTATTCCTCTGTGGCTGCTTTTATCTTTTCCTGATTTGGATACATAAACCTGAAAAACATGAGCAATATTTCCAAAAATCTCAATGTTTTCGTTCATTTCAACTTCAACGAATGAATTTTCACGTGAATTTCTGTCGGCAAGCTCTATAAATTCGTCCAAACTGAAATTGGTTGAATGTACAGAATTTTGCCTGTGGCTGATGGCTGTCAGTTGAGCATAAGGTTTAAACAGGTTTTTAAATCGTTTCCAGTTGCGTGCTTGTGCTGCTTCACCCGATACTGTTTCAAGCAAAACTGATGTAATGGTGTCAATGGCTTTATAATGACCTTTAAGTGTTTTTTGTGAAGTTTCTTTCTTATCATCTGAGCACGACAAGATGATAAAAAATGAAAATATCAGAAGGATAATTCCAGACTGTTTCATAAATACTCGATTTTTATGAAAAAATTTAACATTATTTTGGCCATAAACATACAAAAATAACTTTACATTTGACGCAAAAATTTTAAATGATGAAAAATACGATTAATGAATTTTTAGCTGAGAAAAATATTGCGATAGCCGGTGTTTCACGTAATTCAATGAAATGGGGAAACGGATTGATGAAAGAGCTTGTTAAAAAGGGTATAAAAGTGTATCCTGTAAATCCGCATGCCGACACTTTGGAAGGTGAAAAATGTTATCACCATATTGCTGAATTGCCTGAGGAAGTAAAAAGTTTAATTATTGCTACAAAAGCCAAATATACAGAAGCCATTTTAAAGGAAGTGAACAACTCAGGCATAAAAAGGGTGTGGATGCAGAAAGGTGCCGGTAAAGGGAGCGCTTCTGCTGAAGCTGTCAGTTATTGCAAACAAAACAACATCCCTTATGTTTATGGTTTTTGTCCGATGATGTTTTTTGGTACTGGTATGCATAAATTTCATTTTTGGATGCGTACTCACTTAGGAAAAGTACCTTCTGAATTTAAAATTTCGTTGTCGTAATAGCGGACAGGTTCAGTTAGCTGAAAAGTTTCATTAGCTTTACTGAGTTACCTCACCATTTTTGTATTCCTGACTTTTCATGAAACTGCCATCTTCATGAAAAAATTTCCAGATACCGTTTTTATTGCCTTTTAGATAATAACCTTCACTTTTTTTATTGCCATTTTCATAGTAATAGACCCATAAACCATCTTCACTGCAATGCTCATAATTTCCATGTGCAGAAATCTGCCCGTTTTCGTACCAGTAGGTGGCAGGTCCATTCAGATAAAAATTAACATAAGTAACCTCCATGCTTTTTATTCCATTCCCGTAATAAGTGGTGTGAAGTCCATTAAGTAAACCGTTTTTATAAAAAGAGCGATAGGCAAGAACATCTGCTTTGTAGTAAGATTCAACTATGCCGGTATAGGGAGTTGTGTCGCCAATCAGGTAGGTGATGTTGTTTTTTGTTTCAGTTTCAGAAACATTAACTGTTTGAGTACAGGCAGTAAAATATAGCATCAGAGAACTGAATATAAGAAAGTATAATTTCATTTCTATTAATTTATGTCCTGATTAAAGCAAAAAGTATGAAAATTATAAATAAAGCTATTGATTTGATTTTGCATTTGCACGATAATAAATTCTTTGTAATTTTGCACCCGCAAAAACATGGAGGCTGTAGCTCAGATGGTTAGAGCATCAGATTGTGGCTCTGAGGGCCGTGGGTTCGATTCCCATCAGTCTCCCATAAAAGCTGACAGAACATCTGTCAGCTTTTTTTATTCTATTACAATCAATTTGTTGAAGCAAGTATTGCCACTTGAAATCATTACATGATAAATCCCTGCCTGTTTAATTTCAGCTTGCACAAAAACATTGTTATTCTGCATATCAGTAAATGAGTTTTGATAAACTATTCTGCCGGTAATATCGAAAATACTTACCTGAACTGCTGAAGTTAAACTGTTGTCAGTCGAAATGTAAAAATTACCATCAGACGGATTTGGATAAATATCAGGCATTTTGTTCTGTAGAATCAGCTCTGGTATATCAGAACTTGCTGCACAAAAGCTTGATTTTCGATGAATATCGCGTTGAAACATCAACCAGGGAGGTCCTTGTCCCTTACCTGCTTTTATACAATATGCCATACCATAGTTTTTACTAAAGTTGGGATATCTGCTGTAACCACCCACAATAAAAATATCGAGCGTACCATCATTATCGAAGTCAGCAACAAGTGGTGCGTGGTCGAATGCCATGGTATCACCATAAATTGAATCAATATTCAGATAGAGTAACATATTGCCGTTTTTACCGTTAAGTGCTATTACTTCCCCTTCAGAAGTTCCGTAAATCACATCGGGCAAAGCATCATTGTTGATGTCGGCAAGTGCAGCTCCTCTGAAACTGCTGCCATAATCAGGGTTATTGAACTGCCATTTAAGCCTTCCTTTGGCTGAAAGGACAAGTGTTTTGTACCACGACATAAAAACAATTTCACAACTGTCATCGCCATCAATATCGGCAATGGAAGCCGGTGAGCCATTATAGAAATACTCAGGCATGATGTATTCCCATGCCAGAGTGCCATTTTCAGCATTTAAACAATACAATGCACCACTATAATCACCAATAACCAGTTCAGGTTTATCATCATTGTCGAGGTCAGCCACTGCAGTTCCATGATAAACATAATCGCGTACCGGATACGACCATAATAATTGTCGGTCGTAACCACGGTATGCATACACTTTGCTCTTTCCGTAAAAATTCCATGAAGCTACCACAAAATCAGGTTTATTGTCTTTATCTAAATCAACAATAGTCGGTGCTGTTTGTATCCACGAATCGGAATCAACAGTAATTTCCCAGGCTTTACTGCCATCTTCCGCATTAAGACAAATTACATAACCACCAAATTGCCCGTGCAGAATCTCTGCTTTGCCATCACCGTCAATATCGGCAATGGTGGGCGGTGAATCGCTTCCCCTGGTGGGTGCTTCCCACAATACTTTTCCGGTTTTTCCATCAAAACAAAAGGTTTTAGGATTGCATGAAGCCGGCACAATAACTTCAGGAGTTTTATCATTATTGATGTCGTAAAGAATGGGAGCTACATCATTGCAGCCTTCGGCAAAAGCGGTTCGTGCATTAAACTTCCACAAAAGAGTACCATCTTCAGCATTCAGGGCATAAATCATACTGTCGTTCCGGTAACAACCAAATACTATTTCCAGTTTTCCGTCATTGTCAATATCAGCAGCAGCCGATTGACCATAAGAAGCATCATTTACACGATACTGCCATTTTATATTATTCGATTGCGAATAAACAAAGACACTGCACAGCAGCAATGTAATAATCAGGTTAATTTTTCTCATTTGATATATTTTTAAGCCATGTAAAATTAAGTTATTAATTGACATAAAACATTATTTCCTGCCACAGTTTTGTTAGTAACTTTGTTGTTTCATTTTTTATGGTGTTAAATTTAAAATTAACAGAAATTGATAAATGAATTAATTCAATACAGAAGCGATTTTCCGGTTTTGCAACAAAAAATAAATGGTAATCAACTGGTATATTTCGACAATGCGGCTTCCACTCAAAAACCAATTCAGGTAATCCAATGCATCAGTAATTATTATCAGAGCACACATGCCAATGTACACAGGGGAAATCATTATCTTAGCCAGAAGGCAACAGAACAATATGAAAATGCCCGAAAAACGGTACAGCATTTTTTAAATGCAAAAAGTCAGAATGAAATAATTTTTACACGCGGAACAACAGAATCAATTAATCTGGTTGCTACGGTTTTTGGAAGAATGATGATAAAAGCAGGGGATGAAATTATTGTTTCTGCAATGGAACATCATTCGAATATTGTTCCCTGGCAAATAATGGCTTTAGAGAGAGGAGCTGTTCTCAAAGTTGCAGAAATAAATACTAATGGTGAATTATTGGTCGAGCATCTGCAAAGTTTAATGAGCGAAAAGACGAAGATTATAGCGCTTACTCATATTTCAAATACTTTAGGGACTATTAATCCTGTTAAAGAAATAATCAAACTTGCACATCAGGCCAATATAGCCGTATTGATAGACGGAGCACAGGCAGTTCCGCATCTGAAAGTGGATGTTCAGGAGCTCGATTGTGATTTTTATTGTTTTTCAGGTCATAAAGTGTACGGACCAACAGGTATCGGTGTTTTATATGGCAAGGAAAAATGGCTTGAGTTGTTGCCACCCTATCAGGGGGGAGGCGAAATGATTGAATCGGTAAGCTTTGAAAAAACAACTTACAATCGTCCTCCGTTTAAGTTTGAAGCAGGCACTCCTCATATTGCAGGTGCCTTAGGATTAGCTGAAGCTTTAAAATACATTAATAATATAGGTGTAGAAAAAATTGCTGCTCACGAAAATCAACTATTGCACTATACAACTGAAAAACTACTGAATATTCAGGGAGCAAAAATAATTGGTACTGCAAGCCACAAGGCAGGTGTTATATCGTTTCTGGTTGATGGAACACATCCGGGCGATATAGGAATGTTGGCTGATAAAATGGGGGTTGCCATCCGCACTGGCAATCATTGCACCGAACCATTGATGAGGAAATGGAATTTACCGGGAACAGCAAGAGCTTCTTTTGCATTATACAATACATTTGAAGAAGCAGATGTTTTTATTAATGCTTTAAATAAAGCAGTAAAAATGCTGAGGTAGTTTTTTTTAAGAAATACTCTTCTTGCAAAGCAGCCAATACAATACAGTGCTGTTTGTTTCTGTTCTTGTACAACCTGATTCGTTGATTAATACCAAATTGATTTATATCTTAATCCAAAAGTATCTCATTTCAAGTCGTAAGAACACTAAATTCTTCGAGGCTTTTTTGTTTGGATTTTATGTTTTCGTGTATTTGTGGCATGATTAATATTTCACAACCAAAACACTAAAACACGGAATTACACAAAAGATAATCTGTGTTTTTATGTATCATGCTGCTCAATTACAACGGGAATATGCTTTCACCTTATTTAATTGTTTACATTTTACTTCAAAATTCGCTTGATTCATTACCCAATATTACACGCTATGTTGAACTAATTACTATTTTACTTTGGTATAAGATTTTTATTTCAGTAAAAAGTAACTTTTTTATTTGTAAAGAAATAAATAAATGCTGACGACTAAGACTTAAAATTATTGCTATGATTTTTTATTGCAAAAGACTGAATTTACTGCTGACCTTATGCCTGTTTGCAGCTGTGGTAAATGCACAGCAAAGCAAATCAATGTATTTTGATGGCACCAACGGAATTATCAGGGCTCCTCACAGCAAAGTACTTTATATGACTTCAGCCGGAACAATAGAAGCATGGATAAAACCCTTGTCTTTTAACAATGAAGCCGGTATAATACATAAAGGCGATGCTACTGATTTTTCGGATGAGCAATATTCAGTTCACTTAACTCAGGGAAATAACGGATACAATAAAGTTTGTTTTATTATTGGCAGATCCAGCGGTACTTCAGGCACGCATTTCAATAAACTGGAATCACAAATGAATTTAAATACAAATACCTGGTATCATATTGTTGCCTGCTGGAATTCAACAACCATGTACATATACATAAATGGTGTACTCGATGTTTCAAAAGCCAACACTGTACGCATGGCTAATTTTACAGGAGGATTAAATATAGGCTCCATGTTGTACGGCAATGCTTCCAAATATCCTTTTAAAGGTTATATTGATGAGGTAAGAATATGGAATACAACACGTTCTCAAACACTTATCAGAGAAAATATGTATCTTCAGCAAACAGGGAAAGAAAGCGGTCTGAAGGCCTATTATCATTTTGAAGAAAACAATTCCGACACAGTAAAAAACAATACCCCTTCAATAGTTGAATCAATAACTCTTACAAAAGCAGGTAGTAATTATAGTGTAAAACCAACTATCAGTTTTTCTGGTGGAGGAGGTA